>JGI24159J19872_10011979_pt1 | contig 11342 bp, 5 predicted proteins | sample Ectturendosymbi4_FD_19872 | JGI IMG/M metagenome (IMG submission 19872) | reverse complement strand
CCAAACATTTTCCTATTCACAGTCTTTACAGTAAAACCAAAATGCTTAAAAACAATCGAATGCGAGATGATTTGTTTAAACCGATTTGCATGTCTGCCGGACAGCATCACGTGGGATCTGGCCGTTAAAAGATAATTCCAGCTCGATACTCTTGATTTTATTTTTCAGACTTGTTCACATGTCAACAGCCAACCTTACTCCTTTCTTGAGACTTAGCTGCGACACCAGGTGGCAACCTAGGTCGCATCCAATAGACCACAGATACGTTGGTGAAGTTGGAATGGTCGCACCAAAGTACGGATTGCACGGCAAAGATGATTTGAAAACTATTGACAACTTTAAAGCGCTGTGGGGTTTTTCTAAATCTCAACCACTTCCACCAGTTTAGAAAAATGACGCGTTGTGTTATTCAATGGTGCCTTTTTCACCAAAAATGTGCCGCTATGATGCAAAACAGGGCATATATTTCCTTTACCAAGCAAGCATTCACAGGCCATATTCTAATAGAGCTCAAAACCTCATCATTTGTTATTGGTGAAGTGCACCCAAGCTATGAAGTAGACTAACCCGGCGTTTATTTATGACCGTATGCCAAATCACTCTTTTATGTACGTGTTTTCCTGAGATGAATTGTGCAATTGGAAAAACTTCTCACACTCCCATAGCAGGAACTCATTGTCTACTCTACATCCAACGCTGACTAAGACAAAAACTTACATTGACACTTTTCTTGTAGCGATGTCATTAAGGTCACCAAGGGCAACTTTTAATAATTTACTACATTGCAAGAAAATCTAACAATTACTGGGTTTGATCATGAAAACCCGTTTCATCACTTACCTGATCAATTGCATAAACCCACAAGCGAATTCCTGCACAACACTTTCCTGTATAACGAATGACTTTCAAGAATGTAAGTTTCTCGATCGTTTTTGTTTCTCTTTTATTTAGATTAATCCCAATACAACCTGCTACGACACACTAATTGGAAATCAAAATAATATCTGAAAACTTACTTATTGATTTCGCTCAGTGTTGTCGAGTTTTGCATGGTTTTAACGCATTCTTTCTATGCATTGGAGGGTTTTGGGATGATTTTACTTTCCCTTCTTGTGCGTGTTTCTAGTCCGTGACCAGTCACGTGACCGGTCACGACCATCCACAGACCCACCGCGTGGCCGTGTCAATGAATTCTTGCAAAGCACGTTATATCACTTACGCATCTGTAACTTACTGGACTGTTATTTTTGTTTGTTATGTCAGTGCACACTTGGTAGTTTGTTTTGGTTAGTTGTTCTTACTGCGAGCTTTTACTTTCCAATGTAAAGTGGGTAGCTGGGGCTGCCATTTTTTAATTAGATTCTCTTAATTGGTAACTTTACTTTTTGTAGGTTTTATTTAATTCTATTTTATACTTCATACGCACTCCTCAGAGCTGATGATGCCTAACTAGTAGGCGAAATATATACTCTGCAAGATCTCAGTGTCTGATTCTTTGCTGGGAAATGATTCCTTTCGATAGAGAGTAATATCTGAAATGGATCATTGCCGGTGTTGCAGTAGCAGATCTAATCGGCCTTTACTTCCATAATAATCAGTGCCTAGTCAGGTTCGCGTCCACTATTTCTTCTAATTTAGAGGTTAGGATCAAAGCAAGTGTCTTCTGCCGTTGAACACGGGACCAGATGGTTAAATGATCCCATGCCAGCAGTTAAACGCACAAAAGTGGTATGTAGATCTTTCAAACACAGTTAATAAAACTTGTACCGTACATTTTCAAAAAGAATCAAAAAATTCTTTTTCATATTTAATCAATATCCTTCCGGTTTTTTATCAATTATAAATTCTTACAAATCTTTTTCAAGAATTCAAAATTTCCTGAACCTTTTGGCCATAAAAATTACCTGCTTGTGTTTGTTGCAGCAGAATCTTATTTCAACTTCAAATACAGCGCCATTGGCCAGAGGTGTCGTAAACAAAGTTGGATCAAGTGCATTATTTTAATTCAATTACAGTTACTCCTTCAAAATTTTAAATTACATTACAATCACTCTCTGTCGAAAAAATCAAATTACAATTACTCGTAAAACTGTAATCAATTGTAAATCGCAATTACAAATTTTTCTTCTAATACAATAAGAAAATGAAAACAGTACATACGGACACTCTATGCCAAACGTGTGATAAATTAGATGTTGCTTTACTTGAAAATTTGAATTTATTTTTAAAGTTGTTATAATAAGCCTCAATACTGGTTATAGGTTTAAACATTTGTACGATAATGTTGGAAGTGATTCAGTAGTGATTTCTGGAGAGCCTTGTTGACCATACGTTTTCAAAATGCTGTAATTTCTGCAATACATTGTAATTTCCTAAGATTATTGCTTTTGTCGGAGTGAATTGTGATCGAACAAACGAACACACGACACAACAAAGTTTTATCTTTTACCGTACGTAACAACATTGACCTATCTAACTATCTTACTTAAAATTTAACTAAACCAGTATTTCTCAAACGTTTTTATTCCATTGCTCCCTTTTCACTCTCGACACGTCTTTTTGCTCCCCAAGCCTGATAAAGCAAATACAAGGCAGCAAATTTAAAGAAATTTATTTGAAGAAAGTATTAAATAGCTGAATTAAGCAATCGCATTACGACGCTAATGTCACGATCAGAATTTTGTGAAAATAATCCACACTGTAGACGGACACATAGAGGATCCAGAGTAAAATTCAACAGATAAATTCCTTTAGCAACAACCTCCAACAATTATCATAGTAAATTAAAATTTGCAAGAAACCAACAAGTCATAATAGTAGGCAACGGAAGTTAACTCAGTGATCGATTAGTGCTTGAGCGTTTTCGCCCCCTTTGTGGTGTTTTGTCCCCCTGTCGCCCCTTTTGTCTTTTTCGCCCCTTTGCCCCTCAAAATCGCCCCCTTGGGGGCGATTCCGCCCACTTTGAGAACCACTGAACTAAACACTCCTTCACAAAAAACAAACACTGTTTCAAGCATATACTGTTCAAAAAAACTTGCTAAGTATGGACCAAGAGCAGCAACTTTATTTGTATTACGCACAGCACACAACCCATTTTGCCTTGTTTTAACCTTACGTACAGCCAGGGCCTCTGAGAGAAATTTTACCAGGAGGTACGAAGACCGATACCGAGCCCCCCTAGCTCCAAGCGCAGCTGTCAAAACTTGTATAGCTTGTTTGGATAATAATCAGAACACAGATAAAGCAGTTACCCTGCTAAGATTTACAAATAGATTAATTGCTTTACTGCAACTGCCTTNCACTAGTAATTTTGGGCTTGATTACAGAAAAACTTAATGTGANTACTTTNGTCCTCCTGGGCCCCAAAACTTACTGGGCCCGGGTACGATGTACCTCTTGTACCCCCTCTCGTTGGCCCTGTGCGTACAGCACGGTAGAGACTTTTAGACTGCAGCGGTTTGGATGCTGCAGCCACATGTTGCCTCTTTTGAACCTAACCACGTTAGTGTTTCATCAGTAGTCGCGATCAATGTTGCCAACTGGTATGTATCTATATAGCAAATTTGAAAATTTTGGTATATTTTCAAAGTGCCTGGTATATAAATGTTTGATTTGGTATATATGGGGTAATTTTTGTTGCAGGATTTAGTCAAGACTTTAAACCAAATTGCTGATTATATTTTCAAAGTATAAACAGATAAAATATATTATAATGGTGTTAAAGCTATGTATAAAAACGTTTAGTGATTTTGCTTAACATGGGAGTAAGCATGCACTTCGTGTAAGTGGAGAACGAAACTGGAAGAGAGCTGGAAGGTTCTGAAAAAAACGAACGTAGCTATTGGTATGCGCTTTTAAAAAACCAATGCATCCAAAGTTTGAAAAGCTGCGTATGAGAAAAAGCAGCTATTACTCAGCAGCTATACAGAAAAAGCAGCTATATACATAACTGCAAAGCAGCTATTACACAGCAGAATAACGCAGGGGACCACAAAAGAAATGAAAATGCAGTTGCAGGTGTTGGACGTTTGGATATTCCAGTGGTTACTAAATCTGTGATTGCTGAAAATAACAAAGTAGAAATTGAGCTTGCGCCTTCTCTATGATGGCTTAACAGCAACAGATAATCATCAAAGTGAAGTGGTAAAAAGCATGGAAAAACCAGAATCAAATTGTAAGCTTTTTGTCACACATATATAAATTTGGTATATTTTTAGACTAGATTTGGTATATCCGTTGTAAGAAGAGTTGGCAACACTAGCCGCGATACTCTGCATCGAACGCTGTCTCGCTCCGCACAAGAATTTTGTGGTTGTCCCGTCTCAACAATTCTCACTGACTCATGCATTAAATGTCGAACCGATGTGTCATGAGAGAATATCGCATGTACTGTAGTTTTTGCTTTTTATCGGTCAGTCTGGCTGCAGTGTATATTCATTCTATCACGACATTATGTCGTGAGCCTGACAAACTCTGTCCAGGTACCATGCAAATGCATAAATAAACTATTGCCATTGCGATCAGAACTCCAGCTGATCGCATGGCGAGCTGCGTATCATTGATTTTGTTTATGGATTTGTTCGAACTGTGTGCAGTTGTTGGAAGCCCAATACATTTGCGTTTGGGTCAAACTTTTTGAAAATTTCAATTACGCAAAAANAAAAAGCCTGAGTTACAAGAAAATGTGTAATTAANTGCATTCGATTTCAATTGTAATTGATCCAATCNTGGTCATGTCTCANGAAAAGCAATACTTTAAAACAAAATAGGTAGAAAAGTTGTTATTTTAATGTTGAAANGTACTGGTTTAATTTCGACATTTGGTTCGATTTGTTTTCTCAAGCTCTGCTAAACACCTGTGTTGCTAGCCGCAATAGCACAGAAGTTTCTAACTTTCTCAGACACAATTCGTGTCCCAAGCGTGATCGCGGCAGTGTTAAGAAATCAAGGAAAGCAGCAGCGACTACTAGCGACNAGATAAGCAACTTTCACACTGGTTTACCTCAACATACAATGAACCTTCAAGTCAGCTCAGTGTTAATCTTATNAAAACAAGTTATGGAGTTTGGCAGAATTTTCATCATGTGTGATAAGCACGAAGACAGATTTTTAGTGCNCAACGCGTCCCCATAAACTATGTTCTAAGTTGCAGGCAAAGGCTTTTGGATTGCATGTGCACTGGTTCTAGCGCATGGGATATGGGCCTAGCGTCTTAGACACACAATTAAACAGACCAATGTAAGAATTTCTGCCATTTGCATCACAATAAACACCTAAATCAGTGATGGTATATTCTATTAAAGTAGGCAAAGCAGACATGTGTCTTCTAGTGGCAGCACAAGCTTAAGCAAGGTCAATTTCCGATATTTTCTCATTTTCACTTGCAGAAAGTTTCGTGAAAAATTTTGGTTCAGAGACAGTTGAAGAGGAGCTGAAGAGCAGTTCATATTTTGTCGACCACAAGGTTGACCACTGACATCTTGCGGCAAGCTTTGCGGACGATTGTTCAGGCACCAAAGTCTCGTTGTGGACCTCAACAATGTATAAGTCACGTGAATGGTTGTTGCAATTTGCAAATTAACTTATTTTATACACTTGTTTATCTCAAACACGAAACCGCGATATATGGGGTTAGTAGCTCTACGCAGGAAATCAAAAACATTCACACATAGTTCACTAAGCAGCTCAAACGAGGCGTTATTAAATAAGGTACATAAGTGATACTGGAACAGAAGGAACTCCAAGAAAACGTGCCAACTATCACTGTCATCTCTTTCAACATGCAAAAGATTAAGCACATCAATAAACACCAAAGGCTTGTACAAAACATTAGACAAAACATGTTGTGTGCTTCGCAAGCTTCGAATTTCAGTCAGTTCCAGACCACAACGTGCAAAATGCAAATGCTAAAAGTGACGTGTAAACTGCGAACAACCTTCAGAGCAGCATGGGCGTGCGCCGATATCGAACGTCACTTCGAACAAATTTTGTACATTTCTGAGTGGCGTTATAAATTGCAAAAATATCTGCAACTGATAAAACACCGTCATCACGAAACGAATATTTTCACTAATGTGTGAATTTTGCACGACTTGGAGATTTTTGGTCAAGGACAGAAACGCTTCTGCAAGAACTTGTTACAATTCTGGCTGAATTCCAGGCAGAGCAGCTTGTGGCTTGCGTGACAATCAAAGAAGTCCCAGTCTGGTGTCACGAACCTTTGCTGTGAACTTACCGAGTTCGCGTGTGCAGTCAAGCGTACGTCCCGCTGGGAGTAGCAAACAGTAAGTCAAACACAATGAGCACTGCAACAGTCAATGGGTCCTCGATACACTTCGCTTCAAGCGACGTCGCGGACAATGTCTGGTGACGTTCGGTGAGAGTCAAACAGATCTGATCCGATTCTGACCGCTCTTTGCTGCGCTGTTCACGCTTGCTTAGCACGCTGTGCCGCAAGCTAATATTTCTTTTGAAGTGTCAGAAATGTTACATTTTCTATAAGACAGGATTGGAAGGGGTAGACAGGTTTTCAAATGAGAGGGTTATTCACGACGCGTTGCTGGTTTTGACGCCGTGCCCTAAAAAAACGAACCAATTCCAGTGGAAAAACATCGATACGTAGAGAAATGGTCGAAGTGATGCCAAGACAGTTTTGTTTTGTTGGCCAGGACAGTTTTACTTCAGACTTTTTGCAGAAATGTACAACGCACGCTACCTTGCCACTGATCTATCAGCCGTTCGGTAAGAATGTTGGAGTATGAATTTAAACAAAATGAAAACAACTTAGAAACGATCTTTTTTAGACAAATTGCTTGTGTTCAACAAGCTGCTGCAGCAATGGGAACACGTTACTATTTGTCAATGACAGAATGAAAGACAAACCAAGTTTGGCCGGCAGATCAAAGTGAGATCGCCAAGCTTTGCTGCAGCATTCGAACAGCGCGCGGTATGTGGGTCGCGTGACAAGGCCCTGCGTTCCAGTGCGTATGACGAAGACGGCTGTGACAAGAATGTTTTGAAGTGCTTACCTTCGCGGCTTTGCAGTGGTGGCGAGTTAATAATTATTCGCACACGAGTGTTGGACGTATGCAGGTTTAGTAGTTTTTTCAGCATTTTCAATAGAAAATTTGCTCAGTTTTCATTCAACTTAGGCAGTTGAACAGCTGCTTGTTTGCTGGGTTGCCATTGTTTCTAGCTTGCTTAACCAAACGGCGTTTCCAGACTTGACAGATACGATTGAAGTACTTAACACAGCAGTGATTGTTCGGTTTGCATCTTGTACAAGTCATTTTCTCAGGGAAAAATTCATGGTAACGAGTGTCGGCGTTACAGATGAAGTCTTTTTGTTAACAGGACCTATTCCTATTCCAGAAAACTACAGTTACCCGCCCGACATACGCTAACATCGTTTCATCTGTAAAGACGAAAGCACCGTATCACATGTGCAGAACTGCTTATTTCGTTGTTATCTATAAAATGAAAGCTGGTTGAAACAATAATTGCTACAAATTGCGCACGTAAGGTTGGCTGCACGATTGCTTCAGTTGACATCACTAAGATCATCCGCTGCTTCATATTCACGTAAGCTGCTGCTTCACCATTTCAAAACTCATAGAAACCTTTATTCAGTTAAAGAACGTAGTAACAGAACGCATGAACAAAATTGGATATTGCGAAATTAGCACTAAGAGAGTTGCAAACGATGGGCCTGAAACTGAATTTATTTTTTTAAGTCAGTGTTGTTTAACTGCTGCTGTAACATCGGTCAGTTGATCATAAACGAAGGTACCATCAAAACATCTTGAAATCGGAAGTGAGATAGTGTTTACTCCTAGCAGCTCGCCTGAGATTGGACTTGAAATGTTTTCAGCTTATATAGGCTAAACGCAATTATTACTAGTTGGAGACAAACTACTGAACTCTTCCACCTAGATTGTAGAACGTCTGTTGCGAAAAATCTCTAACCCGCATATCCTACAGACTCTTGTATTTTCAGGTGATGCGTCGGCAATGTAAAGGTTTGAAGCTGTTTGGTTCGTACATAAAAAAGTAGAAAAACATGAAAATTTCTTGACGATACGTTTGCTTTCTGCTGCGAAGGTATGAGGTACTGGTCCAATGAGATCACTGCATCATGGCTGGACTTGCTGGTGGTAACTGTGGCTGTACTTCTCATTTTAAAGTGTTTTTTGAATAACGTTTCGCACAACCTCCCCCCGGGACCACGACCTTTGCCTATGTTTGGCAACATTTTACAAATACGCAACAAACCTCATTTGGCATTGGATGAAATGAGGAAAACCTACGGAGACGTTTTCACTATTCGCATCTTCAGTCGCTTAGCTGTGGTAGTGTCAGGAAGGAGGTTAACTACTCTCTGCCTCAACGCCCAGTCCGCCTTATTTGCAGGAAGGCCTGAACTTCCAACATCTAGGTATGTCTTGAAAGGAAAGAGTCTCGTTATCGCGAGCAACATGAGCCCAGATATGCACAAAAAATTCCGCAGTCAAGCTATGTGGGCCATGCGTGAAATATCAAAAACAAAAGCGTGCGATTTGCTGAATGGCAATACGCCGAATGAATGTTGCCCGGAGGCAACAGCAACAAGCGCTGTACAAGATGTGATTTCGAATGGGAGAATCCCCTTTATCGAAAAAGAATTGATCGATGAGTTCATGAAGCTGGGCAACCACTTGGCGGCGGTCGACGCTCACGAAAACTTTAACGCGGAAATCTTATCGACTGTTTGCATTTTAAATGCATTTTTGTTGCTTGGAACCAGGTAAAAAGTTTGATAATTTGATAGCGTAAGTTAGTTTCACCTACAGTCCTATTTCGAAGCACCGTTTATATTTAGACTCAATCCTTTGCTTTGTTCATTTGTGTGTCTTACGAACACCAGATAGACTCACTTATATTAGATTCAGACAAGTTTTTAACCACAATCTATCCTTCTATTCTGAATTTCAAAAAACGAACCATTTCGCAAATCCAGCAACTGAAAGTGTTCTTTGCACAAGCAAACTTTAATAAGTTTTNTTCGTTGTGGAGATGTTTTTGTCGAACAAGGTCTGTGGGAAACCTTTTGCGGTTTAAAAAACAGGGATGAAAACAGCAAGANTTGGTAACATTTGTGCTTATTTGTTGCCCTATATGGTCAGCCTGACACACAATATCGAGTATGTTGCAACCACTAATTTTTTAATTTNAATATTTATCAAATAATTTTAAAATTGTTTTTGATGGCATGCTGGTCTTTGTTTATTTNAGGTAAAGCCCACTGGGCTTTCAATTTACTGTGTGTTAAATTCAGATACAAAAGAGGAGACCCAGAGTTGGATGAGCTTGTTCAAATGGTCGGCAAGTTGCAAGCAGCTGACCAACAAGTAGCTTTGTTCAATTTCTTGCCGTGGACTCAAAAAATCTGGTCAAGAGGTTTGGATCGATTCATCGGCCTCAACAAAGACTTGGAGAAGTATGAGTGCATCTTGACAGGCTCAATTGCTCAAAAGTCAATTGAATTTCATACTTAAAGAAAACATTGCGGGGCCTCCGCTGTTTGACAAACGAACAAGTTTTTGAAAAATTTGACTGAAGTTGCGCGAACCACATCTCAGCAGGGAACTTGACATTTGTGAACATTCTACTAAAAACACGTTGATTCAAAATCCTAAATGATGAACCACAGACAACATCGTAAACTGGTTCATGTGCGAAAGAGTCCAACACTACAAAATCGTTAACTTTGTTGCATTTATGATAAACAACAACACGAGCAAACAATGCACAGCGTGTGTAAATAAATATCCACCAAAACGTTTACTATGAGAATGGGACAAGAGCGTAAACTGCTTAGTTGTATAGAACAAAGGCAGCTCAAATTTTTGGGCCATGTTACACTCAAAGGAGAGCTTGAAGATCTTGCTCTGAGTGGTAGAATCACAGGAAAACGTGCAAGGAGTGCCCAACGTTTTACTTTCATCAATAGCTTTAAAGGTTTATGTAAAAATCTTGGGAAATTAATTTTGGGAGACTGGTAGTAATAGAACACAATGGGAAAATATCATAGTACATCGAGGCCTGGATCAGCCATGATACCGAAAGAGAGAGAGATGGCGACTTTGCTGAATCAAACTAATGCTAAGTTGAGCAACAGAACGTGATCTTGATTTCCGAACGTTACAGACATATCCACCACGTGCAGCCAAAGTTATTGTGCTTTTTAACACGTAATTAAGTGTCTTGATCTGTAAACAACAAAAGTTAATTAAAACTACAGCAGCGTGCTACGCTCGTAAGCCTGTCTGCACTTTTCAAAGTATTTAATTTGTGTTCTTGTTATTTGTAACATCCTTGGATTGTTGTGTTTCTCTCACATTGCTGGTTTGAAATAGCACAGTAGTGTAGAATGTGCTTCTGTAGTGTAGATCGATGAGATAAAAGCGATTTTGTAAAAACATGCAAACATTTTATGTAGAAGAACGGTTTTCGTGGAGATTTTCGTTTTTGAAATTTTACATAAGAATTAGTGTTTTATGATTTTTGTCAATTTTACAGTATGCTAATAAGTAGCGGCGTACGTCAGAAGGTGGAAACTTCAAACACCAAACCTCACAGACCTCCAAAATCTGTTATGGAAGTTTTAATGAAAACGTCCAGTAAAAATGACGACGATGCACAGGAAAGGTCCATACTTTCGGTAAGATATATCTTTGTCCTGTTGTAAATATATTAACGTAGTTGCTTACTTTAAGATCGGATAAGACTTTGTGCCGCACAACTAATAATTCCAAGTAAACTTTTTAGCCATGCAACCATTCTTGCTGCTTGTACTAGCTGCCAATCATTTTCACGAATGCAGCAGATGAATGATCAATTGATTAGCAAATGTTGCAAAGCTTGAAGAAATGTTTGTAAAACGTCACGAACAGCTCGAACACAGCCTGGCCAAGTTTATCTGCAGCTTTAGGGAGTATGTTTTCATAAACCCCTGCTATGCTGCATATATTTTCGTAGAGAACAGTTTTCCCTTTTTCTCTTCATGTTTTGCAGCGATTATAAAATCGCGGTTTAACGGGAACCGCAGAAACGCAAAACGAGCAACGGCTGTTATTTGATGATGGTTTCGCTCCGTTTGCGGTTTTTAAGCCTTTTTTTTTAAGCCTAAAAAACGGTTCGGTTCCCGTTACAGTTGCCTGACAACCAACCGATAGCTGTTTAAAAAATATACACAAAAAAATCTACACTTGATTTCTAAGTGTGCAATCCAGTCATCATTCAGGTTAATTGTTCAAGGAAAGAAGCTAAACTCTCCTACAAGTGTTTCAACGCATCCATTAGCG
>JGI24159J19872_10011977_pt1 | contig 11343 bp, 9 predicted proteins | sample Ectturendosymbi4_FD_19872 | JGI IMG/M metagenome (IMG submission 19872) | reverse complement strand
TGCTTTCCATAGACCCAGAATCTGAAAGACCAGAAACGAGGAATGCATCGGATGTCAATGGATGATGAACGCCATAAAAACATTACAAGACCTGCTTCATTCAACTGGGTTGACAACCTGGGCACATTTGTCACAAGGCCATAGTGAGCCAGTGGTCTTTTGCCCCCTAAACAAGAGCCGGTACACTGGGGGATTCAATGATGAAGTGGATCTACATGTGTCTTAGTGTTTTGTGCGTTGCTAATGAGTCTTGTTTGTGAACAGTTTAACAGTTGACATGGTAACTTGCTAACCTGCATCACTGCGATTGGTCGCTGTTTCCGGCCGATCCTGTGAACGTTCAACGCTGTTGTTCGATGTTATTTTCTACTGAACAGTTTTACGTTAAGTTGCTCTGGCTTCACGTTTACGTGCATTGGTGGGTTTGTTTTATACCTCAATTTGCATAATCAAGCAATCAAATTTGGAGTGCTACTGGAGATTTATGAACAGACAAAGTTGAGAGCCTTTAATTCGCCTTGCTTTGGCTTGGCAACCTCAAGTCGTCAGGTCGCTTAGTTGGAAGACTGAGCCGCACTTCCAAACAACTAGGTGGCTCCTTAATTAGCAGGACACCACTTCAGAATTTCGCTACAACGTGATCTCATACACAGCATTCTCTGCTATATCGCAAGGAAACGATTCTGTGATTGAAAAGCAACTCAGGTCAACCTTAACACCCATGAAAGAAAAACAAAAGGAAAATTTTCTTTTTTTAGCAAAAGAATGTTGGTGGGGTGTTGCTAATAAACGTACAAATGACGCAGTAGCGTAGTGTAGCTTGGTAGTGCAAGGAAATGCGCAAAAGCTGATCTACGATTTATTTTAGATTATTTGCATCTTCCGCAAATGTTAATGCCGATTTCACAACAAAAGGAAATGTCGGCTCCTCTGATTAAACCATCTTTCTGAAAGTTTGATGCAGACAGCTGTTGCCCTTGTCATTGAGTGACATCTACTCAGTTCCTCAATAGGTGCAAATTTGCAGAGCAGATCAACAATATGATGTAAACACAATATGAAACAGTGATCTGCCGACAGATATTTTGCAACTTTCAAGATAACAGACCAGCTGATCTACGTAGCCTATCGTATGTTGTGAAGGGGCAAAACGACAATTGCAGGAAATACACTGCAATCCACATCTTCCGCATTTTCTGCCTGATTCAGACAGTTTTACAAAATAGCTTCCAAAGCATGACGCATTGTGTCGAAAATCAAGAGCATCTCACTGGACCAGTCTCCAAACGATGCAACAGAAATTTTGACGTTTGCCAGCCACGACTGGTGGTCACGTGACCAGACTCACTGACATTTCAATTTATTTATTTATTTTACGGCAACAGGCCAGAGCTGGAAAGTCATCTGCCGGTACCTGTAGCAATACGATAATATGATGGCAAAATGTTATAAATAAAGCGCAAAAAGAAGTTTGATAATAGAACGTTAACAAAAGAAAGTTGGGCTCTCAGCGCAAGAAATACGAATCAATGCAACTACTCCGAAGCTGTTGAAAGAAAATTACAAATGGCATCATATAACTGCAAAGAGGAAGGGCGTTTTAGTTTAACGTGGCTAAATAAGGGAATACGATACCATTTGACTGAGTCCGTTTATTTGAGATAATGTTCTTCCAAAAGAATATTTCTAATAGAATTTAACATAATCTGACGTGAAGCTCTGAGTCGCATTCTAGAAAAATATGAGTCTCAGTCTGGGATTGACGCCACAGAGATGCGGTATTTGATGCGACTTTCCACAGATCAAATATTAAAGCAGTTACTTTGCAACAAAACAAATTTGGTCCTAATGATCTGACAGATGTAGATAGATATCTCCACAGACAACTGTGGAACAATGCGGTTCGACATGACGGAAGTTGAACGTTCATACTGTTGCAACCTCTCCGGTGGTGTTGCGTTAAATGTGTGATTCACCACGAACGGGATGTGCGTGAAGAACAACACCATTATTATATGTAGCGCGAACAAGCAATAATAGAGTGATCATGGCATGTGATCTCTATTGTTGCTTGCTGCCACAGTGTGAAGCTTTGCGCACATGCCGCTCGGTCTTTCCTATCGCAACAATACTGTTAAGGAACGGTGGAAAATAAGACCAAGATGTTTGTGAGTCTACCTCACATAAAATATGGTTAGCTGACTGGAGACGTGGATGATGAGGAACATTTGACGGTATGATAAGGACTTTCGTTTCAGACCATAGGTTCCCAGCCTTTTGTGACGCTGGAATCCCTTTCATAAAAATAGTGACGTTCACGCCCCTCGTTTTAAAAAGCTTAGAAATCACAAAATCAGTCCGATTTTACAGAATCTTCATTTTTTAAAAATTACTACTCGTAATACTTAGGCCTATACTGAGAACACAACACAGAGCACTCAGTTGTACTGTTTGACTTTCATACCATACTGTCCATTAGAAACAAACCTAGTGACTGTTTCACTGCTGCTTCTCTGAAATTATCCACTTATACCTTTCTTGGCACATACAGTTACTCAGAGTCACGTGCAAATCATTCGAGAGATTCAAACAATTCCGATACTTTTTATCAAAAAAGTAGTGGGGAAAATCCAGATTCGCACAAAGTTGTTGTTGCAAAGGGTACTAGAATAAACAGATCTTTTCAGTGGTGTAGGAGCTGTGGCTGCAAGCGTGCAAGGGCGACCCCAAAAGTTTTTATTCGTCAAAAATTTAGGCAAAATCTCAAAAAATTTGGGCAAAGAAATTTCGATATTTTTACAACAATAATGTAATTATACTTTTTTGTTTCTGATTGCATAAATAAAAGTTTAATATGTCATAGACAACACATTAAATCAGGGGTGCAGTGGAGCGGGAACGAGTGGGAACGACGTTCCCACACCTTTTTGACGTTTTGCTTTAAAATGAGTTGGAAGTTGTTTCAAAAAGGCTATTTTTGGATGCGTTCCCACACCTTTTTTGTTAGCACTACATCCCTGCATTGAATATATATAAAATCAACAAACTGTTTCTCGTAACTTCATGTTTTAGTTTGTGGGAGTTAATAAGTAACAGACTGACTTGAAAATTCATACAAAAGAAGGCATTTCATTTATGTCCTTTATTAATTTACGCTGAGGTAATCGAGTATGCCCATGGCACCAACTTCATAAGCGTGGTAACCGCAGCGTGAAACGGAAATAGCAATGCACGCATTTCGCAATTTAAATTGTTAAATTAGTGACGTCAGTTAGAATAATTAGGCTGGATAATCTTTTGAGTAATAGCATTTCTGTTCTTTCACAAATCTCGGTTCTTGCATCCAAGAAAATACAAACTCTTACCGTCGTAAATCGCAATTCGGACCCCCAAAAATCTTGCTTCGGACCCCTTGGGGTCCGGGAACCCCCGGTTGGGAACCACTGTTTTATACGCATTGAAACCTGATACTTCATAGGTCGGCCCAGGATGGCAGAGAATTCAAATCACTTGAAAAAACGCTGTGAAAATTGTAGGGGCGATGGAAAGGCATGGATCTATTCAAGGTCTGAAGTACGAAAATATGTAAATGCAGCACAATTTAAACATCTTGTTGAATTTAAACGTTGAAAAAACTTAAACGTTTGGCAAATTTCCGCCTCGACGAACCAACTGCTTCTATGTACGTCATAATCGTGACCTATGTACGTCATTGCTCCGGACAGATTTTGCTTATTTTCAGGAACAAGGGAAAAATCGAGACCAACGGTTGTTATCGCCAGAATGAGTGGAAGATAAACTTTAAAATAAGTTTTATTTCCATCGTTTATTCAGAAACACTTCACTTCGAACTTACTTCTGAAATATCTTAAGAAACAAGATTGTTTGCAACTTTTAAAAACAAAACTACAGTACATGTAAACACCTACAATCAAGACTCGAGTCATTGAAAATTACAGAAATATGGACCAATGATTGATCAGCTGACATGGGGGAACAACTGATCAACCATAATTTACGGCAAAGGTAGCGTTAATTCAAGAAAGTAGGAATCTTCTACAACTTCAATCAGCAAACAAGTGTATTGTTTTATCCGTACCTTCCTTCTTCGTCTTTGTACTTGAACTTGCACTCGTACACTGGAACAGATCGTAGTTTCTGTCTCTGTGATATAAATGTTGCCGTAGAAGGGTTTTGTTTAGTCACAAAGCAGACATCTTGCTCCACCTTTCTACAGCAACAGCTAGCATTAAGAATAATATCCAAACATTTGCATATAAGGTTTCTAAACACCGGGTTGTAAACCTCAGTTAAACAAAAAATAAAGTTTTCCCGACATCACCCAACGGTTGTAAAATACAGTGTGTGCCACTATCGTCGAAGATTCGGGAAAAATCTTTCGTTAGATTAAATTTAGAGCAGCAACCTCAAAGGTCATAATTCCCGGAAATGATAACTTCGATTGGTCAACGACGAGTTCGTTATCGGCGGAAGTTTGACTAATATTTCTGGTTTGCGAGGTCGAAATATCTCGGAAATATACCTGAACTGTGGAAACTATCGGATTTATCAGCTTAAGTTATCTGTGTTCGATGCGTTGCGCAAATTGGCTGCTTAGCTCCCAGGCAAAAGACATAACGAGGTACTTTTTACGGAAATCACTTTGGATTAAAAAACTGCAAACAGTGAGTCTAACATTTTCCAGCTTGCTGTTTGAAAATTCAAAAAGACACTACCTTTCTCAAAAACATGCATAAGCTCAAATATTACGTTGAAAATGTCACGGAAATAGAAAAATACTTTGTATATCAGATTTTTAAACCTAAGAAACATTTCAAGAAGTTAAATCACAAAAATAACCTGCTGCAAAATCCTGTCGTTGGGCCACATGACTGAGTGATTGGAGACAATATCAGCTGCTCTGCTGTTTATTTCTTGTTCAATGAAGTTTTCCACTGGACCTACCTTCAATAAACAACAAAAATAACTTGGACTTGAGTTGATTGGGCGATAATTAGTATTCCAGCTAGAAAAGCAAATTAGTGCAAGGACATCGAAGGGGCGGGAAGGTTATTGAGTTGATACCCCTCGACTGTTGGATAAGTTTCAACTCGTGATGTTGCGTATGTGTGTTGGAAAGAGAGAGAAACGATCATTTCAAGGCAGTGTTCGGGAACAGCTGTGTTCACTCAAGCGTTGCATCGAAAGCATCAGCAAACTGCTGTGTTCACTCAAGCGTTGCATCGAAAGCATCAGCAAACTGCTGTGTTCACTCAAGCATTGCATGGAAAGCATCAGCAAATTTACTACATTGCAGTTGAAGAGTTCGCCATTTTATTCGTACGGTAGATTTCCTCGGCATACTTTGTGAAAAATGTAATCAGAATTTTGTCCAATGCTTGATGGCACTAATACATTTACTTTGACGAAACACAAGCATATATCTGTGGTCCGAGTAAAAGTCACACGCATAAATGACGCCATCATGATTATTATAATGTAGTGATACGATGACTTCCAAGTACATCGATTTATAAAATGCACGAGGAGAGGGAGGCTGTGAAGGACCAAGGGTCATTGAGGTTGCAAACTTACCAAGAGGGAACCTACTTAAAGCGTAAAGTAAATGTTTTTTGCTCTGAGTATAAAATGTAATATGCGCAATGCCGTTATACGGTTTACTGAAGCAAGGTGCGTTGCAGGCAAAGGTCAAGCCACCAGAAGAAAATGGTTTAACGTTGTCACATTGAACATTTACTGTTTTCACGTGTTTAAAATATTCGTGAAAGCTAGAGAAGAAATGCGTCAAAAGTTATAAACTAGTGCAGCACTGCAATGGTGTAACGGAATTTAAGCAGGTTGAGAACTAGGCGTCCAAACACATATTACAGAACAGAATTCTGAGTCGATGTCATGAGTCATGCATGGGAACGAGGTTCGTTTGCAGTTCAGTAGACACATTGTTCGCTTTGTGCTCGGAGTCTAAACGCGTCCCACTACTTCATACAAGAATTTATTGCGACCGATCTTAGTGAACGCAACAGAAACCAAAGTAAGATATAACAGTCATTCTTCATGATTCGACTACTTCCACTTTAACAGCGTTAAATAGTCAAACCAATGCTCCTTGTTTATGTACGCCAATAAAAATAGAAAATATGTTTCTAGTAGCTGAGTAATTCATATACTGTATTTTATGTTCCGCTGAAAATTGCCTAACACGGTTTATACTCTATTTCCAAAGAAACTTTTGACCAGATTTCTATTGCACTGTAGTTCATCATTTTGGCACCTGCGTTTGAACGTGCTTTTAGTAAAGTACACTGTCGAGTTTAGTTTGTGTCTCGTATCATGCGGATGAACATGCGGATGAACACCTGTACTGAGTTTGAAATAGTTGTTAGATGTAACCAGCTGCTGAGAATTAGTGTATTTATAAATGAATTCGTTCACTTCAAAATTGTATTTATCTTTCAGTTGGAGAATTGTCTGCGTTTTATAAATGGTGGTAATTTGCTAGTCACAAGTTCATTTGTGTTTAAGCATCTCATGGCGCGGTTTAAAGCAACCGATATTGGCTGTAGATGACATGAAGCTGCTCTTCCCCAGGCAATAATCCCATACTGTACTCGTGAGTTTATTAAGCTGTGACACAACATACGTAATGCTTGGTTATTCACATAATGTTTAACTTTATACATTACACCGACATGTTTGGATATAGTACAACACAACTGTTTACAATACTCTTTCAAAGTCAGTTTTTCATCTGCAGTTGCACCAAGGTACTTGTAATTCAAAGTTCTTTCAATACGATTACCGTTTGCATTTATTGCAAAGGACTCTGTGCTTGCATGTTTATTTGCGATTTTGTTATGGAAAAAATTTTGGTACGAATCAATCTACATCTTACCCGCAAAGCAATCTGTTCAAAAATGACGTCACCGGCTACGTCACGGATCAAATGGTCTGGCATGTCTGTTCGTTCAACGATATGGTCGCTTAGTCTGTTCTCGCTGAAAAATGGAAGAAATAAGATTTGCTTCTGATTCGCATGGACTTTTGCTTAAAATATTTACAAGCTTTGACAATTTCTATCTTTCAATAATGAAAAACAGAGGTTTTGTTGCAGACATATCTCCTTCATGACAATTGTGTAAAAAATTAGTGCATAGTAACATCGTCAGAAAGAGTTGGTACATAAGTTTTCGCCAACAGCAAATGCAAAGATTCATGAGACAAAAAGTGCGATTGGAGTTTATGAGCTGAACATAAAGCTATCTATCGATTCGTATCTGTCACCAACCGCTGTCGAAAAACATTCGTTCATCATCGCAGCATGGCCACGCCCACAATGCAAACAATAAGATTCGGTCAAAGTTTTTTTATTTGTTTGTACGTTTGATAGAAGACATGCGATGGAGAGGTTCACTGGCGACAAAGCTGTTACCTCTGTGAACTTATTGGTTGAAGGCACGTGATGCGTGACACGCAACATCAGTGATAGATCAGTCGCAATGCAGGGGAATACCCCGTTCTATCTAGCGAGTAGCGACAAAAGAAAGAACTCTCGTTTCTCCGCTGATCACAAGAAGAAGGTAGTTGTTGGTAAATGACCAGCCGTGGCAAGGATTGCGACTGAAGACGAGACGCGAAAGTGCCGAGGGCTAAAAAATCCGAACCAAAGAGTGACGTCATTTTCAAGCTGACAGGAACTGAATGGCGGACGAAACATGACTTTTGCGAGAATGAAACCGCCATGTACTTTGGGGAATTTCTCGAAACAAAGACTGTCTTGCCAATCCATAACTCCCTTTAGGCAACTGTTCAACAGACAGCGATAAGTTGTTGCAAAGCAAACCAACACCTGGCTATGTCAACAAACCGAAGGTTCAGCAAACATGGAAGAAACAAATCATTACCTCAGCCCGGTAACGTCGATAGTTCATTCAGTGATAACATATCGAAATTTAAAAACGTTACAGACATTGCACTGCAGATGCCGACGAATAATCTCAAGCGTATCAATATGTGGCGCTGTTTGCTGAAGATTATTATGAACGTTATCAACTTTTTGTGAATGGTCAAACTTATGAAAGCAAGGAAACGAAAAATTGTTGGTGTTCAATAAAATGCTTGCGCTGAAACTTCGTTCAATGTTAACACGAGATCCACAGCACCGCAAAAAGCGCATTTGTTGAGTTTTTTTTATCAACGTAATATCGAGATCGTGAGAATTCAATTTCTGCACCATCGATTCAATCAGCCATACGGTTGGAACCACGTCCAGAATAAAGTTGGAGTTTGAAATGCAACCTGGATGAAAATCAAGGTGGAAAAAAGTTGCAGAGAAGACGTTTCATGCAGAGCAAAAAACAACTTTCACCTCCATGCTTACTTTGAATAAAAACAACTTTCGCTTCACTGCTTACATTGAAATGATTGATGCAAAAAACAGGAGAAAATGCTGTTGAAACTTTCTTCACACGAAAAACTTCGTTGGAATGATCAAAAGTCACGTCACGCACAAAAAAAACTTGCAGCGCGATGCAAAGGTGACGTCACAAGGCGTTGCGATTCAACGTTTATTAGCGCGAATACGATCCAGTCCTATGACAACCACAATAATAGACTTTACTGCTATCGCCTGCATATGACTAGGGTTGCTTTTTCCGGATTAACAGCAACTTGACACCGCAGTTAGAGGTAGTAGCACGCATCCTTTCCCAATGAACCACTCACTCTGCAGTAGATACCAGCCGCTTGTTCAGTACTTTAGCAACGAAACCAACGCACTTTCGTTCGATGCAATTAATAACAACCGCAAACAGTGGAAAGTTCGAGATCTGAGACGCTTTGCGAAGTCGTAGAAAATGCGAGGAATCTAAAAACCCGTTTGTCGTCCTAAGGCAAGTTTCGCAGTTGCTGTTGCAAATCTGCGCAGGATTTAAACTGACGGGAGGTCGTGCCGAGAATAAATTTTCAAGGTCATAGCGGTGATGATTTGACGCATTTCGCTCAACTCTTCCGAAAAATTTGCATCCAAAGAAAACAGAAGAATCTGCGCTCAGTTCAAACAAAATAACAAAGTTTTGGTGGAAGACGAAATATTTTCGACAGAAACTGAAAATTCATTTGCATTGTGTCACTAACTTATCACTTGAGTGTTTTTGTATTCGGATATTCGTTAAGGAAAACAATTCAGATGAAAAAAGCAGGTCAGAAACATTTTATTAATGAAAGACTCCACGACACTTCGTACGTCACCGAACACCGTTATACTTTATCTGTAAATAGTTTCATTCAATATTCACAGTCACCTAACACAAGAACTTCAGCCGCCACACTAAGACGTTTTGCTGGTCTTTTGCTGCTGCGCAAAAAACTGAGTTCTGCTTTGAAAACCTTAATATCTTATTTGCGCGAAAGTAAACAAATATTTGTCTGAGTCGTGTTGTTGGCTTGGCAGCTGGGGAGATAACTTTGAGAAGCAGTTTAACAGAAGCGAACAGATGCACCTCGTCACCTTCAGTAGACTCTCTAATCAATCTACCACAGCACCGCGCAGCAAGTTAGGCTTTTTTGAGGTCAATTTTGCAATTTTTGGCCTTTTTTAAACTCTTTTGGGATTGTTTGTGTTTGTCAAAAGGCCAAAAATTGTCTTTTTGGGCTTATTTTGACCTATTTAACTTGTGTGTCGGTTTGGCAGATTTTTGGATACTGTTTCTGGACACAGAATGACAAAGATTTATTGGAAATTCTGCACAAGAATAATATAAGTTTTGGTTATGCTGTATCATGATTTTAGTTTTGCTGTTTCAGATTAGTCCTCAGCAAGAACAAAATATTCGAGACGTTTCTTGACTGAGTGAGATTAAATCTGTACATGTATATATTGTTTTTTAAGTGTTCAGCAAACCTACAAGGATGTTTTAAAGTGTTGCTGTGTATTTATCTTGTGTTGTATTTGCCTTTTGTGCGCATGACCTGACAACCCTGCCACTCCAGGAACAGATGCTGACAGCATTCAACTTGCATTGCACGTGTGAGGGAAGTGTGAGGGAACTTCTACTAAAAAAGATCATCGCTTCGAGAAATTCTGAAGCAAACCCCAGCAAGGATCACCGTCACTGAGTTACCCCATCATCAGCACACCGCAGTTACCCCATCATCAGTACACCGCAGTTACCCCATCATCAGCACACCGCAGTTACCCCATCATCAGTACACTGCAGTTACCCCATCATCAGTACACCGCAGTTACCCCATCATCAGTACACCGCAGTTACCCCATCATCAGTACACCGCAGTTAGCCCATCATCAGCACACCGCAGTTACCCCATCATCAGTACACCGCAGTTACCCCATCATCAGTACACCGCAGTTACCCCATCATCAGTACACCGCAGTTACCCCATCATCAGTACACCACAGTTACCCCATCATCAGTACACCGCACACTTCGCATGCGACAGTGAGGCCAAGGAAATGTATGGCCAATACGTTGGGTACAGGTTTAGCTGCAGGGTCTGACGTAGTGAAGCATTTCCCACCTACCTATCGGTTTCACATACCTGGACTGATAGTTTTGCATGGCGGAAAAACTCAGTATGATCTTTGAAACAGACAATTTGATCCACACCTTGACCTGTGTCATATGTCACTTCACAGCATTTGTGGTTGTTTATTGTATCTCACAAAACGATTTGATTCACTGTTGATTACATTAAAATTGTTAAATTTTCTATTTATGCCATACTTTGATTAAGTTTAATATGATTGAAATCTCTCCTGGCAATAATTCCATGAACTGTTCCACAATTTGCACATATCAATCAACCATTTTCACTTATATCTGGTTCGCTGCAACATTCTCGCGAAGTGCATTTGATTTGTAATGAATTTCAATAAATTTGTCCATTACATCTAGTTCATCAAATCTCAGTACGGGTAGCAGCTTAAACAACGAAACCCTGCCCTTCTGCTCCGAGACCAAATACCTCAGAGTAACGTTGGACAGGTCGCTCACGTATCGCCGATACCTTGAGCCACTTCGCAAGAAGCTAACATCACGCGTCGCACTCCTGAGGCAGCTTGCTGGCTCTGGCTGGGGTGCTGGAGCAACAACGTTGCGAATAGCCACCTTAGCCCTGGTCCATTCGACAGCAGAGTACTGCACTCGTGTCTGGTGCCGCAGTGCTCACACCGGCCTCATTGACCCCACCATCAACGAAGCCTTGCAAACTGTGACTGGATGCCTGCGTCCTACACCAGCGGACAACCTTCCAATCCTCGCAGGCATCCAACCTGCTGAGCTTCGTCGCAGTGGAGCCACACTATCT
>JGI24159J19872_10011975_pt1 | contig 11343 bp, 8 predicted proteins | sample Ectturendosymbi4_FD_19872 | JGI IMG/M metagenome (IMG submission 19872) | reverse complement strand
AGGAAAAGTACACGAGAGCATCTTTTGAGGCTTCGTGGCTAGTTGCAAAAACCAAGAAACCGTTCAACATCGGTGAAGAACTTCTACCAGCAGCAGTGAAAATGACTGCAATTGTTCATGGCAAAAAAGAAGCCGATGAAATGCGAAAAATTCCTTTATCGACCAACACTGCATTAAGGCGAATGTCCGCAATCAGCGATGATCAACGTGAGCAACTTATTCTAAGAATTAAAGAAGGTTCTAAGTTTGCTATTCAGCTTGATGAATCGACTGATATCACCAATACGGCAAATCTGCTGGTATATGTCAGATATATTTACAATAATGACATCAAAGAAGACTTACTATTTTGTCAACAACTGGATAAATGCACGACAGAGATGGATATTTTCAAGAAAGTAAATATTTTTTCAATGAGATGGGGCTGCAATGGAAGGACTGTGTTGGAGTATGTACTGACGGAGGTGCAGCAGTGACAGGACACACATACAGTACGTGATTTTTAAGATGTTTTAGAGAGAAGACCTTAAACTGAGCACACTTTTGGTTTTTTGTTTTGTTTTTGTTTCATTTTGAACTCATGTTTTGTGCTTCACCTGTAATATTGAAACTTGACAGTCATTGAATGTAGGCTGGGCTTGATTAAGAGACTGCTTTAGTCGTCTTTCGCCCAACCTGTGCTGTTTCTTTCAAGCTTTGTCGATTGAAATGTGCTTTACTGCTGAGTACTTACAGCGCAAACATGACTTGACTTGACACACAGCCGGTTTTCAAGGTGGAGTGAAATCTGCAAGTGATGCACCTATAACTTTTACACATTGTATGATTCATCGAGAGGCTCTACTAGTGGCTAAAAACTGTCTCCCGACCTTGATACAGTTGTTCAAGACGCTGTGAAAGTTATCAACTTCATAAAAAGTTGCGCTCTAAACACCCGACTTTTTGCGAATTTATGTGATGAGATGGAATCGGACTACAACACACTTTTACTGCATTGTGAAATAAGGTGGCTGTCGAAAGGGAAAGCTTTAAAAAGACTACTGATTTTGCAAAATGAGGTCACTATTTATTTAACTCGAAACGATTCAGGCTTGGTTCGTCATTTCCATGATCAGAGTTGGTTGCTGAAATTATGTTACTTATCAGATATAGTTGAAAAGCTCAACCAATTAAATTTGTCCCTTCAAGGAGACAACAGCAAAATTTTTACTTGAAATCTAAAATCAAAGCCTTCATAAAGAAATTAAATCTGGATACAAAAAGCTGAAAATGACTCATTTGAAATGTTTTCATTTACAGACGACTTCTTGGCCTCCAATGATGTGGAATCTGGTGCAATTAAGCCAATCATAATTTCCCACTTGACAAATTTGATGAAAAAATTTCAAAAGTATTTTCTTCCAGATTAGACAACGCCAAACGAGACAGGATCCAAAACCCATTCATCGTGTCGAATCAAAGCACGGAGCATCTCCCTCTTAATTCTCAAGTATAATTTGCTGAACTGTCCTCTGATTCAAAGTTGCAGCTTGAATTTCCCAAAAAAAAGCTTAGCACTTTTTGGCTTAATTCTAAAGCGGAATATCCAACATTGTCTGATTTAGCAAAAAGTGTTCTCCTATTTGTTTCAACGTATTTATGTGAGTCTGCTTTTTCAACTTTGACATCTATCAAAACAAAGTATTGCGCAAGCATTAAAGACATTGAAACTGCTATGAGACCAGCACTAGCAAACACTGAACCAAGGTTTGACTTACTGTGCAAAAATATGCAGGACCATGCATCTCACTGAATAGCTCGCATTGTTGATCTTTGTAAATGTCATTGTTGGTTTGCTTTTTGTTTTGAGTAACAGTACAGTCTGACAATTTTTTTAAGCTTGAGCGTAAAAAACATAAAGGGGCCACGAAAATGTTTGACAATTGGAAAAGGGGTCGCACGCAAAAAAGTTTGGGAAGCCCTGATCTAGTCAACCAACCTCGTTTATCACGTTTTGAAAAGTTTTGAAAAACAACAGTTGGAGATCAAATAAGGATAATAAGAAAAACGAACGAACACAGAACATGGTGAAGAATATGTACAGGTGAAAGCGCATGCCTATGTACACAGGTGAGTGGATCGAATTTAATTGAAGGAATTGTGTGGTTAAGGATATGTTTAAGCAAAACATAAACAGAAAAAAGTAGAAAAGCAACAAAATCTAATTAATGAGGTACAAAAGAAAAACAAAGCAAAACAGAAAAAACTATGGAGTGTACTTTCATGCCGAAAAGAATGGGACGTGCACAGGAAAGAAAAAATATGAAAAGTAAATATGCATAAAAAATACACATAATTGCAAAATACTAGATTTCACAGAATTTCGTTCTGGATAAGTGAAATGTTCCTGAAGTTCGTAATTGTGTATCTTTTTCATGTAGGAGGTGTTTCTTCAGAATCGAAGAAGAAAAGTATCGAACTCGGATTTGATCGATCAACAGACGAACATTATTATTTTGCTTGTTCGCTCACATATTTTATATTACAGTAACAGTAACAATATTGTGAGCACAGCAATTTCACCGAGTGGTGGAGTTTTTATTGAAATTGTAAACGCCAGATATTCAATCTGTTCACTATCAGAACTGCAACTGCAATAAAGCTGAAAAATTGTCAGAGCATTGCATGCAAGAGTTTTCGAAAGTGAAAGTGACATTCTTATAAAACGACACCACCGCTGATATGACAGTTACAAATGGACAAGGTTGGAAACTTAACCATTCAAGAATGACTTGTCGCTCCCAACAAAGAACTTTCGAACTGGAATCAAAACGATGTTTACTTCCCGTTGTAATCCATCGCATTTTTGCAGATGGTTCACCAACGTGTTTGCAGCCGAAGCCCACAGGCACCAACTGCGGAAGCCAGCGTTGTAAATGCGCGCATTAATTGCGAGCCAGGTTGACAACGTCGTCATTACAACATAATTTGACAGCAAATTTTCAACAAACTGTTCAAAGTTCAGACCCGAAACCAGAATGGAGCCAAACAATTTTTGCTGAGACATAAAGGAAACGCACATTTGAGAGGTCTTTTCGATTCGTGTCAAGGTTTTCGTAAAATTTCCTTTTTTCAGAAATACTCAGAAAAAAATAATCTTCAAACTTTTTTTCTGCAAGCATTCACAATAACGGACGTTCAAGTGACGTCAGTGCATCCCGTTCTGTTGATTGGAATTGTGGAATTTTAATCCGCAAAGGACTTTACTGGGAAAGGAGTTAACCTTCGGCTTGAACAGCCTGAGAATCACTCTCATCGACACGAGAAATAACTCGACATTGACAAAGTAGATTTAAACGAAGGATCCATCAAAACAACACGGTCCGTCATCGCAGTTGATTTTATCGTCGGCGAAACGTGAACTGACAAAAGCAGTCAGTGGCTTCTCTGGAACTGTTTGCATGGGAGGAGCGAGACTGGGGGGATATGGCTTAAAATGCGAGGACAAACAACTTCGAACCCAACTAATCGTGCAATGCTGAGCCCAAGTACTTGCCAGAGCAGGGTAACGGCTTCAATTAATTTGATATAACGAGTTTTGAAGGCTTCTGAAAGCGACTGCATTCAAACGAAGTATTTTGACTGAGCCTTATCGAAACAAAGCTTATTTTTATGAATTGGATTAAACTACAGCATAAAGTTGTATTCAAACTGTGCTTTGTTTTTACAGGTAAGCGTAGACCTTTAAAACATCTTGAAAAAACATCCACCATGAAGAAATGAACGAATTGCGGTGGTGCGACAATATCAAGAGATCAACCACCGTGGACGTAATGGACCACACCCCCCAAAACCACAACGCAGGGAAAAATGTCAAAACGCCGATACAATCATGAACTATTTGCAGCCAATCGCTGCTTTATAGAGATTCAGAAAACATCTGAGGGTTTTTCACACGAGATCAAGTGCTATTAGAAAAACGATTCAGTGAAACGTTTATTCGAAAAATGGTCTCAAAAACAACAATTTCTGTCTTCGACCAGTTAATTCTGCGCCCAACTTCACATGTACATTTCGCTAAAGCACTTGTTTCTGGGCAACAGTCCGTAACATGATTTATGTGTTCTTTGTGACGTTTATCGAAAGACCTCCTCGTTTCACTGATTTGCAATCGTCGCCGCAGGGGGCGCTGTACACAACACCCTGTCGATAACAACGACTAATTGGGGTCTTTGGCGTTCTCNAACATTCCACCGCTTTTCCCGGTTGCGTTAAAGAAAGAATTTATTTTATGGCTTCTGAGGAACCTTTGCAACTTTTCTGTTCATCCGTGATAATGTGGGGTCCGCAGTCGCCAGGTGCGGTGGAGGGGTCTTTATTATCGCTTTTTCGTCCATGTGGGTGCAGAAAAGATGCCGGGCAGCCGAGGCCTCTGATTCTATGCTTTGCTTTTCTTTCTTCATCAGACGATATAATTAATGATTACCTCTGATTTATCAGAGTGCTGCTTGTTTGTGTTATAGCGGTAAATCAGAAAGAAAACTTAGGTATCTGTCAATGTGGGATGTTTTGTTCATAAACGGCGATAGTCTAATTTACCGATGCATTCCCGAGTAACTTTGACATTAAGGAACTCCCAATTGCTTCTTCGACGTCAGCCTCCGGCGTAAACCGAAATGATGCTTTAATCGAGTTTAAAGGAATCCGGATAGTTTCGTTTTTAAATGACGACAAACATGTCATTCACACAAAGCCTCCAAAGTTAGAATCGTCAGTCCCAATCAGGGGCGTACTGAGGTTAGATGGCGACCGGGGCAAGAAGCAAGCTTAGCGCCCCATGTTCGAACCTAAGGTCTTTCGGAAGCAAATTTACTGTATTGCAGAAAGTACCTGCGACATTGTTTGGACTTTTCAGCGTCCCCAGTGATTCGGCGCCCGGGGAATTGTTTTCCCCTTGCCCCCAGTTGTTACGTCCCTGGTCCTATTAGATTACTCTGAATCAGATGGCATGTTTGTCGTTAACACCTTCGCTCACTGATGCGACTATATACTGAAGTGATTCAATTCTTTCATCGCAGTCCTCGACGCACGTCATCCGCATTATACGTTTTAACAAACAACGTAATAATGACCCGTTTTTTTCTGAAATGCAGACGTACATGATCACGTGATGCGCAATCCAATTGAACCACTCTTGTTGCGCACGAAAGCAGAACGCCGAAAAAATGCACATGTTCTTTACTTCTGAACGGTGTCGGTATACCTACCAAAAATTTCACAAAAGATTCGAAGCAGCCAAACAAACAACTGCGACGCCATTCTACTCCGTAAATTCAGTTTGCCACGACCAAGTACTCAGGTTGTTCAAGATTGTAAACCTGCACTACAACCGAAAATTGCGTCTGCGTCAAAAACAAGATTTTTTGAGGGGGGAAAGCGGTGGTTTGGTGGCCTATCCTGTGAGAAAAAAATGTTGAAACACAAGAATGATCACGTTACTTTACAGGAGGTCGATTTCACCTGTGGCTATTCTTGCAGAAGAGACAGTATTTCTTTAAACCCATACCTAACAACGATTGGCGTAGTAAATACGAATTAATTTTGGTGATCTGTCGACTGCTGGCGGCTGAGTTCTACAAAATATAACTGTTCGTAGATAGGGTTGCCAGATGGCCGGTATTTCACCAGCCTGGCCGGTATTTTACTGGTGATTTAGCAGAGGCCGGTGAAAGGCCCGTATTTGAAAATCAGCGCCTGAAGCCGGTATTTTGAAAATAAATAATTTGCCGCAACTTCAAAAAGAACTAACGCCGAATTTCTCAAATTCTAATAACTCTAGTAGTGTATTTTGTCAGGACAGTTCCTTCAGCGATGTTTATTTGCTGCTGTTGACGCAATCCCTGGTGCGATTGTCACGTCACACACACACCGAAATGTGATGAGCCAGCCAAAATACAGGCAAATTATTAATCGTGGCTTAACAATACTGATTGTCTCTCTGTTTTCCCTGTGCCGCTTACGAATTACGACAAAACTTAGATCGGGCACTGCTGACAATTTAAAATGGCCGGTATTTTTACAAAACGCATCTGGCAACCCTATTCGTAGACGACGGTAGATTCCATCTATTATGGCACACGGAAAAGAAGGTTTCATTATTCTCGCTTAGTACGGCTGCTTTCGCAGTGAATGCTGCACTGGTGGCGATACAGTGGCAACACCGCGCGTCAACTGTTCCTTGCACCAATCCATTAACGCCGAGCTCGAGACTGGACAGGCCGCAAGTTCTGTTTTACAAGTCTTTGATATGACCCGAACGGTAATCGAACCAAAACTACAAGATTCGGTGGTCCAGCGCAATAATGTTTAATGATGTACCTTTTGGGCAATACTTTGCCTATCAAGTTCCCCCTTATTTTAATTTGATTTGGTGACGGCAATTGTCGACAGGCCGAAACCTGAAATTTGCTTCTTGCCCGGGCGGTTGATGAGAAAACTCTTTGCCCAAAGAGGCTACGGCGATTCACTCACTGGCCGTGGATCGACCACTCAACCTTCCAATTGAGAGGCGGACACTCTATCATTGAACTATCGCTGACCCAAGTACCGCTTGACTGTCATCATGAGAACAATAATTAGAAATGTACCTATAATTATATTGTACTTTAACGTTAAAATTTCATTATGAAGGCACTTAGAAAAAATCGTAAAACCTGTGGAGCACTTTTGCGTATCCCCATTTGAGAACCACTGGCCTATCCCACCAGGTTACTTAACCGGTCTCTACTTCAGCACACAAAGTTACTCGAAACCTTTGCAGCCAAACGTATTTCCAAAATGGCCTTCACATCCGACATAGGTTTTGCTCCGTTGTAAGTTTTAACCTGAAGCTTGCGAACTGCACAGGATCACAAAAACAAGCCTCGTGGTGGACAACTTGCACGTGATGAACAAGGAACGTAAGACGACATGTTGACCCTTTACTTCCACCAAAGGAATAAAATTTAATACAGCAGCAACTTTAGATGATTTTCTGTTGCAGAAAAGAATTCTGAAAAAACCTGGACAGCCGTAGCAGACAATGCTTGTAAAACAGGGACGTTTGCGTCAGATATCAAAAAACAATTGGATTATAAAATTTATTTTGGCTAACAAAACACGCTCGTGTGTGTGATAAAACAGCTACAAAACACTCTGGTGTGTGATAACACAGCCACAAAACACGTTCTGGTGTGCGATAACACAGCTACAAATGTGTGATAAGTTTGATAGCACAGCCATAAAACACACTCTAGTGTGTGATAACAGCTGCAAAACACGCTCTGGTGTGTGATAACACAGCTACAAAACACGCTCTGGTGTGTGATAACACAGCTACAAAACACGCTCTGCTGTGTGATAACACAGCCACAAAACGCACTCTGGTGTGTGATAACACAGCTACAAAACACGCTGTCGGGTGTAATAACACACAGCTATTGATTCTTTGTTTCTCAGTTGGAAAAAACAATCTACCACTTTTGTGAAACTTTTAACTTGTCTATGTTACTCTCCTTTTGTCAAAATAATGTTGTTTTTTCTTATTACACAATTTTTAGTTCGAGCCCGTCACACAATGTTTGTTGACATTGTTTTGAGTGAAATCACTTCGTACCTGACGCAGCAACAGAAACTAAGGATGAGAGATAAACGTGCAATGCGGCCAGGCAGTGTATGAGATGAAGATAACCGAATGTTAATCTTCACATATGAACAGTGAAATAATTTTTAAGTTTGCCCAAGTATAGAGTATCGAATGGTACTGAGGTCAGATTGCTTTCTACCCTGGTCCGAAACAAGTGAGGGGTCGCGAGGGGGAACGCCATGACAAAGGGGGCGCCTGCCTATACCCCCGAACATACGACCTTGTTCGCAGTCATGTGTCGCGGGTTGATGAGGGTTCGGACAAAAACACAATTAGGATGACGTCATACCTGGAGACAATGACGCTGCGGAATCGAACTCCATCCGCGTCGGTCATGTTCGCGGTCGGCATCGCTTGCAAACAATTTCGCTTTGTGCACGTGATCTGGCCTTGACCGCCACATTTGCATAAAGAGATGGGTGACGGGCAGCTTCTCCTCTTTCTCGCATGGCTTCTCAGTGCGCGGTGGTTGACAGCCGACGACAAATAAATATCACAAAGCAGTAAAATCACGATCCAGTGCTTTATCATCGCAAGCTAACAGATGGTCAGCTGATATAGTCACAGTATGTGAACTATTTGCTAAAAATATAAATATGATGAGGTATATATCTGTAAACAGTGAAAAACGTTTTGCAATTAGTGTCAGTGAATATCACATCATCAAGATCAGGTTGCAAGGGATGGGAGCCAAGTCGTGTGCTCCTGGAAGTCGTGGGTGTCTCGCAGACGTTTAAAATGGTCTCAACATCGAAACAGTTTTGGTTAATCGAGTTCAGATAAACTCGCCAACGCAACAGTTTACAAAAGCTCTAAGAACTACTCATCATTATCAAGACAACAATGAGTGCGTAACTCCGAACAGTCAGTGACTCGACATGACGTGACTTGAACCGCGAGTTTCTTCGACTCGACTTGGATCAAACGAGTTTTCGTAAAGATATTATGAGTTTGACCCAACTCACTCAAAGTTTTTTCAAAACTTTTTGACTTAAACAAAGTCTGAAAGATTTTTAAGCAACTCCATTTAAGTAAACTCTTTTGGTTTTACGCACAACTTGTGCCTCAACAATGAGGATCAGGAAATGTGCACTTTAAACAAGTGGCGGACAAATCTGATTTTTTTTACTCGAAATCGAGTGGTTAAGTATAAGTGACTACTGTATACAAGATATTTTTGTGACACGAGGAAGTACAATTACTAGACTGGGCATAAAGCGAAAAGTTTTCAGTGACTCGTATTCAAAAGATATGTGACTCTACCGCATCGCTGAAGGATGGCCACGTACAGAACAGACATGTTTGCTTGGCATTGGAAGCGCTACAGTGAAAACGAGTTGAAACACAAAAACCAGGTAAAATTAGCCGGACCGGAACTTCAACTGCAAACAGGTCGTTCCTTCCCCACATTGCTTGCTGTGATTGATGACCAGTCCTGGAATGAAAATGTGTTTTTCCTTGAACAAGACAAAACGACATCACAATTCGCGTTGTGACAATCCAAACCTGGACTGTGTCGTCACAATTACGAAAACGTTCGAAACATCCTGAACTTCGCTGAGTTGCATAATAAGGACTAGACTGAAAACTGCAAGACCGTGAGTCCACTAACCACAAAAATCATGAAAGCTGAGGCCCACAAAATGGCCATTCCTGGAAGCGCCAACACCTCTCCTTTCTGCGAATCACCTCTGATTTTACGTCTTTCATTCCGTAGCTATCGCTGCCCTGACTGTCTTGATTGTTCCGTTGATCTGCGGGCCAGTCATTGCTTTTCGGGCCAGACAGGTCAAGGAACCGGATGCGGTTCGCGGTCCAGTCATTGTCCAGGACTCCGAGTTTCAGACAAAAGACACCACATAGAGATAATCATTGAGCGACGCGGGTGACTGTCACGAGTTGAATTCTTTGCTGAAAACAAACGAGGCATCCATCTTGGATGACAATGTTTGTCGAAGTAAAATTTGTCTTTATCACTTCATGACAGTCTCTACCTGCAGTTAATGCGCCGAACCTTGCCATCAGTAAGAAGTTATTTTCTTGCACAAAGTTTCCTGGCCCGCATATGGTTTCTTCCATTTTGTCATTACCGATCCTGAAATGAACGCTTAGTCCAGCTTGAAATGAATTGGCAGGAACTCCATCGCAGTAACAAACGGTGGAAGTATCAACTACAGCAGTTCAATAAGTTCGAAAGCACCTGTTAGTTTTTACAACGCAAAGCAGGAGCAATTCCCTATGTTACACATCATTTGCAACGAATAGCAGTTAGTTTAACGTCGGAGAGAAGGTGTAGAACCCAAGCTTGTATTCTCAGAATGAATGCTGCTGAAAATGTCAAAACACTGGCCACGAAATCTTTTTTCTGTCTTGAAAGTATGAGATGAAGGTTTTACTTTGATCTTACTAAGGCATAAAAGGCGAACACACCTCTCGTGTCACATGTTGCAGCAGCAGCAGCTAGCGTTTCAAATAGGGAACGACGTTGCAAGCGTCGACGCCATCACGCGCGACATAATCTTCAAGATATTTAGAAACTTCACGCCATAAGCACCTGCGCAAGGCATTTTGAGCAGCATGCGCGCATGAGATAGGCGTGACGGAGTAAAGCGCGTTGTCAAATGTGACATCAGAGTTAATGGAACCGTGAGCAAGATCACGCCACTATAGTGCGACCGGTGTAACCGGCCGCAAATATTTGGATTTCAGTTTTCTACTACGGCGAGCAACGCAAACAATAGCTGTTGTGCCGACAAAGTACGCGTTTCTCGCGTCTGACGTTTCGTGTACGTTGCTCAACTGCTTCGAAACTGATAAAACGAAATGTGAAAAAATAAACTATACAAAAGTTTCAATCTAAATGCGATCTTTGTGTAGTAAAAGGATGGAGGACAGTATTTTCACAGACTGATCAAGTTGCCGGGTAAGAACTTCTCAAGGTCAACGCTCTGTTATTTGTAAAGTAATTGACGCAAGGCAGAAATAACCAGCCAATTAATATTTTCAAACAACCAAAAAGGTACAAAAACAGTTTGTATGATCAATAAAACTAACGCTTTCAAAATATAATACGGAAATATATTGCAGATTTCCTAAGGCGAATGCCGCCAACAAATTCGACCAACACACTTGATCGGTTTATGCTTCATTTCCAAACACTGGATTGAGATCCAGTAACAATACATGACGGAGACTAGCGTAGTCGCAGTTATACACCGAAGTCATCAAACTTGAAATCTAGCTGCATGCATTGGATCGCATGTCATGTTCTACGTTGCTATGGAAGCGTTACAAGTCTCTGCACTCAAGCATGAAACGAATTAAAAAAATAAAAAATTGATGAAAGGATATACCGTAGAAACAGACACAACAGAATGAAAACAACATAGACAAAATAATGGAGAGACACAAAAAACAATCAGACAAAAAAACGTACACAAACAATCCAAAATGGAGTAACAAAGAAATGTAGCATATATCAAACAAAAAAACGCAATAGATATCAACATAACACAGATGATGGTGGGCAAGCAATGGGTGAAGAGATGAGGCTTGTACAGATGAGCAGATGAGGCAAGCACACAGGTGAAGAAAGTAAGCAGCAATAATGGTTATGAGGCAGAGGGCAAGGCATTTTAGTAGAACATTTCATAGCAAGAACAAGTAGCATGGACGGAAAA
>JGI24159J19872_10011974_pt1 | contig 11344 bp, 6 predicted proteins | sample Ectturendosymbi4_FD_19872 | JGI IMG/M metagenome (IMG submission 19872) | reverse complement strand
TACAGTATTTTGTTGACGTTTCGAGAGTCTATGCAAACTCTTTTCCTCAGAAGATTGGCAAGAAACAAAATCAAAGCGTGCACACACACAGCATTTCTGATATCAGAAATCACACTTTACTAAGCCCTTTTTCCCAAGCCGTGGTACTGGTACCAACCCAGGAAGACACTAAAACGTGAAACAGTCCCCACGCCAAATTAAATTAAAAACTATCAGCTTTCGAAGCGAAAATGCAACTAAACAACGTTTTTTTAAAGAAACGTGTTACACTGATAATGGTGATCCGTTTTTCCCTAAACAAAAATAAAAGGTCGTAGAAGAACAAGCTGTTTGACGTAGCCACTAAGTTTTTTAACAACCAACATGTCAAGATTTCTCTTATCACTTTGAAAGTTCCAGCAGTTTGCACTGTTTAACAGTAGCCTACCCTAATGTTTTAAGTTTCATGAGGCCAAGGTCTGTCTCAGAATAAAGTGGTACATGAATGAAAGGATATAAATGCCTTAGAAACGCCAATATTTTAAACTATCTCCCAAGTTTTGACAATTCCAGCATATGTGTGGTTAAATACCAATCATTTACAAAATTTTTGATCAGATGGCCTGTCTCAAGATAAGTCTCGTAAGGAGTTGATTAACCAGCAGGACAAAGAAAAATTCAAATAAGACTTTTCTTAAAAATGATTAGAATATAAAATTTCATCTTTATTCTTTGGAAGTTTCTGCAAATGTCAAAAATTACTATGCAATGTTTTGAAAGTTTCAGAGGGGGCAAATGTCCCACCTGGTTGCACACCTGGTAAGAACCACATGATTTTGCAACTGAGTTTTTTTGGCTAGGACATTTTGGTCATTTGTCCCATAGTAGTATTAAAATTGCTGTAACCTGTAACAGTATTCACCAGTCTATATTTTTGGACATTATGACCGAATTGATTCAATTTTTTTCAGTCATTAAAAAAAAATTGTTCTATGCCTGAAAAAAACTAGTTTTGCAATGGTCAAGCCAACATCGACGAACAATTCTCACAACTAAGTCAATATGCAAAGCAGAAATATTGTTAAGATCTGACGACGTGGCTGTGCACTCTGAATTATACCAACCTGATTATGGTAACTGGCTGACGTCTTCTTTAGATGAAACTTAATTTCGGTGGTTGCGTTACAGTCCATCAGGAGTGTTATCATAGACACATAAATTTACCACACTTAACTCACATGCAGCACATCTGTCGACCTACGTACCCTAGATGCACAAACTCGCGAATGGTGTTAATGATATTCAGGAAACCTTTCGCATTGCAGTTACATATTTAGCGCAAGCAATTCGTTACAGCCCTTGTGTCTGCTGCCTTCTCAGGCAAACTTATATCTGCTGAAAACTGTCAAATGCCTTGGTTATATATTTTGATTTTGAAACTGGTGGAGGAAATGAACAAAACATAAAAACTTGGATTTTCAATTCAATAGACAACTACGTGTTAGAGGCTTCCAAGGATTACAAAAAAAGCAAAGCATTACCTTTTATTGCCTTTCGAAATCCTATATGATCTTGACGAATGGCTAGCATGTGATGGCCCTCCACTCACTTCACCTGGGATGGGAATTCTACCTTCCAAATCAGAAATGCTGCTCATTCCTTCTGACATTTCGTGGTCTTCCAGCATAGAATCGCTAGATAAGCCATCCGGACTTGACACAACTTGAATCTCAGCTGCAGCATGGTCGTGCGAAACTGACGGAGCATCAAAATACCTTGCCTGAACAGACAAACACACATGATTTTACAAAGATCATGGATGTCATCACTGATAGTTGGAACAATAACCGCATACGACACACAAAAAAACTGGTACTACTTCGATGTGTGATTCTTAAAAAACTGAAGACCACTTGCTTCACCTACATATGTGGAGTCATTGGGCTGTTATGTAGAATTGCACAAATTTCTAAAAGTAACTAAGCAAATATCTTCTTTATCAATTTACCTACAGCTCCGTGGTGCTCATACTATCTGGTCATCATAAAATCATGTGAACTGTACAAAATACGTTTGCACCGCATTTTGTTAGACTGATAAAACTTACAGATTGATCTAATTCTAAAGCAAGAACATTCTCACTTTCCTAATTACCTTGATTTAGGAACAGAGTGAATCTTGGAAATTTGCTTTTTGATGAACAATTTATTTTAAAGTTTTTGGTTGTTGAATTATTATTTCTGATACCTTGACTTCCATTCAATACATCCTGCTTTGCTTAAATAAAGCTGCTTTTCCCTCAAGCACCTAGTACTGGAGTTTCACTTAACCTCTTTCCCTTTATTGAATGACAGATTAATTTTTTTTATCATAACAATATGCAATTTCAGGTAGCAGTCCAGCATATTGCATGTATACAAATAAGTACAAGTGATGTCTCAGCTGAAATCATATGTGACACTATGATCTGGTTCAAAATTTCTCACAAACAATAACTTAATCAACTCATCCTATTATACAACCCTTTGAGCATACACAGCATTAGAGTAAGTCTGAAAGCAATTAACTTAAAGCAGAATTCTTATAGGCTACTATTCTACTTGAGAAAGTAGAATTATTCTTTCTTCTAGGCTCCTAGACCAAAGTAACATGTTTAAGAAGTTTCACTATTTACATAAGCAGAAAGTAGTCTAGATGTTCTAGTTGTAAGAAATAACAGATGCTTGAAAGTAGAATTCGACCTACATGACCTTTTTGTGCCGATACTGACATTTTTGTATCACTTAAACTTCAGTTATATAAATAATATTACAATGTACAACTAAACAAACTCACAAGAAAATAGAACAGCTAAGAACCACAGTTTTTAAGCATTGTCTCCTTGCAATGAACATCTTCTGTCATCATTAACAGGCCACCAGTGTTTGAAACTTGTTCACTGGGAATGGTGTTAGGAGGTGCCAATAATGCTGATATACACCGGCATTATTTTGCCAATACAACACATTGGCATCAACATAGTGTCGTCCAATACATATTGGTGTGGTCAAACTCTACTTAAAAACGGTTCATTCAGTTTTCAGAATTTTGTAGTTTGGAAATGAGGTTGGGATTTTAAGGTGATTGTGAATGAGATATTTCTTTTGGGCCCAATTTTACAGTAGTTGATGGTGGTCACAGTGCTTTTTAGTTGCGATGAGTAACTTTGCATTGATGATTACATTTCAAACTCATCAATGTAAAGTTACTGCACATGTAAGTAGTTTTAAGTCCTGCACTTACTTCTTCAATAGTTTTGAAGAACAGCGTTTCTACTTGTAGTGGAGCAGATTTTTTCAGTAGTAACAATGCTTTCACAGAGTAACTTGCGTGGATACTTTGGCACCACTGCATAGCAAGTGTCAAGATGCTTTTTCAGATACTTGCTGGCAGCATAATGGATCATTATTACCTACAAAGGGCATGTCTATTGCCCACTGTTGGCTTACAGGGAACTGGATCAAATGGACACCAAGTGGCAAAANTGCCTTGTACAAACTGGAAGATCACCAAGATTGCAGTGGTCACCAAATAAGCTAAGAAAGCTATGTTCTTTAAAATAGCTACAATTACTAAGATAGCTAAGGTACATAGATAGGATTGAAGGACTTTTTTAAGTTGTTATACTATTCACTGCTGGGCAACTTCACAATGTTTATGATAGAGTTTTGTAATTTGTAAAATTTTATTCTTTTGTAACACAGCATTCATATTTTTGTTGCTCACAATTAGTGCCCCTGTGTAAGGGGTGGTGGCTTTCATGTATTTCTATGCTGTCTACAAATTTTTTTTGTTTCAGTGCTATCTGCATTTTGTCAGAATGACGAATGACAGCGTGGTAGCTGGTTAAACTCCCAGAAATAAATGGTGTTAGTTATTTTAACAGTCATAGTTATCCTGTCATATGTAGAGGCTTGCTGTTGACTGACATACTCAGGTGACTTTCAATTTCTTTGGACAGGTTGCTCAAAAAATATGTGGAAGCATACAGCACTTGTACCCAACACTAAACAGTTTCAAAATTAAAGACCATGTCTAAATTACTCAGTAACGGATTACTTACCCCATCTCCAGCTCGGCCTCTATTTCTAAGTCTATGTACTCCTCGAATACAGATTCTTCTCAAGGACCTGGGTTGGGATGGACCAGGATCAGCATTTCTGTTTCCTGATGGTCGTGGAAGATTCAGCAAATCATCTTCACCCTGTAATCACAAGAAAAACCATGATATTCACCTACAAAACTATTACACACTGTACCAGTTCACTTGAATTGCTCTAGATCAGGAGTGGGGAACCAGCAGCCTGCGGGCCAAATGCGGTCCATGTGAACATTTGGTATGGCCCACATCGGGATTTTCATTACCCGAGATAGAGTGCAACATCATGTCAAAACGAAGCTCCATGATAAGCAGATAGTATGTCAGGAGAATTAACTCTTCCTCAGAGTTAAATAAAGGTAAAATTTTAGGATAAAATTAATTGATTTTGGGGTCCACCAGCGATAATGCACAATTCATGCGGCCCATGGTAGTAAATAGGTTCCCACCCCTGCTCTAGATGAACCTACAAACCGATCACTGTATGTCTCAAGCAAACCATTACTTGTTTTGTAATACCATTGGAAACACACAAGTAAAAATTAGAAGTATATATCCAGTTTATACCAAACATCTGATAAACCATTGCTTCACCTTAAGAACATTAAAATACAACATATATATGTATATGTTAGGAGCATGCAGTAAGTGTCACTAAGCCTACGAAATTAGAATTTTGTTGGAGACTTTTGCTGATAACAGTGCAATACTAATTATGGTAAAACAGATAAATTTTCTATTACCATCAACTGATTCAATCAATTCATCTGCATACCTGGTTTTCTAGCATCTCCATTGGCACATCTAAGTTTTGTAAAATATCATGTTCCAAATTAGCAGGTCCACCTTGATGGCCAGCATTGCCCCTATTAGATCCAGGTGAGTTAGAGTTGCGGCGTTCCATTAATACAATTAATATTTATCTCATTCCTTACTTGATCATAGAAATAGCTAAAAAATCTTGAATGTCAACATTAAATAACAAGCATTAATTGATTGTATAAGTAAGACTCACCAAAATCTCAAAAGAAAACGCTAATAAAACACCCTAGTGCAATTACTTATCTTACTGATACTATTAAATTTGAGGATATTATAGCAAACTGACTTGTAGTTTTTGTTTGTACTAAGTTCCGAAGTAGTTATTACTTAAGCTTTCAAGCTCTTTTATATTACTGTTCTGATACTTGCATGTCATTACTGAGATACCGTAACTTGCTAGCTATTGCGGGTTCACCAGTTTCTTGCTGACTACCTGTGTTTGAAATAATAAGGGCAGAATTAATTTCACAATAAGTGTTTTTTCCCGAATTAGTTTTTTCAAACATTTTTGAAACACAATCTCACCAATATTTTGAAAGTATATCTAGGCTAAATTATGTGATCTGTGTGCAAATTCTTTCCTTAGAACTAAGATGGCAAATGTATAATTTCAAATTTACAGGGGGCAAAAGCATGTTTTGAATGAAATATTTTAACACTTTCAGCATGGTTGATTGTGTGACGTGTGTCACTGCCAGGTGGCCACATTTTTATTATCTGATTAGATTAAATGTCTGAGTAGACTGCAGCAACGTTATGTGGTATGTGTGAAGAAAATGAAAAGCATTTCAAAAAATGAAACAGCGTAGTTCACTTTGCAAAGAAAATGAAATATCAGTCAAATCTAGTTCGGATCCTATTGTTGCGATCGGAAATCCCGAGCGGCATGTGCGCAAAGCTTCGCACCGTGGCAGCAAGCAATAATACAGATCATGCTCGCAATCTCTCTTACTATTGCTTGCTCGCGCTACACATATGATGGGATGGTGTTATTCTTCCCGCACATCCCGTTCGTGGTGAATCACACAATCAACGCAACACCACNGGAGAGGTTGCAACAACATCCTCTCCTTTNTACAACGAACCACACCCCGATCGCACGTTCTTTGTGTGAAGGCTGAACTCGGCACGACCTTCACATCCTGGTTATAGCATCATTTTNTTGTGATCAGAAATCCCGAGCGGCATGTGCGCAAAGCTTCGCACCGTGGCAACAAGCAACAATAGAGATCATGCTTGCAATCTCTCTTACTATTGCTTGCTCGCGCTACACATATGATGGGATGGTGTTATTCTTCCNGCACATCCCGTTCGGGGTGAATCACACAATCAACGCAACACCACCGGAGAGGTGGCAACACTATCTTCTTTGAAAAAATTTAACAGGGCGGATCTAATCTGAAAAACATTTTATTTTGCATCCAGTATAATTTAATGTTCATCTCTGATCTCAGCGATCTTGTGGTATTTATTTACATTTACAGCCGTTCCATACTTACACTATGCTATGTGCTACAGTACTTTCACATTTGAAATGCAAATTACAAAGCTAAGCTACCAGTAGCACATCTCATTTGTGTCAGTGTTGCTACTGGGGTCAGTCTCGTTGACATCAGATTGTTACCTACTTCAACATTAGATTTTTACATTACAGTGAGCGAAATCCTTCTATTACAGCTTCATATAGGCTAAAGGCTTTTATTACTAACATAAAATGTGATATAGCCAAGGGAGCTTCTTCAGTTTGGGACGATAACCAAACACACACGAGGGTGGCAGATTGATTAAAGGAAGGTATTGGCTGTAGGCAAGGACATAATGAGGGGGGCAAGGGGGAAATAATTTCCCAGATGCCAAATCACTGCGAGATTGGCTGATTGACCGCAGAGGGCACTGAAAACTCCCAACAATACAATGTCACAGTACTTTCTTCAATACAGTACATTTGTTTCCAAAAGACCTCAAGTTCGAACATGAGGATACCAAACTTGCTTCTTGCCCCAGGTGCCATCTAACCTCATCACACCACTGGCTGTAAGTCTGCTGGTGGACCTTCATTTTTTAAAAATTATTTGTTTGCCGTGTGGCATGTGANACAGCTTGAATAAAATGTTGAGGTTGTCACAGTNACAGATCATTTCATTATAATTCAGAGAACATGTGTTTTCCTTTTCAATGTATTATTGTATGAATNTTTTGTCATTGAAAATATATGGAAATCGACATCAAATTTTATGTATATTAATTGAGCAGTTTTTGATTTATCACTGTTTTTGTATTTTTACCAGTAGATGGCATTTGCATTGATGAGCAACACAAAAATGAGCATAACTCTAGATCTTCTAGTCCAATCCTAATGAAATTGATGTCTACCGCTATGTTTTCTAGGTTGGGCTTTCTGAATATGCAATTTGAATTTAAATAAAACCAATACTTTTCATGATATTTGCGTTTTGCCCCCCTACATTGCTCGCCCTATTTGGGATAGATGCCAAAAAAAATTCATAAAAATTTTTGCTAGTTTAGATAGAAGACATGGCTATGTTTCCAAACATATCATATATTATCAAGACTAACATTTATGAAGTTCTATAAAAACAAAAACATCATAAATAAATGCAAGCAAAAACTTCAGAGTTGGCTCTAAACAAATTTCTTGTGGTTGCTCTATGACATCACAAGTGACATTCACACATACTATCTGCTATTTAACAATTTTGTGAAATGGTAGTTCATGACATCATAAGATTAATACTTGTAATATGATATGATAGAAACTGCCTTTGATTACTTGCATATGGGTTGTCTTTTAAGTGTCTCTTATGGAACTTCTGCACTTTAACAGTCTTCTAAACAGTTTTTAACTTTTAAGGTTGACATGACCTAGCTTACTAAGACTTCAGGTTTCTTTTTGAGTTCAAAGCATCTCATTCAATTGAAATGAAGGGTAGATCTTAAATGATTGCCAGAATGAACTTTAGAGGTTGGATAAACTTCCATTAATTCATTTAAAACATGTCTTATAAAATTCATAGTTATGGATACATCATCCTCAAAACACTGTGTTGCTAACAACGCTGTGAACATAGTTGAGACGAAGCGTCAATAGCTGCTAGAAATTAGATTTTGGTTGGGACCAGTTTTTATTTGCTTTTTTAAACAGTTTCAACAACTTTAAGGTTTACATTCACAGTTTAGGGTTTGCTTTAGCCTAGGTTCAGTACTAGCAAGCGTAGTGCAATCTAGCACACACTCATCATTTGTTAGTGTCACGTTACAGGTAGTGGATGAAAATTTTTTTACATTAAAGTCTGCTGGAGACCCTATAGCTACTGCCTTAAAGAAACAAGGTATGAATCTAACTTCTTTTCATCACAGAAGGTGTACTGTAAAAGATGGATATCGGTTACTGGGTTAGTGTTACTAGCCTAGTGTAGTAGGTCTTGGTTGCGGATATAAAATGAAGTCATCAGAATCGTGTAAACAATCAATATTTTACAGTGAGCAATGATACAACGGCAGTACACTAAAAGTAAATATAATATTTCTTGCTAGTCTAGGCCGAATTTTAGGCACTATCACTCTCACACCAAGGTTGTTCCATTCATGGTAACAAACTCCAGTGAAATCCACTTCAACATTTGTGAAAATAGAAAAAGGGTAATACTAATTGGAGGACCGGTGTCAAGCGAAATTTCTGACCTGTTATTGTTATTCAGTTATTTTGCTTCTCAGAATACAGAAATAAAGTCTTCCATTTACTTTTTTAATGTATGTTGTGTAAATTAAAACATTTTGGTTAGATGTCAGATACCCAAAACAAGCTATAGCACGGGAATAACTTTAACCATCGAAAATTTTCGGACTTCGTCTTTGACCTCAATTATTGTTCTTTTTCTCACCCTTACCCCAACCCTAACTCGACATACTTTCCTAAACACGAATTCCTTAGCCCTAATAATCAGTTTTATCGACGTATTTGGTATGTAGAATATTACTCTGTGCATGGGTACACGGTTGGAAGTCAGAAATTTCGCAAGTAAGAAATTGCGCTTGACACCGGTGGGCAGAGATGAGCACGGACAGGACTGGATCGGACTGGACCAGAACTGAAGCCAGTTTTGGCCGGATCAGGACTGGATCGGACTCCATTTTTTTGAAAATTGGCGGATCAGGACTGGATCGGACTGAGAAAATTTTTGTTGTTTCGATGTGATTATTCTAAACATATCAAAAATGTTAGTTGCGATCCGATTTTACAGATTTGCTAAATCATGACAGTGTAGGATATATTTTTCCATCAATGGCAAAAGCTCTGCTGCGACTATTTTGCAATTCGAACTGTATCCACCATTGCCCACGTATAACGTTGAGTTCTGGTAGCAACGTGGACATAGTTAGGTGGTTAGGTAAGTGTTTATGCTTGCTGTACGAGTGTTTGCTGGTTCTCTCACAATTTCTTTGGCTTAACTTGTAGAGATCACGCCTTTGATGAGAATGATTTTATGTAGGCTACTTTTTCAATATGTTTAAGGTTTAGTTTAGGGCAGTGATTTTCAAGCTGGGGTCATTTTCATTTTTTCTAGAGATTGCGAGAAGCTTCTGATAAATATATTCACAATTACTTTCAGATTTTATATTTCGTACATGGAATCATGTTTAGTCGTAGCCAAAATAATAGGATTACCTGGCAGCAGCACAGTTACTAATATTTTTCAGAATGGGCCAGTCAAGGTCGTCGTCAGTCACTGACGTCGTCTTGAGACTGAGTCCGACTGTTACTTCCGTCTGTTTTCTAAATCAGCTGAAAGTTGATACAAAGCACCAGCAAAAATCTGAACAAGTTTGTTTTGGGCAAAGGGAAGGTTATGGCCATTTCGGTCTCATTCTGGCTGTGCTACTGTTACCTGACAAAAATGATAGCCTACTCTTTCATCCAAAATTGTTTTAAGTGTGATTACAGCCACTACAGTAGGGTTGCGTTCGGCAACACACGAATAACTTTTTGACCTAAGAATGTGCTGCGCTTGTAAATTCGCTATGTGATTGCGGTAGCCATACTTGGGAGTTATTCTAGTTTTGAATGAGTCGTGCTGTGGAGTTATTTGTATACGGCACAGGTGGGTCTCCCTCACTGATGCTGTCATGTGTGTATAAATTTAATAAATGAGTTTTTGTTAGGCATAGTGATATCGTACGTTATTTTTGAATGATTGTGATTTTCGATTGTGCAAACACAACTTTTTTGTGCAAACACAGCTGCATTTCATATGTCCGACTAGAAAATTTCGGAAGGAGGTCGACAGGTCAAATTGAGTTTCAAAATGGACCGCCACTTGAAAAATGTTGAAAACCACTGGTTTTGGCTTAAACATTTAGGGGTTAGGTTTACGAATTAGGTTTCGGGTTTAGGTTTTGAGTCTATGTTAAATTTTGGGTTTAGATTTTGGGTTTACATTTTAGGTTTGGTTTTAATTTAAACTTCTTCGATGGCCATTAGTGTCCGATTAATAGGCAGAACACAATGCCCCAGTCCAGAGACTAAGGTAGAGAACATTAGTTAGTCCTCGAAAAATCAGCATTTAGTACTTTTACCGTACCGATTGAACAAAAATATTAACTCATTAAAGAAGGGATTTATTATTCGTGTTTAGAGCTAGCTTTTTCTGTCAAAATTTGGCTTTCTGTTCAATGTCCAAGGCCTTTGTACAGTCCTGACAATGAAAAACTAAAATGTATGGGTGACAATTTAGGAGCTGTGTTTAGTTCATATGTAGTTGGCAAGCAAATGTACGAGAATATTCCAGACTGCAAAATGCAAGTTTCAAGCCGTGCAACTTTAAAATTATCGCGTCCTGAAGTCCTGGCATTCTTCGAATTGCTTTGCAAAAACTCTGACGATGGCAGTATCTATCGCAAGCTGCGAGCGATCCTTCAGCAAAGTGAAACTCGTCCTTTCATACCTCCCGAGCCTCAATGACTAAGAATAAGTCAGCGTTGATGAGTATAGAAAGGGACATTTGTGTACTTTAACCCGAAAAAAACTGGGTATATTAATGTTTCGATGGAATTGCGTTTTTGTTTCGAACACAACAAGGTACATGATTTGCATTAAAAATTTATTGTACAATCCAAATTAAATGTGTTTCTTTTTGAAAGAAATTGTCGTTTGCGGTTGCAATATGTTGTTTGATTTTTTCACAATTTTGTCAGGCAACACTATGTAGGCCTATTAATGATGATAACGTTATTATTTCGATGTTTGTATATTCTTCATAATAAAAATAAATGACAGAGTCTTTTGCTTTTGTCACAGAGTCTTTTGCTTTTGAATTGCTGGCACTGCCAAGAGTTGCTTTATTATTTTTTTGACTGAAGATGGATTAAGATTAATCCGAAACGTCT
>JGI24159J19872_10011973_pt1 | contig 11344 bp, 7 predicted proteins | sample Ectturendosymbi4_FD_19872 | JGI IMG/M metagenome (IMG submission 19872) | reverse complement strand
CCAGTGACCATTCCAACCGCTCGTGGACAAACGTGGCAAGGCCGTGATTCCTGCTCAGGATTGACCCAGCTAGTGAGAAGTTGGGAATCACTAGCTTGTCTACAGTTATGCAGTGGGTCTCCTGTGGGACAATGATGAAAGCCTTGTTCNTACAGACTCGCTGCTCAATGACGGAGATCTTGTTGTTNGTGAGCCCCTCGGTGTTTACCTGGAGTATGTTGGGTCGTGGGTCATCTTCGGCAGCATTTCTGCTGCCGCGTCCTGAGAAGGGCGTTGTTTGACCCATCCCACGCTGAACACATCCATCGCGAGTAGCAGTGGTTGCTCTCATGATGACAGATTTGGTAAACATTTCAAGAAATCCCGCAACAGGGAGGGCCACATGAAGGCATCTGTCCTTTTTCGCGTCAGTGCCGAGTGACTCAAGTACACCGTAGCAGCATTAGGAGCACCTAACCTGTTTGTCCCGGAGATGATGGAAATAGATGGTGATTTTTATTTCCGCTTGACCTTTTTTCAAACGAAGCATCAGCATATTTAATAAGCGCCCAGTGTGATTAAACAAACGCTGAACAACGTTTTTCCGTGTTTTTGCTGAAAGTGCGAAATCTGCTGATGCAAGGCTAATACGTTAAATGTTTCGAAGAGAAAATAAAACAGTTTAGGCGTGTATGTAGCATCGCAATAAGACGCTCAAATTTTCGTGTTGTATAAAGCCACATTGGTGAACACCGATGTTTGAAAGAATTGTCTCTTAGTTGATTTCTTTTTCAATGACCTAGATAGCTTGACAAGTACTTGCGAACTATAGTAGAAAGTACCTTTTAAGCGACCTGCATTCAGTCCCACAGATTTTGCCTTTTCACAATCAGAAATACGTTGTCACAGCCATACGCGTAAAAAATCAACTCGGAAAAAACGCAAAAAGTAAAATCTTCCTAAGATGTTATAGGAACATGCACGCACTTGGACGGTAAAACGTTTTTAGATAAAAAGGTCAACAATTTTGAAAGTAAAACTTACAAGGTTGATTGTAAATGTTTATTAGGTTTTGTTGGAGTGGCATTTACTTTTGTTTTATGTAAAAGAAGGTAAGCCCTCATGTATCGGTCGACATTGAAATTTGTCACAGAAATGAAGTTGATATTTTGCTTTTGGAAACACGTACTTATCCTGGAATTGGTGAATTCGTACCAAAACCAGTGGAATGAGCCACGCCCAGTAATAACGTGTTAAAATTTTCAAAAGACATTGTTTTTGCACGTTCGCAACATTCCAATGCACAAATTTGGTTTTATGTAAAGAAAACAGATCTATGAAAAAGTGTGGTAACATCAGTTCTTATTTTCAACGTTTTGCTATAAGAAAGGAAAAGACGGCGCGAAATCGTAATAAATTTCCCCTTATGTTGGAATTTTAAACCGCGAAATATTAATCACCTCTTTGCCACATGTTCTTCGTGAATTTTTCTGCAAAAATCAGTGTCGTCTATATTATAAGTTCGTGACTGAGTTGAAAAATATTTTGTTTTTTTGTGCCACAGATCAAGCCTTTCTACCCATTTGAAAGCTTACCCACGAACATTTTCCTGCCGATTAAGTCAGTGCAAGTTGTAGTGAATTACACTGTACCGTTCTGTTGTTAACTAAGTGAAGCCCAAAATGATTTGCGCTAGAACAAGCAGCAGTCTTTTTTCTCGTAAGGTAAAGAACTGCGACTGCGTGGCGGCGTCTCGATACCATAGAAGGAGCGCAAAGTGTGTGGTTTGCCAAGACTTAACAACTTCTATTACAAGAAATGCAAGACTTGCACAACGCTTGCTTCAAGATCAGATTTGCAATAATCCGTACACGACATTTGGCATTGGCAAAAACATGGGTGTGGCTACAAGAACAGCTTCCATAGAAAAGCCTTGTAAGGTATAAGATCTTTCCAGCGATATTCCATAGTTTTCAATCTCTTTTCTGTTGATTTTTTTAAAAGATGTTACAAGTATTATAATCGATTCGAACAATATGGGCTGTAGCAATTACAGGCAAAGAGAAAGCCAGGTATTGCGTTTTTTTCACCATTGACAATCACTCAGGCGATACGGTTTTCTAATGCCAAATTCACTTCAAGTCTAGAAAAGGACCCTATTTCTTCTGTGTACATTCCTAGACGTGTACAAAAAGACGTTTTGCTTTCTTCTGTAGCACGTGTACACAATACTGTGATGGCTAAAAGTATTTCAGTTACTTCTGAAAACGTGCTTTAGTTGAACGTTTTGTTGAGCAGAGGGAAAAACGGTGTTGCTTGTATTAGAAATCTGATACAAGAACAACTCGAATTGATCAACACCAAAGAAGGAAACTACCAGATACTATTAACCTCACTTTATTTTCACATTTATCCGACCGCTGGAAAAATTGTAGTTGCGTAATTTTATGCTTGCACTGTATGATTAAAGTGAGCTCTGTAAAACAATTTATCAATTTTATAGCTTTGTAAGCATTTCGACTTGTTATGCTCTGAAGAGTTGGGTGGCACAATCGTAAGACTTCTAATTGCTCAGTGATTAATTTAAGATAAACGAACGCAAACAAGGCTAAACATAATTTCTGTATGAAGTATGTCAAACGTTTCAAATCTGCTAGGACTGTGCGTGCCAGTTTTCTTGCCTGCTTCATCACTGAGCGTGTACGAATGTGCGCCACACAAACTCTTCTCGTGCTTGATGTTAAAGCGCACTATTGTTCGAAAAAAATTTTCGCTGCCCTTCATAAAAAATAACGTTTGTGTTTGGTGATTTCCAGATACGTTTCTGGGAATTGTTCCGATGTTTCATACAGAGATTGAAAGTCGTGCGTTGCTCTGAAATAGAAGCACAGTTTACTCTAAAGTGATAATTTCCAATTATTTTACTCCTGAGAATGAATAGGACTATGCCACATCAATTCTGTAGTTACTTTACTCATAAACAATGCACTGTTTGTGAACTCTGTAGTGATAAAAAATGCAACTGTATTTTGTACTCTGTCTGAAACTGGTATGATATATTGTGGCTGCAATGCCACGTGATCTACACTAAGGTGATCTTTTCAGCAGATTAAGAAAAGCACAACCTTAAATCATTCAACAACGGGAATAAATCAGCAGACAAATGTTTATGGGTAAGGTAAGAGTAACCGTGCTCTCTCAGACATTACAACTTTCGTGTGATCGTATGTTTTTGAATGCGAAAAGTTGTTTGAAGTATTTCTTGTAGGTTTGAGCACACATTATGTTGTAAGAGAGGCTATGCTAGAAAAAACGTACGAAAATCTGTGCAATACAATTTCACAGACAAATTGGGCAGGCTTTGTAGCAGTCTAGTTTCAAAATCTTTCACCAATGCTTGCACACAATATCGCAGATATAACTTGTTTCAGTGGAGGCTCGTGGTGAAAATGGCCGGGAGGGCTGCGAAATTTCATCTCTGGTTGAACATATAGGATTGTCGCCCTGGCTGTTTTGTAATTCGTGGCGTTTCCAGTCACTCCAGCAGTCCTAATCTTGTCAAACTCGTAATCTTCAGTTGCCCTTATTGATACATAGAATACATTCACCTTAGTTTAGTGAAACCAAACCCAAACTCTACAGCGTAAACACGAACACAAAAGAATTACACCGGTCCCATCAAAAGTATGACGCATAATCACTGCCACCAAAGCTGCAAAGGCGAGAATCGAACCCAGCACCACTTGCAAATAAGACTTCGAACATTCCGCTCGACTACTAAGGCATTNCTGATAATTGACAAAGCTTAGCATGTTTTTAAAACCGTGTTATGGCAGCAGCCCTAGGCTAGAGCCACTTTCTTTGAGCTGGTACTTTAATCATGTTCTTTCAAACGAAGTTTTAATTTTCCAAAAAATTTCAAATAGTTTATGATTTAACACAAAATTTACGTTTTTTCCAACTGGATTGTCATGCTTTTCCAGTAACAGTTTGTATCCTGAATCAATTACAGCTATCAGCTGCACTGCTCATCTTACCAAAAAATTAAAGGTCTTCTTGAATGCTATAGGCTTGCCAGATTTCGCATGCTTCAAAATTTTCACATTTCAATGTTTTAAACTAGTCACACCTTTTGATGTCCAAGAATGATATCCACCAACTACTGCCGTACATCTTCAAACGCCAACCCTAGACAGCTGATCAGCTTAGTCTACTGTTGCAAGCTGCTCTGGGGCAGATAAACGAAGGGCTGTATTTTCGCAGCCCGAGATTGGCGACCACATTTGAATCCAATGCCGCCAATATCGCCAAAGAACTAGTAAGAACATTGTTAAACTTAATCATGAAATTCAATATCCAAGGAAATCAGGCAGTAAAAAACAGCCAACATCATATTTACTCCGTTTTTCTTTAAAAATTCATCGTCAAATTAACTAAAACGCTTTGCGATAGGCGGATATACCACCATGTTTCTTGCAGCCAATTGTTTGGTTTCTTTCCTTTGGGGCTGTGCCAAAGACAGCCCCGAAATCGCCAAATTCGTCGGCAAGTGTGCTGAAAACGTCATCGCATAGGCGGTGTCGTTGGAAAAGAGCGAAACATTGGTTTTGTTGAATTCCTAGGAAACGTTGAGTGAAAATGGTGTCGGAAGTACCGAAAATGATTGTGTTGTGAAATTTCGTAACTAAATCCAAACATAAGACGAGTTTGGCCGTTTGGCGGAATCTTTCGCCTTACATTTTCAGGGAGGGCTGCAGCCCGTCTAGACGAGCCGCCCCTGACTTGTTTACTCACCAAACAGGCAATTTTAATCTCATTTAAGCAGCTACCGTGTTTGTCGTACCTTGACATTCCTGTAGGTAGCTAATGAAACGATGGATCTGCGCATTCGCGGCGTAAATAAGAATTAAAGGTAAAAGATTACAAAGTAAGTTTAATTGCAACGGCGTGTCTTGTCGCTGAAGGCTATATACCTGCGAGAAAATACTTCAAATCAAGAAGCTATGTCTGGTCTGGTAGCCGATCACGAGATAAGTCTTATCACGCCTAATCTCGCCATGGCATGCGAGCAGCTTGTTGTGGTCCGTCAAGGCAAAGAAGAAAACCTTGCATTTTTGAGACAGACAAGTTGCAGGGAATTCATTAAAAAGCTGCAATTACAACTGATTTGTTCACGAATTGCGAGCTGCACCATGTCAGCTTTGCATCGGCGCTGCTTGGAGGACTCTGTACAGAAAAACAATCATTGTTTTGCGCCAGTTTTGGCATCGACGTTGCAAGCCGTAGCCCTCCTAGGTCTTGCACTCGTTGTTGCTAAGAGTCATGTTCAAAATTTAGGGCAAGATTTTTTGCTAATGAATTATTTTTCATGAAATAAATTTGCATTTTATGAGCATTCGGGCATTTTTTGCACTAAACCGATTACGCAACCAACAACAAATGGGTTTCCAAATGCAATAATAAAACTTTTCTTCTGATTTTAGACATGTTTCGTCGCCGAACGTTTCATATCTTTGTAGTAGATTTCTTCCAAAGTTTTNGGTATTGATTTTCTTTTGCCCTTGATCATCAGAAGAGCANATTTCAACGGTTTATACATGCAAAATTTGCAAGAAAAAGCGGCGTATACTNAAAATGTATAGTTTAGTGCTTTTTGAGGACACATCCCTCTGTCATAATTGGATGATGTATTATGAGGAACGCATTCAAAGTTTTGAGAGGTTACGCGATGAATTTTAATATTCAATATAAACTTCAACATAGCATCAAAGTGGCATAGCTGTCGCTTCTTCCTGCATGAACGCTTTACGTGATGCAGTGCTGTAAAAAATTTATGTTGAAATAATTAAGATTTCTGTTGAAATTTGATGCTTGTGTGTTGGCTTAACGCCTTGCAATGTCAAAATGCTTTAGCGGGAAAAAGCAAGGATTACCGTGAATAGAAAATCCTCCAAACTTTGCAGCCAGTGAGAACAATCGCTTTTCCAGGAGACATGCGGAGAGCTTCAATTCCATGGAAGCTTCTTTGCATTAATCACCACTTTGTAACACTGTTTCAAGTGGTAAAAAAATATGTCTTGTCTGTAACTGCTCATTTCCTATTACATCAAACGCTTGTCGAAAATTAGAAATATAATTTTTTTTATTCTGTACAATTGCTGTTTCCAAGAAGTGCTTGCGAGATAAGTGCATGGAAGACTTGTTTTTTTCAGGTGTCTTAATGAAACCAGTGTCTGTTGTGGCCTACTCCCGGCAAGGATCTGTACTTAGCGATTATTCATCGATACTTTCGGCCATTGTGTCAATTTGGAGAGAATGTTTGAGGTTTTCATGGCGTTATAGCACGTACATGCTATAATAAATGCCAGTCCTACTTTCAAATAAAAAATATAATCTTTCTTTATTTTTGCATGACAAGTAATAATATTTGTGATGTGACGAAAAATCTCATGCATATTTTGCAAATTAATCGCCTTCCACAGCAAATTACGTGACCTCACCTATGATTTGACCTGCACTTAAATCCAGGTTATCAGGGTATTTTCCAAAGCATCAAGCCTGAGGTACTGTTCATTTCTCTTCCAGGGCACCGTAACTTTCTAAACGGTAAAAAAGCTGTGGAAATATCTTTTGCATTTCAAGATGAGCTGCATTTTTCTCTCTTTGACGCAGAAATGAACGCAATAATTTAAAGCACAACCGTAGCATTTTTTTCAGTGGAAATGGGACAAATAAAACAACAGCTCTCATTTCAAGAATAAACTGAGACCAACATGTTGGTTTGACTTTTAATCTACGCTTAACAAAATGCTTAGATTTGGACATATTGTTGAAAATAGTCGGAGCAAAAGAGTAAATATTGATGAATTTATGAATGGCGTATCTTGCGGGGGGCAGTGGTGCGAACCGCCCTCCTGACAAGCTAAATGTAACAACCGGGACCCAACTTAGCTTATATTTAATGGTATTCAGTATTCTTTTTGCTTTCAGGGCTTTCAGTAGGTGCTGTTTTTTTGCGTTTTACAGAGTGTTTTGCGGTGATTTCTGGTTTTAGTAAAGAACCACATCCGGATATACTTTCATTTCTCAGCTTTGTTCTGAGTATTGGTAAGTAGGCCCCCTTCACTCAGCTAAGTTTCCCCTTGCCGAATCCTCTAGTTACGCCACTGCTTGAGGTAATGCTATACAGACTTCTTCCGTAACAATTTCTGAATGTGCGGGATGTCGAAAATAATCTTTACAGTTTTTTAAACTGCTTTAACATTTTTTGTGACCTTCTCCTTTTTACTCATGTTTTATTTTCTGGTTAAATTTTTCTTGGATGCCCCGTAGTATTTCCTGTTTCCAGCGTTTTCGACGTTTTGCATAGCAGAGAGTATCGGATATAAGACCTCTTATCACAATTTAGCGTAGTGTAGACAACGATGGGCTCAGTTACCGCAACCCAATGCACGATGATGTCTTTGTTTTATTATCTTTCCTATGGCTGTGCTTAACCTTTTCTGCAAGAGTTGGATGCGGACTGCTGATGAAATCATTTTTCCAATGTTTACAGAAAACAGGGAGAAATTCCACAGGGAAAAACACCCTCTTGTTTGCTTCAGTGTGCTGGTTTTATGGGATTGTTCAAATGACTGAAGGTATGCTGAGCCCGTCAGCGTAACAAAAGGAAATGAGCAATAAAAAAAATTCATAAAGTAAGCCAGGTAATCGCTTGGCAGGTAATCAAATGGGATTTAAAAAATTATTTCACGATTTTTTCAGTTTTTTTACCAGTCGACACTGCAATAGAACACCATCTGCTTGCAAGATACACGCTTGGCTAAACATATGAAATCCTTGTGGAGTCAAGACATTCCCAAACTGGTTTCGAGTTCATTAGCACGCACACTAAGCTTTCCTTGTTTGTTTATTGGTTGTCCTAAAGCATACTTTTGTCGGTGTTTTGAAATTACAAAATAAGATAATCAAGGGAAAAATATCAAAGACCCAATCAATGAAGTTTTTTTAAGATAACTGATTAAAAGATTGATTCGAATTTGAACAAACAAATCTCATTCTGTAATCTTATTTAAAGTAGTGTGGGTACTAACAAAAATTACAAAAGGAATGAACACGAAACTATATTTCGAAAACGTTTCTTTTGTGACAATGCAACTTGAAAAAGATTGTTAATTTTTAACAAAATCAATCAACCTACAGCAGAGTTTGACACGTAGGTAAACTTGTTATTACGGTCTGAGGTCTAAGGAATCTTCATCTTAAAAAGTTTTTTTTGTAGTAATCGGTGCGACTCGACTGTTTGTGGAAAAAAAGTCAGTAGCAATCGAAGATCTGCAAAAACAAAACGTTTGTAAGTCTGCAGCGTCATCATGTGGTCGTGAAGTGAGTAGCTGCTGCACAGCTTCCTGGCGCGGTGTTCCAGAAAAAGTCATTCAGTGCACGTGGAAGGGTTGATTGAAAACTACGGGTCATCACTGCTCGTACATCTGCAGTAAATTTTTTTTCATCGTTGCTTTATCTGTCCATAGGCCAGGAAATTCAACCAGTTTTACAGGTTCTTTTGCAAATGAATCAATGTTGGTGCTATTCATTTTGAAGTCATATAGTCTAAACAAAAGTAGAGCAATTTCATTAGAGGATGCCATGCATTGAACAGTCTTAATAATTTTCTATCCTAAATTGCACTCTTGTAATAAGGCAGGGTCCAGCCGTACGGAACCGCAATTGTAGTTTTTATTGTTGTCATTATGGAATCACTGACGAGGCAGCTCTCAGATTAGTGGAAACGGTGGAAGGGCCTCAGACGTTGCTTGATTGGTGTAATCCGATTAGAGTACTGGGCGCCACAAACTCTGGTCAGTATGAATGGTCAGTATGAAAAATGGTCAGTATTAAAAATGGTCAGAATGATCTTTACTTTCTCTCCCCTATAGCTACGGGTGTCATCCAACCTCATTTTCGCGTGCTGTTTCTTTCATCTTGACATTTTCCTCCTTTCAATTGGCGTGCTATCGCATTCCCAAAACTGGTATCAGGGCACATGTACTTCTCTGCTATCCAAGAAATTTTGCAAGATTTAAATCTACATCCGGGAGTTGTTACTTTGGCTGGGTTCTTGCGCTGGTATTAACTGTTGTGTGGTCTGATAATTTTTCTTTGGTCAAACAAGACATGGGCCAAAGCAAACGCAATTTGCCTTGCTAAACGTTGTTTTACCAAGTTGGTGTTACACAATGTATAAAAACATTCCGAAAAAATTTTTGGATCGATATGGAAGCTGCGCTAGTATCAAGGGTTCATAAATGAAATCAAATCCACCAGTGCCAAAGCAAGTGAAGCAGAAACTGAAGTACAAACAAACTAAACCTTTTGACTAGAAATAAATTGGACAATTAACTAAAACTTTAGGTAGTCTGCTACCCACTGGGTGTTGCTAGAGATTCAAACAAAAGCAAGATGAAAATAAAAATATATACTGGATGACTTTATATAAGAGCTGACAAACTTTTTTTGTTGTCACACAATATTAGAGTCTCCGTTGACCTCGTTTGGCGTGCTCTTCATTGACTTGTCCCAGTTAATCTTAGTTAATATCGGTGAAAAGAATGCTTATATAATAATTAAACAAACAGCTAAACGCAAACTGGCAGGTGATTTTTGTTTGAGAAAAAAAAAACGTAAGATTGGTCAAGTCTTGTTTTTACCGGGTCAATGTAATTTTACTTTGGTGGATGTGGTATGCATATAGCCATCGGAACGTTGATACGTTTGCGTAAGTTTTACAGCTCATGTTAAGCAGGTAAGCATTTGAAAATAGTTGATGTTTTGGTGACTTCAGGGCTGCATTACGATTTTTACGTTGTTTTAATGCTCTTACCTTGCCAGAAACACCAAGTGGAAAATACTCCAGGAGAGAATTATTTTGACAGGTAAATTTGTTTAAAGTTTTCATTTTTGTTAATTTTTTCAAAAGTAGAAAAATTGCATTAAACATGTTCATCGAACAATTAAAAAAAGGCTTTTTTGAAACTGCACAGGTCACCTGTACTTTTCAACATGCATATAAAGAGCGAAGTCTTCAAAGAAACAGTTTTCTTTTCATGATCGAGTTCAGAAATCTGCGTAAAATCTCGTTTTGACCTCCACGTGGCGCAACAGCTGATTTTGCACACGAAAAACGTTGCGTTTTGCACACGACACCTTCTCAGACATTTGCTTGTTGCGCAACTTCTTCTGACGCAATTTTAGAATGTCTCGCCGTGTCTTGCTTCGAACAAGTCACGTATTCTCAAGGTCGATGTCAGAAAAAGAGGAAGAGGGAAATTTTAGCTGCTTGCTTCGAAAGGCACGTGTTCATCCAAAGGGTATTCAACAAAAGTTTTCAAAAATAGAGTTGTTACAAGTAGAATCATTGAATACTTTTTTGCACGAATGTTAAAGCATTTGTACCTGCAAGTCCAATTACAAAAGTTTGAAAGACCTTCCGCCAAAGCGCTGCCCTAACGAAATCATCATGGGTTGGCCTGGGTCGTAGAAGGACGGGTCGACTTTTTAACTTCCCGTCCCGTAATGGTTCAGGCCTACCCGACACACACTCAGTTAGAAAATTTTAATCCCACATTCGGTTAATGTTCAATTTATCTTGTTATATTTTTTAATTCTATATTTGATTCTTTCATATATTCAGTGGTTCTAAAGCATATAGATCCATGCGCATTAGACATGGTAGACATGGACTCTCGAGGATTCACACGTGTGGTTGATCTCCATACCAAACGCGGCGTAAATAGTTTCATAAAATAACACTGCTGGACTCATTTACGGTCAGACGTTTCCAGGGACCGATTTGACTTTGTTAGAAAGAAAACAAACTTTGTGTGATATACTTTGCGTTCCGATGACATCACCATGTTCACCCAACCGTAGTACGACTTTTTTGTAATATTGGCAGAATGTAACGCAAATTATTGGGAAACATAGCCCAAGTGCCCCTGACTACGCTTATGCCTGTGGTCGAGGCTTCTGTGACACTGTCGTTCCTATATCAAACCCAATATGTTAGTTGTAGTAGCCTAAGCCAGAGACTATTGTCCAGTGTTTCGTATGCAATTTGATTTCTGTTTTTAGATTTGACTTGCTTCATAGCAGAAACTGTGCTCCATACATTGAGTGCATTTTTAGTGCGAAATCTTTCAGTTTGCGAAGCCTCACTTTGCTGACTAATTTCCAGAATCTCTCTACAGTCTAGTCCAGTGGTTCTCAACATTTTTAAGCCACGGACTATTTTCGAACCAGTATAAATCTTCGCGGACTCAAGATAGACTAAGTCTACGAGAATGATACAAACACTAGTTTTAGGAAA
>JGI24159J19872_10011972_pt1 | contig 11345 bp, 10 predicted proteins | sample Ectturendosymbi4_FD_19872 | JGI IMG/M metagenome (IMG submission 19872) | reverse complement strand
AGGACTGACGATGCGTAGTGTTACGTGAAATCGATTTCCTATTAAAAATTTGTGATTGATTCCTTGCTTCTTTCACTTGTGGAGTGAAGTTACCATTATGAGTGATGAATTTCTGACCTAAAATCTGAAAACGATCGATAGTGAAAATCCAAAAATTTAACTTTAGTTTCTTAAGGAAGTACTGGATAAATACGAGTATTTTAATATTTCTTGAACTTTTTGTTAAAACGAGCACTGAATCAACAAATAGACAAAAATATACTGGAAACAAGTTAAATGTGTAGTATTGACGCAGGGTCAGCGGGGATGAAAAGAGATGATTTCCCCTAAGCATTTTTAACTTTTTTAGTCATTTGGGAATCACTGGTGTAAAATATGGTACAAAAGTTGTGAGAATGCACACAACACCCGACTTTAGGGTTGCCAGATCACTGGAAATTTATTCACGGACAGTTTGTTTCTCAAAGAGTTACGGTGAGCTACTTTCACGGGCTTCCACAGGGCAAACCGTAGCCACGGAGCAGCATTCGGAAGCAATGCCCCCCATTTTTTGTGCCCACCAAAATTTTGTTGTGTCGTTAAATGTTTTATTATTAAAACATAACAATGAAAAAAACTTGCCCCCTTAAAAATGTACATTTTACCCCCAAATCTTAAGGCCTGCCTACGCGCCTGCCGCAGGGGGGCGAAACGGGCATTTGTCCCAGCCCTGGAAATAGTAATGTTTGGAAATTGTAAGATTAAGATTCTACAAATGAACGTGAAAATTGGGACTAAGAACCAAAAATGTTTTGAAAATCTGAAGTCAGCACCTTGATTCCGATTAATTGATTTCATTCTTGCAATAACACTTTATTTATTTATATGGCACTCACACTGCACAAGAGCCAGCTTCACTGTTCTGGTGTGATGCAGTGATGAGCTTGCAGTTCACTCATGTCCACTCGTTCGTCTGCGGACTCACGTTGGGAAACTTGCGAGCGCGTGGTTCTACTGTTGCTCTTTGTTGTGTAACAATAACATGGCAACGAATCTTCAAAGGTTCACTTCACGTTACGATAGTTGGTGCGTTTTTTCGTATGTGGCTGTTGATCTCAGAGATCTTTGGCAGGTGATGCAGCGAGACAGTGAATGCTGATAATGGTAAGACACGTTCTTTTATACTTTGTGAAAAGAAGCAGGAGTGAATCTGTAACAGTGCTTCCGCTTCCACAAGTTCGAAAATCGATTATAATGTCTGATTGTGAGTGTGACCAATGGACCTGAATGAATAGCCTAATCAAGCTACGCTTATGCAGGCTTCTTTTCACACAGTATAAAACTACGTGGCTTTTAGAAATACCGCTATAAAACCATTGTGGGAATACGTCTTAATCGTTGAAGCTTGGTTCTGACTTCTAAGCAAGTACAAAGTGCAAAGGCTGTGGCGAGTTTACATAATTCATCTGCTCAGTTTTTACGCCTGCGTGGTGTTCGAATTTTAGTAAGTTCGATAGTCGTGCTAAGGTACAGATCTATTTCTCATTGTTTGAAACAGTTTTGCGAGAGAGTCTAAGTTTCTTGCTTTCTCACCACTAATGTTGATCTGGTCGTTGATTGTTTTTAAATTATGACTTATTTGTAGAAAGTGCTTGCAACAATGGATATTAGGCAGTTTATGAAAAAAAGCATTTCTGATAGTCAAGTGTAAAAAACAATTCGCACAAAAGATTTCAGAAGCGAGTTTTGTTCAACCAGCACAGACTATCGAGAGGACCGCAAACGTAGTTGTTGATAATTCAAATCAATTTTAGACTCACTTGTGTGTAGTTCACAATGATAATAACATTTATGCGTCAATTCAGCAAAATCTGCAACGGATGATAGAAAGTACATCTTTGTGGCAAATTCGTACACAGCTCCACTTGAAAAAGATTTCAAAATAGATGCGAATGGAGCACGTGCTTTCATGGGCATTTTCTTTGTGGTGTGGAAACAGTAAAGCGTTTCGTGAACATCAATTTGCATTGCAAGGACAGCAACCTGAAAAAGATAAGCAAAATGTCCACGTTGCCCCCTTCTGGAAAAATTTCTGCGGCGCCCATGGCTACTTTCACCCTTTCAACAAGCTTCGATGTATGGGCAACTCAGGTTAAGCAAACCAGGTACGAAATTGAAAACTAAACAAAACATTATGACAACGCAACCGTTATTGAATCATTTACTTTTTACATGACAACCGTTTAGATGGAACAAATCTGTATAGCAGATAAATTAGCTCTTCTGGCGATTATTTTATTATTAGCCGACGTTTCGCCCACCTATTCAGAGCTTTAATTCAGAACTTAATGTAAAACAGTTGTGCACGAAGTGCAATTTCTCACAAACCATGAAAAGTGCAATGGTTTGTGCAATGGACATGTGTAATAGCTTGTGAGATTGCACGTATCCGAATTGTTTCTTACACTTCGGTTTGTGAAAGCATTAAGAATTGGTGAATAGGTGGGCGAAATGTCGGCTAATAATGAAATAATCGTCAGAAGAGCTAATTTATCTGCTTGATTTGAAACCTGGTGGCAAATGCTACCATACAACATGTGTAGCAAAAAGAACAGCAAACCTACATATTCTGTTCACTAGAAATTCGTTGTTTATTCTTGATTCTTGAATGTTCAATGCAATCAAATGTTAGAAACGGATTGATGACGCCTTTACTGGCTTAAGGTTGACAAGTGTTGCGGGAAACGTGAATTAATTGTTATTTTCTCTCGACTGTTAACTGAAATATTTTAACTCCGAGGAGTCACGCATACAGAGGCGCAACTATTTGCATGACTTGTTTGCAAATTTGCTTGATCTGTTTACCCAATATTAAAGTAGTTACTTTTCTAAATTTCCATAATGTCATTTGGCACACAACAGCACAAATATGTTTTCCTGGGCAGCGGGTTGGACATAGCTGCTTCAAACCTTGAGCTTCAAAGAGCGCTTCCTCACAGTACGCACTCAGTTCATACAACTCCAGGGTTAGTGTGGTGGTTCCCAACCGGGGTGTCTGGGCAACCTGGGTTGCAATTTGCGTTACTCAGGCCAGGAGAGTCGCAAGTTGTTCTGTTACATTTCTTTCAATTCCATTTGCTGTTATAAATTGCAAATCACTTTGTAGAAAACTCCAGTATAAAAAAGCAAAAATGTGGCTGTCTATCGTGAAGAATTATTTAACAGCTAACAATCAGACACTAAGATGTTAACAGAGTATATGTTTCGCCTATGAAGTAGGCATCATCAGCTCTTTGAAATAAATAATTGTGGCGTCATTGTGTTTCACATATTTATTCTCATACACTTCGCGGCATTTCTTTGTAGTGTAGCCCGTGTTTGCTACTTGTCTACATACGCATCTACTATGTTTGCAGTTTGGAACGCATTAAACGACTGGAAAACGCGGAGTCACATTATACCACATTATAGAGCTTGCGTAAAGCTCATCAGCATCTGAAATGTAGACTCAGCAATTGCCGAGCTGACTGTGTCGCACATTAATCCATCAACAACTTGTCTTTTTAAAACTCATGATTCTTCTCGTCTGTTGGGAAAAAGAGCAGTGGTTCCATTGGAGTGGAAGTTTTCTGTGTATGAAATTGTCAGTTTAGTTTTTAATGTTTTCAACTCGATAAATTCGTGGTTTGTGAATGCGAAATCGTGGTGGGCAAAAAATTGGTCTGTTGAAAACTTTGTACGGTGCGAAGATTGCGTCTCGTTTCGAGATAAACTTCGATTAAGCAACTGAAATTTCAAGAGGGATCTTTTTTGAGGAAGCCGACCATACTAAATGTATTAAATCATTGCGTAGTCAAGCTGATTACCGAGAATGATTTGAGGGATGCTTATGCAGTTTAAGCAGTCGAGTAAGTCTTCTTTCTAGAATCAAAAACAAGTAAGTACGTTTTTATTCTGCGAATGTAAGCTAAAAATGTGTCAAGAGGAGGTTTTTACCAACGTTGAGTATTTCCTTTTAGACTTTTCAAAAATACGATATAGGAAGAGTAGCGGTCATTCACAAATTTCCTGGTTAACAACTGCTGTGTGTATTGCCGAAAAGAAGTTATTTGCAACGCAGTCTAAACTCAAGATTTCATAACAGGGAGCGTTGTTGACAAGCGTAAACGTGGTCACTCTCATAATGATTTGATGTGCTTGTTTCAAAACTGCTCTATGCTTTTTCACGTCTAATAAATCACAATAAGTGTAGGCCTATCACAAGTACTTTAAATAGCTAAATTTATCTTTCAGCACTACGTCTGCCGCACATTGAATTCCATTGGATTCAGCTTCAGTCTTCTTGGTGAATTGGTGAATTTCCACAAGGAAAATGCCTGTATGTTTGCTACGAACAACACAATTCCACGCTTATACGTTTAAAATCAACGGAAGGAAAACTTTTTCACAGAGCAGTCGACTGGACGCTTTCTTCAGGTGTCACGACGTGATTTGGTAGCCATGGAAGTAGTAACATGAGACAAACGTTGGTCATGGTGGGGTATTGTTGGCAAATGAAAAGAATCCTTCCATGCCCAAACGAATGAAGCATCGAGGTGTGTTCGCTCACTGTTTGACTTTTTGTAGAGCTCAACAGCAAACAATGTAGCGAGTGCTCTTTTCAAGTGCAAAACTGCTACCTTTTAAGGAAAAATAAATCGTTCAGCCTACACACAGCTGGTGTCTCTGAATTGCTAATGAATGACACCGGCAGGACTTCAAGCAAATCAACTTTTGCAAAATATTTTATAAGTTACAGAGAAATAGGGAAACGTCGATGTCACCCTGCGATGAGTGTTCCTTGATTCCGAACCTTAATGTCGATGTTAGTCTCAACATATTTGAAAGGAGAGAGATGCAGGTTAACGCAAATAAGGGGGTAAATGAGTTCAAATCTTTAAAAGGTGTAGATTTTGACTCTAAAGCAGGGTAACTCAAATGTTTTAAGCAAGGGTCCAGCTACAAAGTCAAAATTTTTTGAGGTCAAGTCACTCCCATGAAAGCATACAAATGTAACAAATCTTGGATTATTTCAACAGAGAATGTAGACTAATACGATTATATATACAGTATGTACAAAATCCTGTAAATTCATACATTTTTTAACCAAAGATGTTGGCATTGTTTATCATTCTGCTGATGGGAGATGATTTTGTTGCCCGTTTCTTGAATTGTGGTTTCAAGGTAGTGATAGCAAGTCGAAGGCAGTGGTGAAGGTTTTCACTTGTCATACAGATGCAGAACTTGTACTTTATGAAGTTCACATGTGAACACGCAGACTCGCAGCAGTAGGCGTTGACCCAAACAAGGGCCTACGAAACAGGGGGTTGGGGTTAATTCCCTCCCCTTAAGATTGATATATTACAAAAATTGTTTTATCTGCGCAGATGAGATTAACTGTTTTCGCATACTTTTTGACTTTTTGCTTATTAATTTGTCGACTTGATGCACATACCACGGAATTAATTTGCATGCAAATTTTAACATTGTAAATGGGCCAAAAAGTAATAATTTTATGTTTTGGTGTGATTCTGGGTTATCGTCTACATCCAGGAACCATCCATCTCGCCGCTTTTCGCAGACCTTTCGTCCACTACACATGTTTAAGATGGTGTTCCGCGATAGTTCATTTCATCCGAAACAATTGTCTTTCTTTTGTCTGCCATGGCTGATCAGATCAGAGCATGCGCAGACTGCATTGGCGACATCACCAACTCCTGTAGCATGATAGAACTGTTGCACGAGCTCAAAAACAGCAGTTGTTAACATAGAAGCATTCAGGCGTTTGATAATGCATTCAGGCATTTGATATTTTTCCTTCTTCAGCAGGGAAGAAGGAAGAATAAAAGTTTGCTGGACGACCACACATAACAAAAAACGAAAGTTTTCTTGCGGACTTTATGCGCATTCACAATTCTTGTGTTGTTTAGCAAGACTCGATCTTGCAAACTGGGGTGTGCGCCAGCCAGTCCAGCCGCACACCTTTGAACAGCTGCTCGTATTTGGCGAAACATAAGCGCAGCCTGATTTTGCAGTTATAAACTGCTCTGACGTAGTGGTGAGTGTGTTTTATTCCCCTGTTTTAACACGCAGCCTGACATTTTTGCAGTTATGAACTGCGGTGTGGTAGCGTTGAGTGTATTTTCCGCCGATATCTTAACTTGGAGCGTTGATAGTTCATATTCAGTGCAATGACACACAAAATAAGGAGAGTGCGTGTGGAAGAATATGCACATTATGTCAACAAATTTCGCCAAAACGTTGGCTTGGAAACATGAATATGACGTCACAAACAGCGCACACCAAACAAAAATCACTACCATATGCCACTGAACGAACCCCACCCTTATGAAAATTTTCTGCGTACGCCACTGGACCCAAACATAGTGAGAATTTATACTGCTATTAAATTGCGAAGAGTGGGGAAATTTTTGGCGAACCCTTCTTTTACCAAAAGTTCTCATGTGTGCAATTACAAAATATTTCTGTTACTGTTACGTTATCCTGAAATTCAAGTGGCTCTCGTTGAGGAATTTATGCTGCATCCACCCATTTGCATGTGTCCTTTGCTTCTGTTGAGAATTCGGTAATGTCTGCTACCAAAAGCGTGCTTTCAAGAAGCACTGTTTTTGAGTAACTGTGTTCGAAAAACCGCCAAATCGTAACGCAAAGCTGGTAATCAACTATTAAGTAAGTTGAACATATCTGGTATGTTTTTGGTCTTCATTTCACCCCTTTACTTCTTCCTCGGCAAATGATAAGTTCAGTTTGAATCTCATGTTTGAAATTTTCTAGCTTCTGAAAAGTGCGAATAGCATTGATCAAATTAAAAGCAGTGACGGATTTACGCATAGGCCAAATAGGCCGTGGTCGAGAGCCCCGCGCTTTTGGCGCCCCGCGCAACTCCTTCATATGACGACTCATTGCTAACTTAAAATTTGGGAAACTGCACAGAGGCATAACTTCACAATTTACTTTCACACGAGAGAAAATGAAAACACCAGACTCTGATCAGGACAGTAACATCACGATGATGTTGTTTGTTACGCAATATAAGAATGGCAATACTGTTTTCATCGGTGTTCTGTAGTGTCTGGCGGTCTTGCGAGCTTTTTGTCACTTGTCAGTGTAAGATTGAACATCAAGTAAGAAAGTGCTGTGTGAAAGGCTCCATACTGAAGCTGTTGCTTCGCTGGTTCCGAACTCGGAAAAATTTGGGCCTCGAACGAAAAAATGAATGCGAACTTTCACCGCGCTTTTCAACTCGGCCAAAAGAGCGTTCGAATGGCTTCTCTGCCATTAGGGATGTTATGCTTAGACTCAGTTCTTTCGTTGCTCGCGCAACTTCTGCCAGGTAACGGTCATCGCTTAGAAATAACCGTTACAATAATGAGGAACATGACTGAGCGCGAGAGAGATGCAGGCCGTCTGTATGAAAGTGGTTGCAAGAAAAGAATGAAAAAGAAAGAACAGGAAATAAGAAATGGACTGAATTTGTGAAAAAACAAAATATCAGTGAATTTAATTGTGATAAGCTCAATTCTGCGCCCGTAGTAGAGAACAGTGCTTCGGCAATTCTTGATGTGAGTCGTGAGGAGAGTGATTTGTTCCAGCAAGATATAAGGAAAAATATGAAGGAGAGCAGAAGAGTGCAAATGTTTAATAGTATGAAGCTTGGAGGTGGCTAAGATTTTCCGTGCGACACTAATCTAGAGGAAATAACTGTAGAAAAACATGAACGAAATTCTTTGGCGGTTAGGGAGCTGGCTTCATTTTCTGAGGATCCAGCCGAGTGGAAAAACTTTAGCAGACTTACGCAGGTACTTTGCTGAGAAGTTTGAACAAGATTTAGAATCAATGAATCTTAGAATCTTGGCCAGGATCTACGATAATCGCAAGACAAGTTACTGTACTTAAATAAATCTAAAATTTTTAGAACACGTATCGATGGTGAACAGGTGAAACGAAAATGGTTTATATATTGTGAGTCGACCGGGTTAGTTTTTTGCTGTGTTGGTAAACTTCTTTCCTTCTTTCATGTATCATCAACGATCGAATTCAACGACTGGAAAAATAGTCCCCATGTTCCAACCTGAGGTCTTTCAGAAGCAAATGTACTGTATTGAAGAAAGTCTTTGTGACATTGTTGAGATTTTTCGGCGCCTTCCGCAGTTATACCCTTGTCCACAAAGTGCCCGAGGAATTACGCCCCCTTGCCCCTCCCTCATTACGCCTCTGTCGACGAAGGCCGCACAACGCACAGGAATGACTTTAATTTCTGTTGAATATCTAAGGCAATCGTAGAACCAAAGTCGGCACAACAAAAAGTAGACTTTTGAGGGGGCACTACATATGAGGCTTATACTTTCACGCTTTGACAAGCGACCAAACAGGTCACACATGCGTGGTGCCCCCAAAACTAAAGTGGCCTGGGCATAGGTGGAACCAGGGGGGCTAAGAGGGCTGAGGATCCCCTCCTAAATTTTTTCAGATACGATTTTTGACTGATGGTTCCAGACACAGAAACGTCCATTGGTGTGATTTTTTGGATAGCCTGTAAATAAACCATTTCTTGCACAGGGAAAGGGCACGATATTAAATGCGAAGCTTGTTTTGCTGAATTTGGGCAGTCATAAAGTGTTTATTTTACTAAAAATGAAACTTCTAATAAGCAAGCTTTTATACAAAAAATGGTCCCAATGTCACATAAACCGCACATAAATATTTAAACTCTTTTTTAATTTGGGTAGGATTGAGCTTCTTATGGACAAAAGTTGAACAAACAGCAGACTGTGGACAAAACATTGAAGAAGAAGTAGACTATACTATTTTTTCCTACAAGCTTTTATGAATGAGTGCAGCTCATTTTATTAGTTAAGCGAAGACATTAAATTACACTACAACAAACATACAATGCAATTGACAAAAGGCTAGTTTAAAGCGCTCAATGACAGCATAAACTCTATAACAGCAATCTTAACCGCAAAATGTAGCCTACATGCCATGTAGCCTAAAAATGAAGTGCGCTAGATTAGCAGTAGGCAATGCTAAAAATGACTGCTGATCAGACCTGCCAGAAACAATTTTTGAACAAAAGTTCAGCTCAGCACGAAATCAGACGCTTTTTTTAGAACCATATTCTGCTGTCTTTACAAAATGTTTTCAACCTGCTGTACAGTATTTCTAAAATTGCGTTACCTCGAAAAAGTCGCATTTCGTACAAAAAATTGAATGAATGAGCAGAAGTTGGTCATTGAATCTGTTGTAGGAACTTTCCTACAACAAGACGATCACAATAAAGAAATCTACAAAGACAAAACGTATGAAACCATGGACAATACGTATGAAAACTTAACTATTGAAAAGCCTAAAGCACAGACTGTGTGAGAAGACAAGAACGACCTTTGGACCCGAACGATATGAAGTAATCCACAAAACGACGTAACGAAACAGTTGGGAAACTTACAACTTAAGAAAATACCCATTTATGGACACACAACACAAGTACCAGCTAAAAGCAAAGAGTGGAACAAGACATCCACTCCGGAAACTGCAAAGGGGTTGGCGCACGACGCACACCGACTTACGTCAAACAACAAGCAACCGATGATGGCGCGAGACCTCGCGTTTACGCATTTACTAAAACAAATAAACTAAAACATGAACTTCCGAAAGCAAGCATTCTACCGGAAGATAACCTCCCAGAACACCACTTGGGAAAATAACCTCTTAATAAAAATAGTAAGAAAATAGCCATTTCCCGGCGCAGAAATAGGAAAGATACAAGCATAACTACTATAAAAAGCCGTCAAAAATGTCCTTCAGGCAGACCATCACCCACATGGCCTCAGGAACACAAGAAGAAGCAACCAACCAAGAGAAGAAAGAACAAACGCTAGAATGACAGCACGATCACCCACACCTGCTGCTCATTTGTAGGTTTGTCTGCGAAGAAGTACGTTTGCTGTATGTCAGTCTTCATGAACGTCTGCATTATGCATATCAAATGTCAGTTCGATAGACTATGGTCATTCAGTCTACGATTGCCTGAAGTGTAGTTGTTTGATGACAGTTATAAAAATGTTCAATTTGATTCATGACTGCTCAAGAGTACGTTATGCCAACATTGTTTCGAAGACTATACTAATGAAGAAATATGTAAGTTGAAACCTTACTGGTTGTTCATTAATTAAATACGAAAAATAATGTTCAATTGAAGTGAAGACTTATATGCTTGAAGTGGTTGTGTCATCCGGGTAATATTCAGGTGTGTTAAAGCAAACTTTAGCTTTTGTGATAATGCGCCTTGGTACACGTATGAACCCATTTAAATAAAATACGGTACCTAAAGTATCTTTTGTCTTGTCGTATACATTCTAGACCCAACAGTATATGGCGACACAAGAAGATATAATAAGTCGCTGCAAACTTCACAATTCCCGCTGTGACGTGGAAAAACATTTTCTGATCATTTTCAATGCCCATGTGGTGCAAATAACACCTTCCAGGGCAAAGCGCCAGCATTCACTGCTTCGAGTTCTTTGCAATATTGTCACTAATTTGTCAGTTAGGCTACTTTGAGGCCAAATTTCTAATTTTTGACTTTTTTTCAACACTTTTGGCTTTTTTTGTTTCCATTTATCTTTTTTGGCCTTTTCTGGCCGATGAGATGTTTATGCTGATTTGGCAGATTTAAAGATGATTTTGTCAGATTTCTGGGTACTGGCAGATTTGTAGACACTGTTCACTCCAGTAATGTTAGATCATTTTTTGACCAAGTTCGGAAAAAATTAGTAAACAGCTGAAAATTGCTGAATGCAATCCTTGAACCACCCTGCACAACATACTGAAAGTCCCCGTGCGTTAGACTTACCATAATTTCATAGGCTTAAACCGGGACAAATTCAAAAACATGAATGAAATAACCTGACGAGCGGCCGAAGGCCTGAGCTTGGCAAATTTTATACCTTATTTATTGTTTTAAGATTGTCTGAGAACACATTTAAAGTATTGTATTGAGATTAAAAGGAAAAATTTTAGTTACATTACTCTGCATTAAGCCAAGTTCTAGCTTACTTTCAGCATAAAATGACTCAAAACTAACTGAAAGTATCCTGCCTCAACAAAGCAATTTACAAAGTGGATTGTAACTGCAGCAGTTGCTGTAGTTCCATTGAAGACAATGGAAAAATGACGCAACAATAAGCCCCCAATTTTACAAATGGCCATGGAGCGGAATTATTTCATAACAATGCATCATCAGGCTGGAGTTCATTTTGAAAATTTCACTGAAGTGAAATTCCGGGACATTTTGCTAACCGGGACGG
>JGI24159J19872_10011971_pt1 | contig 11346 bp, 7 predicted proteins | sample Ectturendosymbi4_FD_19872 | JGI IMG/M metagenome (IMG submission 19872) | reverse complement strand
TGCATTTATAAAGCGCCGAAATCCGACATGTCGCTCTTAGGCGCTGAACAATGACGTTGCGGAAGTGACATGCAAAGCGAATTAAAAAATACGTTAAAATATACTAAGAACATACTGAACAACAATTTTGAGGAAAGGCAGAATTAAAAAAGTGAGTTTTGAGCAGTCTTTTGATTGACAACATACTTACCATTTTTCTCATTAAAAGTGGGCAGTCTTTTTATGTTTCAATGCGAAGATCTCGTTTATGTGTTTTTGTCCGTACGTATGTTAGTAATAATACGAAATTAGGTCATACCACTAAATTGATTGTTTTCAGTATTTTTTGCTGTTCGAAATACGTCGACGAAAAGAATCCATTAGACGGCATTGCTCCAATTTTGGAAGATGCTATTTAGAGCTACGCAGTTAATAGATCGTTTCGTGATATAGTTCGCTTCACATAGCAGGCCTTTCAAATTTCCAGTGATGTAACTATTTTGAGTATGGCGTCACTATGTCATAGGCTCTTTTGAGATTTTTTAGTTCAGACTTGGACTGAGTACCAAAACTACAGTGTGAAATCAACAGCAACAAAACTCTTGTAGCTTATTTTGTTGAAGGCTTTCCCAAAGCACTGATCAATTTTCTTACCTGCTCATCAGCCCACCTTGCCATCCAGATGCTTTTTCTTTCATGTGTTCCGTTTTTGGAACAATGGCGGGAAGTGGGCAACGTTTTCCGCGATAAGCTAAGTTTTGAAATCTTCAGCTGGAAGTTGTGTTCGGGTTCCCGACTTTTCGGTCTGTGCCGTTTCGGTCACGGGACTTTTCACTCTTGGTCGTTCCGGTCTCGCGACATTTCGTTCAGGCTATGAAATCTTGCAGAAATCTTATATGTTCGCTTTTTAATGCAAACGTACTTAAATCAACGAAAGGTTTTGTTTAAAAAAAACTACAAACATGATCCAAGATCCAACAGTTAATCAGCATGAACATATGATTTTCGTTATCATCAGCAAGCAAATTAAATCATTATTGATATTTTCAATTAAATACTGTACAAATACTTCGAACTCATAATTACAATTTAGATTTAATCGCAACCATGACTCCTCAAAAGGGAGTTTGTATAACACCAGCTAGCGTGACATTTCGCATGCCTATGTAATCATTTAAGTAAACAAATGCAATCAGTTGTTTATGTACAGAAATGTCGTGACCGAATCGGCCAGACCGAAAAGTCCTGTTCCGGTTGTGTTCATTAGAAAATTGAAACAATTCAGTTACAATGCTGGAGGTTAGCTGTAGTAAGTAGTTCGCGAATGACGAAGGTTACCTCTTAACTTTGAAGTATAGGAAGGAAAATCCAAAACAAGTCAACAAAAACGAATAAAAACAACTTGGCACCCGAATTATGTTACGAAACCTTGAATGTAAAAAGAAGCCTTTGTCTCACGAAGTTTGCTCTAACAACTTTTTCACGTTTTATGATCTCAAAAAAAGCCAGCAGAAGAAATGAAAGTCACTGGGGCTGCGCGGTACTGAAACTATGTTTTGGATTACCGGTGGTCAAAACACGTCACATAAGAAAAGGTGAAAAGATTCAACAAATCTGATGGCCAGAAAGATTTCGGCGCTTAATGGGTGAAACGCGAATGCAGTCCACGTCATCAAGTCACAACACACCACCAGGTCGTTCGCCGCAGGTCAAAGTGCTGCACTTCAGAAAAGCATAAATTTAAAGCAGACGGATTTTTGACGTCACGGGAAATTTCGATTCTGCCAGACGCCCCGTGATTGATTGGTTAAATACGTGGTTGCAGGTGAAATTGAATCAACTGATTGCTCTACTAAACAAGTTCTGCGTTTAGAGTGAGTCGGTCAATTGGCGGTAGACGAATTTTGACACGAAGTGTGCATTTGCTGGTCGATGGAATGTAACTGCTGAGAAAATGCGCGCTTCGTTTCTACTCTCTGTCGAAAGAAATCTTTTCACAGCAAAGAATCGGACGCTAGGAACTTACGGAGCATATTTTTCGAAAGAAATCTTTTCACGGCAAAGAATCGGACGCTAAGAACTTACGGAGCATATACCCGCTAGGCGGGTATCATCAGCTCATTCAAATAGAATCTTCATTTCTGTGTTGATGCGTAAGTGGTGAGAGCTTCATGCGAAAGCCACTGCCGCAACTATAGGTTTGCTTAAATGCTCGGCAAAAGAATAAGACTGCTGCAACAAACGATCGCATTGTCCAAACGTGTTTCAATGATTTTTCAAGCTGAGATGAAACTTTGCAGTTCTTACATTTTATCGACTAAACAAAAAAAATTTGTGAATCTGCATTTTGTTTTTAGGTGCATCCGTGTAACATGCTGCTGCTTTCGAATAAAATATTTTTGCAACTTTGGGGATTTCAGGTTTTGAGATTGAAAGAAACTACCATTTAATGTCTGCGCAATTTTCATGTCTATGCGAAAACAAACGTGCCAAGCTCTGCATTGTCGCGTCACACACGATCGTGGTTCGAAACTAATTAACTTTTCCTTTGGTTTCAGAAACGGTGAGCTGGACCCATGGCAGGCGGGTGGCGTGCTGCAATCCGTGTCGGAGTCCGTGATCGCACTTTACATCCACGGTGCAGCGCACCACTTGGATCTTCGCCACAGTAATCCGAAAGATCCTCCGTCTGTTGTCAAGGTAACGATATTTTATTGTTATCTCGCGCGGTTGGCGACAAGCGCACATTGTTTCTGCCAGTTCTGCATAGCAGCTTGAAAACGATTTTAGCCTTTTTTGTGCAGATGAGCGCACAGATGTACGCCGGTTTAATTCATTACCGACCAATATTACCTGGCAGCAGAGTTCCACCATTTAGTCGCTTTCTAGATTTTAGTCTGTACTGAGAGCTGAATCTAGTTTCGTGATGCTGCTTTGAGCTCTACCAGCGTGTTTGTTTGTTGAAAAAATCTGCGGCGTTCTCACGTAACATGACTTCTCGCGTTGAATCCGACGTTGCGCTGTTCTAGGCTCGCCACATCGAAGTTGAGAACATTCGGAAGTGGATCAAAGAAGCAAAAGAGAGAAGGTTTAAACTGTAGTTTCATGCAATCTCTCCAGACATGAGTTACAGAGGTTGTGGTTATTTTAAGAGATTGGGGCAGATCGATATAAACCAGTCATCACAAAAGCTTCCCGTCTTTTTTCATGTTTTTCATCTTTTATCCAGTAATTGCATCATGTTTACGTGTCTTTTATCACTGATGTCCTGTGCAATTAACGTCAAAAAGACAACAAGCCGTTCTTGTATGACACAACTCTTTCTCCGTGAAAGCTGGCCGTTGTCTCTAATTTTGTCGCCAACACGTATGGATGACGTCCTTGGGTCTTTTCACGGTTGTCTCTAATATTTTGCCACACAAAGACCATTGAGGACAGATAATCACTTCAGTAGAGTCGCACCAGAAAGTTCAACGCAACGTACTTTTGCTCGACGCGATGTCAAACCACCGCAATACGTGGCGGTCTCCTATTCGCCAACTTGGTGTTCTCGTAAGTTCTGAAGCATCCGACTCAGCGTGAACGGATCACAATGTGCCTCGCTGTGAAAGCTCTTCTTGCAGATGCTGCGGGTACTCGTGCGTTTCACCATTTTGTGCGTTTAGTATTTTACTGTTCTGCGCGTTTCAAACGAGCGTGACATCAGGCTATCTGTATTCGTGATTCGACGCAGCGCACTTGGATTGCGAACAGTCAGACAGCTGCCGTGCCATGATGGCCTGCTAACCTGCGTCACGCCGATTGTTCGCTCCTGTGAGCGCTGTTGTCCGACGTTATGTCGCGCACAGCTGCTTTACTTCGAAGTTGGCCTTTCGTCAAGTTGGTCTTAACGCAAAGAACATTCATGCTCTGCAGTATTGCTCGAAGCTTCGCTTTCGACTTCTCTTCGCTTGCCCCGAAGCGACGGGCTGCAAAAAGATAACGCCTTCTTTCTTGGCCCGATGTCTCACCGGGAGACTGAAGCATACAATTCAGCGTTTGAATAATCAAGTAGAATTTTCGTGTCTGCAACGTCCTGCCGTAGCACTACTGACCAAATATTCGAGAAATTTTGGGAACATGCCGAAGATCACTACACTTGTTTTGTCAACCTCAAAAAGCGTATGACCGGGTTATCCAAGTTCCAAGAAAAAGCTGCGGTGTGGTTTTCGGCGTTACTGTGTTGACGGTCACCTGTTGCAGGGTGTAAGCAACGGTGGATTTAAGGGGAGACGAGCGAGGCACTTGCCTCGGGTTCCCCCCTTATTAGGGCCCCCTCGAGGTGTTTCACGCATAAATCTTCTTCATTTTTGGTGTAAAGCTTATTGTCCACTCATAGTAAGCTCCGAAGCAGATCATAAACACTCTGCTTTCGAAAGGGCCCCCAGTAACAACTGCGAAGTGTAAGTACTCTGTTTTCCAAAGGACCCTCAACAGCAATTCCAATGTGTAAGTACTCTGCTTTCAAACGTGTAGGTGCTCGGCTTTCAAAGGGGCCCCCAACTGACACTGTAATGTGTAAGTACTGTGCTTTCAAAAGAGCCCTCAACAGCAATTCCAATGTGTAAGTACTCTGCCTTCAATGGCCCCCCCACAAGCATCTCTATTGTGGATATAAGGAAAAGCTTCAAACCAACTTCAATACCTAAAAAACTTTGGGTTAAAAGTTATTCTAAAAAGTTCTGAATAGACCCTATCAAGTAAGAGCAAAATTTATGACAAATGATAATTTTTTCACTGTCAGGGAATGAAGCATCTCATAATATACTGTGTACGACTGTGAAAAAAGGGCCCCTGCTTTAACAGCATATGAAATCCCAAGAGTTTTGTTGTGTTAAAACATAGGCCCGTTTTGTACTATATTAATCACTATCAAACTCAATTTGACTTTTCCATTAAGTCCATTGCAAATCGCAGTTCAATATTGTTTGTTTAATACTGCATTTTAGCCAATTAACGCTGGTAAATTTTTACAAACCCCACAAAGAGCTCGCCAAGGATTTCCCGCCAAATTTGCCGGGAAAACTAACACCAAACCTAACCACCATTCAAAATATTAACACTAAAACTTGCTTTACATCATCCCAAACCATAACCACTAATGCGGCAAAGAGAACTGTTGTATCACACCGCGGTCAATGTCGCCAACGGTAAAATATGTAGTCATTATTTTTTGTAGAGATATTTCATGTATTTTAGCTGGTTTGAATTTAGCCCATTCTTGAAGTCACAGGTTATTTGAAGCTTGACTAGTAGCCGTTGGTTTGAGGTAGACTTGCCAGGTGATGTTACAGCCCCTTTGCCAGCTCTTAACCAATATAACTTGAACCGGTTTTTCTTAACGCAGTTTAAGCAATAGTGTATCGTACTTGCTGCTGTAGCGATGTTTACAAAAAGGTATATGATGAATTATTTGCTACTTTTGCACATTTTTCAAATAACTAGTGTCAATGTAGGATGAGTGAAGCTTTGACTCATCCAGCCTCAAATCTTTTCAAAACAAGTCTCCGGTTGAATGCTTTTGTACGTATGCCATGTTCTGTGTTTTGAATCTGCTTGGTTGTTGCCTGTGGTTTCATGGATTCCCTTAAGGACATGGCTGTAAACAAATTCAGGAAACCACGCATTTTTGCAAGGGGAAACTGTGTTAAAAACCTTCTTGTTTATTGATGGTGAATGCAGAGAAGTGGGACGCGAAACTAGAAGTGGGGGACAATGCCAATTTGCTATCGCTTAACTTTTATGTGTTGTTAGTTGTGTCTTCCCAACTTTCAGTGTTTTAAAAGTTGTGTGTCATGAATAGCGTTTTGCATTTTCTGTCATGTCAGTCATGCAGTAGTCTCAGGGACGTATCCTTGGGTGGCCCGCATATCCCCTTCCTAAACTTGATCAAAAGGTCTTATCATTGTTGGCTAAGTGTGATGATGTCATTAGAGGGCCCCTTTTCAGCCCAACAACCCTAAGTCCACTATTGGGCGTAAGTCTTTGTATTCCTGCTCAGAGGTTCGTGTCCGTTTCACCGACACTACGTCACAATCGTTCACTGTTGGTGTTGTACTCCGACAAAAATGTGCTGTAATTTTCCTCTTCAGTCTACATGAGGTGCTTGAAATATGTACGCAATAACTTCAAAAAGTTTCATGTTTCAGTCCCGTCGCCACCGGGGACTTTGGTGGACTTAGCCCCCCCAATTCGAATATATGAAATGCTATGAATCAGTGTAGTTTTACCAAAGTTTCAGAATGTCAAGCCCTCCTGCACGAACGTAAAGCCCCTCCACTTAAAGCTTTCTGGTGTATTTCAGTTCAACGACACTTTTGTTCCTGTTTCTTGCGTATGAGGTTTTCAAAACGTGAAACTCTGTCGCTGATAGCAACCCGCATGTCTGCCTGTGCGTTCAAGCGATTTCTGGATTTCGTCTTAAGTGACAAGAGTGCTTAATCTTGACTTGTATCTTATTGCGAGTGGAATGAGCACTGCTAGCGCAGTTTCATATACTCATGGGTTTTACGCGAAAACTACTATCGTGACGTGACATAGTTTCGTTTTCGTCTATATAAAAAAACAGAGAAGCCGCTAGAGAGTAATTTTATAGAACAATTTCCTGTCATTAAGACGGACGCCCTGGATTTATGTCTCACAACCCTGCTTGGGAACCACTGGGTTACATAGTCACAGCCGAGTCTATGAGGGTGTCACTTTTGGAAGCTGCAGAATTAACCGTTTGCTTTTTGCCATTCTCATGAAACTTTAACGAAATATTTTTTGCATTTTTGCGAAATGATGATGTACATTGGCACCAGTTTCGGTGAAGTTATCATTCGTTCTATATTTAGTTCTTTGCTTTAATCTGTTTTTGAGTTTCAAATGCATTGAATGTTCCGAACAAAGTTGTAAACTTCCATCGCTTTCAATCAATAAAAAAACAACAAAAGAACTGGAAAACGATTCTTTTTGTTGTTGGTCTAAAAATTCATGCATATTNCAGATGCAGTTTGCCCACCAGAAAAGATGCTTTACTTGGCTCTGAATTAGTGCATTTTACTGACCTGGCGTTTGAAAAGTCTTTATTTTAGCCGCAACTAACAAGGCAGTGAAACGAGGTAAGTGCAAGTCCAATTACCCCAGCGAAATGCTACTTACACAGATCAGAAGGTCCTGTTTGGATTAATCCACAAAATCGAATCCAACCGAAACGTTAGAAGGGAGACTAATTGAACAGACCTATTCTCCAATGAGTGCGCATTTCCACTTTTCCTATGAATGCGTCAATATTACAAGTATTTTCTGCTACTCCACGCACCTGCATGCTCGTAGCCAGGTTTTAAGAGTTTTTGGAGAAAAATACATTTTGAGAGGGCAAGATTTTTATTGTTTGAAACAAACTGTGCCAAAATTTTTCTGGGCACAAAATATTTGAGTGGCACTGCCCCCGTGGTTGCGGACCTGCGTACCTGGGGGCAGCGTAGGTTCGCGGGCAAAGGCCGTGTCGCAGGACAATGGCCATTGACAAAGCGAAGTATCTGCGAGTCATAAAACCATCAACCAACGTTCGCTGAGGTTAAGTTCGTTCGAAACAAAATGCGTGCGCATTGGTTTGTAAACCTGGATTACTTAAAGAATAAAAGGTCTGGCAAATACCAGTGACTTCATTATGTGTTGTGACCTCGTTCCACAAACATTTACATGCTTTCAAACACTTTAAACGCAAAGCTGACAATGAAGACAAATGAATATAATGCTAACTCTCATGCAACCGGTCCCAACGCATTGTACTTGATCTTCTGGAGGCACTGTTGGTTGAAGTCAATTTCTTTTTTTTCGCAAAATTTTGTTTTCCATGAACAATTATTTNTTTGTCGCACTGCGCCTTGTTCACGGGTATATTTTCGTGCTTTTGTCTGAAAATGGCAGCAAATTTTCAGACTAGTCAAACGCGTTATACCTGCTCAGTTTATTTGAGATAACATCGCGTGATTCCAAAGTATTTATACACTTAACATAATTAATATGCATTCTCGCGAAGTGGAAAACAACACTGAAACATTAGTCGATGAAAGAATAATTAAAAGCAGACAACTACGATCCCTCGGTTAAACAACCACGTCAAATAATTTGCCCATGTAAAAAAGCAATGGAGAATTGACAAAATATGACAAGTTTTTCTTAGGAACTATTTTTCTAATCAACAAAGCTGGCAATGCTTTTTGAACAACTAACAAATTTCGTGAGTTAGTCATCCTGTTTTTTGTTGCTTCCGTTGTCATTGTGTCACAAGCAAGAGCCTAAGCATTTTAATGAAACCAAGCTTATCTGGTTATCAGCAAGGTTATTTGCGACAAAAGCTTCGGAAAGGTATAGTGGCATGAAGTTTTGAAGTACTGCAGCATAAAGTCTTTTTCAACCTTGTAGACCAGTGTCTCTTAACCTTTTGTACATATCTTACACTTTTATCAAATAAGGTAACTAAATATACCCCCAATACACTCACTGGTGCTCATTAATTAAAAATACGAAATTAACAAACTTTTACAGTTTAGAATGATTTATAAAAATTTGCATTCGCTGCAATTTATGGTTCAGTAAATTTACCCCCTTGGAAGATGAATTTACCCCCAGGTTAGGAACCCCTGGTCCAGACCTTCATTGTCTTACACTTCAAACTACTTCAAATAGCCAGAGTCCTTTCACCGAAGTTTTGTGGTAATGCAGAAAACAATTTCACTGATGACCGTAATTCGGCAAGAACAAATAAGTTTTACCAACGTTCAGAATAACAAGACACAATAGAGTGATATAATGTATAAACTACAATTCTTTTAATCGTTGAAGTCAGGCGGGACATCAAAATGGATTTCAATTCCTTTAAAAAAACAAAAAGATATTAATTGTACATTCAAAAAATATTTCAACCACTCCTACGATTTAAAAAAAGTGACGAAAAATGTTTGCACCACGCGCTATTGTAACAAAGATAGACGATGTAGCTAAAAACTTTGATTGCACGACGCAAAAGGCAAAAGAATTTGGTTTAAAATTCAATAAACCAAATGCTAAGTGGATTGAAATTCGTTACAGTGAACAATTTTGACGCGACGGGCTAATTTTCAACAGTGGACCCAGTGTCATGGTGGTTTCATCATGGTGTCGTATGATTGTTGAGCCAGTACGCAAATATGTTAGCAAAATATTCTTAAGAGAATCTCAGAAGACACCTTCACCACAAAGCGTAAATCAAGTTGTTTGCGATATCGAAATGATAACTTGCATCCACGCTGAATAAACAACAATAAAATGTATCACTGTTTCCGATAATAATACACCGTATTTCCGAGCAAAGTTGGCTCAGACATGTACTTTTATAAAAATAATATCGCAGCGCAGCTCTGGACCATCAGGAAGGCGAGAGGTCGCAAGCGGTTGTGAAAGCTGTATTTTTTATATGCAAAGCATCAACACTTTTCTCAAGTTTTACAGACATTAACTTTGTGTATAATTCCTTACACTCGCTCGGCCTGCGCGTTATGGGAAAGATTCTTGTGCAGGAGCCGTGGAAATTGAGCAACTTGTCCGGTATCCGATGTAGAGAACCAGACATTTTGAGGTTTCGGAAGAGAATTAACTGGGAGTCCCGGGATAGACATCACGGCAAGCAAATATTGTGGTTTTTGTACTTACAAGAAACCCACGTGTGGAATTTAAGAGCAATACTGATAAAGTGTAATACAGTGAAGTCAGGTTGTGGTTCCGTCAATGACGCTTTGCCGACCTTCCCGTTTTTGGAAACAACTCACCCAGTCGACGCATTTCACACACTAGCCCCCTAATATTCTGAAGTTGGGCTGCGAGCCAGCAGTTTTGGTACACTGCCCTTGAATTCAAATGACCGCAAGTACGATTTTAATACCCGCAACAGCCCAAACCTCAAAATGTTGAAAAAGCCCCATCCAGTTGTATGCAGTGTTCCCTCTGACAAAGTTTTACACTGAGCAAATAATTGTTTTGGTGCGCATGCAAATGCACAAGCAGTGAAGTGTTTCATGTGGTGAAAGAGCTATATATGCGATATCAAATTTGAAACGTTGCAAGTGCGCGAGAATGAGATTGCGCTGCGCAAATGGTCTGGCGGTATTGCGCAGTTGCGCGCCTTTGAGGGAACACTGCTTATATGTCAGCAGATTTCGCGTCACATAACTTGCAAAAATCGTCGAATAAAATTTGATGAAAACCATATACAAGCGTAATGAAAAACTCACAAGAAAACAAGTGTAACTCACTGTTAGATAGGGTTACAACAGACTTGAAGTACTTCGGATGGATTCTGCCTCTGTGGTCTCCTTCGGAAAGCACGACCTGGTTACTCGATTCGTAAAACTTTAGTCCTTCTGTACAACAGGACAGCTACAAAAGCGCTATGCTTAAACGATGAAAGAAACACACTTTAGGCCACTGTAGGTTCTTTATCTTTGTCAGTGCCGGTGTTCCAACTTTTGCGTGATCCCTTACGTCGTAGCTATAACCAGTGTTTGATGAGCAGTAGCAACCCCAAACAAATTACCAGAAAAAAAGTTTGACTAACCTTATACGGGGCAATATGAGACATTAAAGTGCTGTTAAAGACCAAAAATACGAGTATACGACAGTCCGCGTTAGCATTACAAATTGCGTAAACAACCGTCTGCTTGGTGAAACATAATCTTATTTTGATGAAGCATTCCGATGAGCTGACAGTACTACTGATTTGCTCGTATGACGAGGACTTGCATCGTTAGCAGTTAATCAAACCCCTCGATTTTGTGCAACGGCAGTGTCCAGAGCATTTGGTCTTAGCCTATAAAATTTTTAAACAGAACAAATCTTCCTGCCGAAAATAACGTGGCTTCTTTTTTTACATAGCAGTTTGCTTTTGCAACCTCGACCGTCATCAGCTCGCCCAAAACTGTTTTCTTTATTTAAGTAATTACAATAGAATAAGAATTAATTTAATGCAACGGCGATAGAACAGGATGATTTACGTTTGACAAGATATTTTTTAAACATAAGTTCACAAAAGACTTCGGATGCTGTAGCGCAGTGGTTCTTAACCTTTCAACCCACTCGTACCCTCTGAGCTTTTGTNAAATTTTCTCGTACCCCTTGTCTGAAATCAAATAGTAATTGATACAGTACTAACACAATTTCANTACAACGAAATAAAAATACAATTAATTTACAGTAAGGTACACAAACAATCAAACATAATTAATGGCTCTTTTATTGTTTTTTTCAACGATCATGCTGCAGTGAGGAGCGCTCTTTGTTTGATATAGCCACTCGCATGTTCTTCAT
>JGI24159J19872_10011969_pt1 | contig 11346 bp, 5 predicted proteins | sample Ectturendosymbi4_FD_19872 | JGI IMG/M metagenome (IMG submission 19872) | reverse complement strand
ACCTCCACTTACGACGTCACTCACAGAAAACCCGCACCCCCAAGCAAAAAATTTTTTTTCGAGTGCAGACTAGAAGACTTGCCGCGTCTTTTGAGACTTTTACCGGGTCTGTAGAGCATACCGGACCGGGGAAATTCCCGCGCAAAGCCACGTGCGTTTAGGCGGTTTTTTTCCGAAAATCCCCGAATCCTGCTCGCGACGTTGACGACAGGTGCCACAACAACTCCATGACAAAAAGCGCAAGTCTTTGTGCGAATCGCACGCAACACTTCAGCCACGCTGTCGTACACTGTTCACGCCTTTTCCTGTTCTTCACTCATCTCTTTCTCAAAGAAATAAACCTTAGCCACTTCTTTTCTTATAGTGCTCCGTCGTTTACAAACGCTACAACAAAGCGTTTTGCTTTCTAGGTTCTTCAGACGTATTACTATCACAGTGGTCGCGCTCGGCTGTCTCAAGCTTGCGTAACAATGGGCCTCGTTTATGAAACCGTACTGTACTTCAGCCGTGTCGTGTCATTACAAAAGAATGAGCTGGTTGCTAGCAGCAGTTGGCGGACGCTTGTCAACTGCTTTTCCAGCGTGAACAAGCAGACCATGAAATTTTCACGGTCACTGTAAGATGTCTTGAATGCTGAGCATTATTTTCAGTTTTAACCAGATGTAAGCCATAAGGAATAATATCACTAAGAAATAACATTTAACATATGAATGGTACAAAATCAATGCCGCAGGAGACCTCATTAAACGGTAATAAAGCTGCCGACTTTCACCAAGTTTAATACATTTCCGTAACCACAGTTATTCACACGATAGGTCAACGCCGCTGCGTTGACCTAACAGGCAGAAAAATGACGTTATTTTAAATCAAGCAACCTTCATTTTGCAAAGTCACACCTGTTCCTGTAGCTCAAACGTCTTGTCGAAATGTCATCAAGATAAGGTCTTACATTGAACTAAAAATTGATTTCATATGACAAACTGAATGTTCAAACACTGTCCTAATTTTTCACGAAAAAAAATGAGTCTCGCAGCGTGCGCATACAAGAATAAAACCATGCCATGCAGCAGAGGTCCTATCAACAAACTGCTATGTCGGCAGAATAATTCCTGTTTCCAACAGATACCTTTGAAGGCATGAAAAATTTACAATTTTGTTTTATTACCTGAAAACATTTACGCGTAATCTACGCGTAACTTTCGTTTAACACGATGTGTTTTAAAACGTAGAATGATCCGAAGTAAAAATACATAAATTGTTCGGTAGACTGAGGTTAAATTGTTAGACATTACATAGGCACAAACAACTTTTTAGTGAAATAAACAAACCTTTTATTAATAAAAGAAAAAACGCAAAACGCAAATCCTCTATTTACAAAAAAACAAAAAAAAACAAAAACCACTCGCAATAATGGCAATTTACATGACAAATGAACGTTTGTATGAGAAGAACTAAAACCATGTTTTGTTTTGAAAATGGGCGTTCGCGGTTGCAAACACACCAGTTGACGCTAAAAAAGAAACATAAACCCAGCCACGTTTAATTCGACCAGACAGCCCACTTTTTCCAGGATAACCAAACGCCGTTCATTGTACCAAGAAGCACTGTAATCCCGCTTTTTTGGTTTGCAGCATGGAATGTCGACAAGCAACATTCCTGTTGGATTTTGGTCATATCTGGTAGGTTGTATGTTCCTAGTGGTTGTTGGTGCTCCTGATATACTCACACAGAACAGCAGGGTCTTTCTGAATTATTAGGACTAATGTCACAACATTTCAAATACAGGCTGATGCTGGATTTCGAACTTACGATTCGACTGCAGCCGTCTCGTCAGTGAGCCGTGACCCAAACTGATTAGACACACGTCATTCACGGAAGTAGCGTGGCCAGAGTAACGAATAGTAGGCGCATATTTGTAAAAGTCTTGTTTGTTTGAGGCATCGCAGCAGTGGTTCCTGCATTGAGCAGCGCAACCACTGCAGACAAGACATACTGTGCAGGTACCGGTGACGCGACAGGGCTTGTAATTAAAACAAGATTGATCTGTCGATCCAATCGTTTTTTTATCGGGAAGCACGCTGCAGGTGGAAGGCTCGTGATGCTTTAGAAGTGGCGACGTGTTGCTTGAATAACGTATCATACCTAGTCACTTTGGTTTACATCTCGATCGCTGTGCAACGAAGCGCGGTATACCGTCCTAACTGTGTTTATGGCAAGTTAAAGTTTTAACAGCATTGTCAGTTTTCAGCAAAACTCTCCCAATATTATATATATTTTTAGTAGTGACTACCTCAATTCAAGTCAATTATCTTCTAGTTTCCATTAAAACTCCCAACAACCAACGCGATTTGACCAAGGTCAGAGGCCTTTAATAAGACGCTGGGTTTGGAAAGCCTAGTCCTAAACTCTAAACCAAGGCTGCCCAGCCCGCGAGGTTGTTTTAAGTGGCCCGTGATGTAATAAGTTCGTTAGCAGACTTTTCAAATTTTTAGCATTTTTTTTATAGGCTCAAGTATATTTGCCATCGAAACACACCAAAATTACACCTGTTGTTTCTGTTATGGGCCTACCACCCAAAAACTTGTATAACAAACGCTTCGAAAATGTCAACTATTTAGATTTGGTTTACATTCATACAAGCTGACAACACTGCGTGCAACTATAGGACTCATTATCACCTCGTGTTATCGCATAAAACTAATCAAAATCAAGGGATTTGTTACGTTGCAATAGCTTATTGTTACGTCACAAAAAAACGTTTGTGGCTCGCAATAAATTTCCTCATTTCCTCATGTGAAAGCGGCCCGCAACACTAAAAGGTTGGGCAGGCCTGCTCTAAACCTAAAGGAATGAGGAAAGTGACGTCAAGCGGTAAATCGACTCCATCGATGATAACTTTAGGAGCAAGTTGCTTTGAACCGCGCCTTGACACCGCTCAACAAGCCAGTCAAGGTTGGACGATGCGATCGATTTTAAATCAAACTTTATAAAGACATGCATTGATACTGTTTGGTTGCTTTCTGAATGTCAGAGTTCGCTGCCAGAACTACGCAATACGAGGCAGTTCAATTAGGAGGCCTTGGTTCGAGTCGGTTTCCTGCGCCCAGGCACGACAGCACCAGTGATCACCGCATGGACATCTATCCGTGACGCCTTGAATGAAACAGGAGATACAAAACGGTATGCAGAAATGAACACTAACATCAATATTTTAGTGAACTACACGAACGATTTTTTTTCACCAGAACAGAAAATGTTTGGCTGTATCGCAGGAATAATTACACAGAATTTGTCTCCGGCGGAATCTACTTGGAGAATATTTAGCCATATGTTTCAACAATTCAAAGTTGAAAAACAGGGGATTAACGTCTGTGACTCCAGCATAATAAACTTCTGACAATAACATTTTGCTTGCCGCTACCTACAGTAGGTGTAGCATCCAAGACAGTCATGAGCATGCGCATAAAGTTTGTCTTTGCGGGTAGCGCCATTCAATGCAAGTCAAAATTAAAACCGCAAACATCTCTTTCAGTGCAATCTCGATAATACAGCCGAAGGCATAGGCGTAGCCAGGAGGGCCCAGGGGACCATCCCCCAAAATTTTTTAACAATTTACTCATTTTGTGCTTTGAGAAGCGGCGTCCCAAACAAAATACAGTTGTTCGACTAAAATCGAACATTCTGCCCCCCCAAACATTTTGGCCTGGATACGCCACTGGCCGAAGGCCCGGCAACTACGAGTCTGTGAAGGGAGGCTTTTTCTCATCCCTTTGGCCAATATTTTTTTCGACAGAATCGCGAGATCTGAACTCTACAGGGTTAAATTGTGCTTGATTTAAAATGAAAGTTGGTGAGAAGCATGATTGTCGTGCGCGTGTGTTACCGCATAGAAAAGAACGACCAGTCCAGGACGGACTTCACTGCAAGACCAACAATTACGTGCGCTCCTCCATTGCTTGGTGTTGGCAACGCGTTGAAAAGTACAATGTGCACAAGCACGTCGCTAACGGCGAAGCCATGTTTGAAATTAGCGCCGTGTCTGGTGGAGAAGCCGACGTAATAAGCCAGAACTCAAGCGCATCAGTGCAGGTGGCAAGCGCGGGTAACTGAGGTCGTCCCAAGCCGAAACTAAGCGATCACATGAGAAGGATTTGCGTCATTTCTTGTACGAGCTACTCCATCGACAGAGCGCACCTCATATTGTGACGAAGCCGTTGGCACGGGAGTAGTAACAGATCAGCAAATGACGGTCGCGTGAAGTCTCAGTCGACATCCCACTACAGGGGCGTGACGAGGTTAGATGGCGCCCGGGGAAGGAAACAAGTTTGATGCCCCCGTGCTCGAACCTGAGATCTTTCGGAAGCAAATTTACTGCATTGAAGAAAGAACTTTTGACATGGTTGGGACTTTTCGGCTCCACCCGCAGTGATTTGGCCCCCCATCGTAATTCGGCGCCACGAGAAATGTGTCCCCTTTCCCCCCTCGTTACGCCCCTGTGCCACTATCACAGTCCGGAGAAAGGAGCAGTCAGCCTACAACTTCTGTTTGTTGTATTGTTACAAGTGAACAGGATAGTTGCGTTCGTCAGTTTTTCCGTTCCGATCGTAAAAGGCGGAGGCGAGAAACAAACACCCTCGCTTTCATTTCTCGACGATTGCTTGGAGCATTGAAAACAACTACATGACGGAACAAGCATGGAAGCAACAGAACCACTCGTTGGTGAAGTAGGTTGTTCAATTCCTCAGTTTCATACACGAGCTTTCGCAGAAGTTTAGTACTCCAACCTCACTAACAATGCCCAGAAGCTAGCGCACTCACAACTAGAGCCATTACCACTTTGAAGAAGACGACCACTTGCGTTATATTCTTGGAAAGCAATGCACTCGAAGTTCCCAAGACAAGAGTTCCTCAATTGTTTGAAGATTTTGTCAGAACAACCGCCATATGGTTTTAGTGCAGTCTTGCCACATCGATTCAATCTTATTGTTGCGCTCGGTAAAGTCAAAAAACACGCTCCAACCAAGGCATGAGAAAACTTTTTAACACCTAAGCTGTCGTACCCCACCAGTATTTTTCAAACATAACGCTCCACACATTCAAACTGCTGAGAGGCACGACCATTGCCGTTATCCACTGTTGACGTCCCACATTGCATTAATATTTTTACTCGTTCGCGGTTTCGGACCAGCAGATCGTTCGTACGACCCTGGTGCAATTACGACCAGCGTTTTTAAGCGAAGGTCGCTTCGCTCTCATTGTGCATTTATAGGTTTTTGACTTTGAAAACAGTTTTTTTTTAAGTTTATTACTGGTAACTTGAAAATGGAGAGATATTTCGTTTCTGCGGCCACAGCAGCCTGTTTGGTAAGTTGTCCATAGCCTCGTAACCGCTGGAAGCAGAACATTTATTACTATTCAAATGTGCGGACTAACACTGATACTAAAAATGCGGACAACTGTTGGAAAGCTACTTTTCTATAGCATCCAAATGGCCGCATTAAAGCATATGATCACATCATAGTTTGTAACAGCATCATAAAAAGCACAATGTCCGGTCAGTTAACACAACGAAACCTCACCCTTGTCATTTGTTTGATGGACAACCGTTTTGTAGGTCAATTCTTGCGTTGATTTGTCAACAACACTTCCATTAGGCAAAAGTGGAGAATGCTTTGGGTGCAACCAGGTATCACCGGAACATTATCGTTCATTTTGTAGAACAGATGCTTACGTGCGGGACAACTGATTGCCGCTGCACAGGAGTGAGTGCTATGCCGGCATGGGAAGCTTTGTGCTTTTTGTTACCTTACTATCAAACCTTGCTAAAACGTATTTGCAATGGCCGCATCAGGTGTGGTACGACCTACCTTAACGGTGCGACGGAGTCACAGCTACACCTTTTCACGAATGCGAAGTGCATGTTGCTTGCGCCAAAACAAAATCCTGTTCCTCTCACACAAACCATTGATGGGGTCGGAAGTATAAAACTAGCCGTAATTTGCCACAAACGTTCGCATCCCTTAAAGACCCGTCTCGCATCCCCAATTGAGAACCACGGCTACACACAAAGACATGATTTCATGCCCATCTTTTCAAGAATAAAGATCACGTATAGGTGAATTTTCCAAAAGGAATTTGCCCGACTCCAGTGTCCGGGTGGAAAAAATACGCGTCTATAGCTGAGCGTTGCAGGTGTTTTCCCTGTTCAGCCACAAATACGAAATGCTCGCTATGCAACATCAGCGTAGCAATAATATTGATTCGTTTAACGCGAGTGGTCTAATCACTCGCGGTTCTTGTGTTCAGGCAAGCAAAACATTTTTACAAGATCGAATGCTTTGTTCATTTAGTTAGTAATACCATCATGAAAAGCACAATGTCCGGTCAGTTAACGAAACCTTTCTTTCTTGTTATCGTTCGTTTGATTGATTGATAGCCGTTATATTCTGTAGGTCAATTCTTAAGCTGATTTGCCAACAACATTTCCATCAGGCTAAAGTGGATAACGCTCTGGGTGCAACCAGATATCACCGGAACATTGTCGGTGATTTTGTAGAAGCAAATGCTGCACGCTTTCCGTGTTTATCATTGCANCGACACAAGAATTGCTAAAACACCATTTCATCAANNTGGAGCAGTGTCAACATTTCCAGGCATGAACGAATGTTGTCAAACGTACGCATAAGCATCACCACGATAAAAAAGCATGAACATAGAACTACGTACATTAGCACTGAAAACGGTTGCAATTGCAAATCTATTGTTGATTTGTAGTTATTACATATGTAAAAATATTTCAACCTGAGTGAATTTGAAGCATTGAAATTAGGGAGAATTAGCAAGCAAGACAACCTACATGTGCAGTAAAAATAAGTACAAAACTTATTCGAGATTTTAATTTCTAAGGGGCCCCACAGCGTTTCAAAAAAGGGGGAGGCACGTGCCTGTTTTGCCTCACCCTAAATACATCACAGGGCATGTGCCACCTCGCGTTATATAGAGCCATTTTGTATGGAATTCAGAATGTGATGTCAGAACTCAAATTGTGAAGTCCATACTGCAATTAACAAGAGAAAAAGAACATGATCTTTACGATGGTCACGATATGCCGTATTTATTCGATTGTTAGCCGCCTTAGATTGTAAGCCGCACGAAATGATGTGCCCATGATGCTGAAGTGAACAGAGTGCGGAAAGAGAGTTTTGTGCACAAAAAGTGGCAAAGGCAAACCTGAGCGTCGTCTTTGCATTTCGATATAATTATAAGCCGCACGAAATGATTATAAAAAAACTTCAAAAGCCGCGGCTTACAACCGAATAAATACGGTATTGTTTGGCCGCTGTAGAGGGGCATGCTGTGAATGGCAATTGTATTGGGCAAAACGTTCCTATTTTTAACCTTCGTTAAATGTTCATTGTCATTTAAGCATTGAAGTCATTTCTCTAAACACATTCTCCATATCAAACTTGCTATTTGACTGGAGGTCGTCCACATCAAAATATAGTGTGTTCCAAAAGTTTTTTTTTTTTTAATTATCTAGTTTTAACAGAACGCGCATAAACAACTCAAACCTGTTGTTTTATGTTTCATACGTGTCTTTTCAGGTCTAGACATTACATTCATTTCAATAGAAAAAGCGTTTTGTGTATTAATTAGAGTTTTCTCGAACGCAGTCGAGCAAGACTGCACAGCGTGCATTTGTAAGGGAATTCAATCCAATAATAAAGCACAAATTGCAGTACATATTTGTAAATGGCAGAATTAATGTTGTGTAGGACTACATGACCTGGACAACCACCAGTATCAGAGAAGATAATCGAGAAAATTCGCGAAGCATTTGCGCGAAGCTGCAAAAATAAGCATGCTGTTGGCGGGTCACAGGCAGTGCGCACATTTAATCTTGCGAAATTGTTTATAAAATCCACGTAATTTGAAATCGTTACCTAATTTCTATTAATAAATCTTGTTCTACTAAGCATTAAGTCAATTTAATTTGACACGCTTAGTTTGTGTTTACTCGGGTCTCAGATATATGCATTCCATACGAAAGAACTCCTAGAATAAATTGCACGTTGCAAAGTGAATTTGTTGATAAAAATACAGAAGATGCAACAGCACTTTTCCTATTTCGAAATGAAAAGGTTTATAAATTTTTGGGAACGAGCGTGGCCAAGTAAGATTGTTCCTTGCGAAAACACTCGCAAAGGCACTGCTCTTTTGCGAAGGTCCAACAATTACATGATAGAATTTAGTAACGGAAGCAATTTCTCTATGAAAATGCACATTTAAAACGGCATATCTTTCAATACACTCTTTGGAGTTCATTGTTTGAAACTTTAACCTTTTTAAACTCAGAGAAAAGACTTCCTCCACAAAAAAGCGTGCAGTTTGCACACTCCTGAATATGTCGAAAAGTGCAAATGCACCAGAACCAGTTTTCATCAATACCGTCATATGACAGCACATGCGCTAAGAGAGGGCGAAGAACAACCACCAAGCTTCATGTTTTACGAAAGTCAAGATTCGAAAAAGAACTGAAATTTCGAGAACCCGCTCGTATCAGCATTTTAGCTTTCAACAGTTCCAATTTTGTTCTAGCACTGCCAGCATCATGGCATGTGATCTTGCGCTCTGCTTTTGTACACCGACACCGAGAGACGTACAAGGTCTTCAATAATTTAGTGGTTATGCTTGACCATCGCAAACGCTGAGCCTCCGCAAACTCCATCCTTTCCAAAGTCCAGTTTTTTGCCAGCAGCCCAACCAGTTATTGATGTGAGAGCCAAGCAGTGCGGAACGTTGTGAACTTTTTCACGAAACAGGACGCTTATTCGTAACAGCAGCATAACATATGGGCAAGACGATAGACATGGACGATGTTGGCGAAGTGCATGCTGCTTGGTTGCTAATCATGCAAAATCAAGCAAACCCAACGCTTGCGACAATATTCTGCCGCGTCAGCAACTAAAACCTGGCGACGGCTTTACTTCCAAAACCTTAAACTCCAGAATGTTTACCACACCAGCACGCAAGGATTTCAACAGCGCAGCACAAAGGGCAGGTTGAGCACAATGAGCACAACAAAAGCAACGAAGATAGCCTGTTCGCTACTGGTATTTTCACTTGTTGGTGATTTTGGTCGCCATAATAAACCGCCATAGCCACGATCATGATCNTCAAATTGCGGTATTTTACACGGCTACAATGTGGGACAATTGTCCATCATTCGTGAATCGTTTGCACGATGTCGAGCTTCAATGTGTGAGTTTGCAGCCAGTTGAAAAATCCCAGATGAACAGGTGCTTCTGCTCGCGACAGCAGGGCAGTACCAACTGGATGCCAGTTTTTCCGCCCAACTGGGGTGAACTTCAAAATACATTTTTTTAAGCTTCGGGTGTTTTTTTGATCTGGTTTTTAAGTGAGCAAAATCTGCAAGAAATCAGTTATTTGTAAACGTTTCTTTCCCAAAAAATCTTCTACGTAAACCACTTTTTTTACACTCTTTTAATCTTTCATTAATTTACAACTTTTTTTCAAGGGTCCAGCTGTAAATCTGTTCTTTTCGTTAACGAGAACTCTTTGCTTCACTATCATAAAATAAAACTCGGTCGTAATAACGGAATGATTTCTATCAGGTTCCACGCAATACGCGAAAACACAAGGCTTTGTTCAATGAGGTTCAAAAAANTTAAGCAGTTTAAGCAGTTTGCAGTCACTGTCTTGTGGTTTCGAAAATGATTACGACAATACGGATATCGTGCAAGGCCTTATAACGGAAGACATTGCTTCTGATTGAACCTGGAGTCCTGCTTTGAAAAATTGTAAAGTCCAGCGACGAGAGATTCGCGGCCTTGACAGCGGCAGTGTTTTGGTTACGGCTTCGCGCAATACGTGGGACTGTTTTTCAAAGTAACGGTCTGGCAAGATTGTTGCAAATGTTACTGGTTTAGTGGCGGGAACTGCGTTTGCAAGATCAGATTGCAACTTCTATGCACGACGCGGCAATAAGGAAGGTGAGCTGAAACCAGATGGATGAAGAGCATAAGCTTGCCTATCACTTATTTTGCATTCTGATTTTTGTCCACTTGTCCAGAGCATAATTTTCAGTATTTCACTGTAACATTTTTACTGTATACCTTGAAACAAGAAACTTTTTTCACGAAGGTGCCCAATGGCACCCCATGAGTTTAAGGAAGCTTGCTTTGCCTAAACACTTAAATTATATAGCACTGCCAAGATTCGTGCGCAAATGTCAGGCGTAAGTTCTTCATTGTAACCAAAGCAAGTTTCATTCAGAATTTAGCTTACTATTACTATGTGCACTGCATAACCTACCCTTTTTTTCCACTGCAGAATATCCAACAAAACACTAGTATTTCACCAGTCGTCGATCCAACTATACAAATACTACAGCAGTGGTCCCACCCCCAAAACGCAAGAATACCTAATTTAGGCGTNTTTTGCTGAGCGGGTAAATCGAACGCATGGATTCAAGCANAGCGCATCCACGAANTGTTGCTGTTGGAAAGCGATTACTGTCGCAGTGTGAAAGCGCGACTGCTGTTCAAGTCTACGATAGTAGAAAACACCACAGTCAGCGCTCCGTGACATGACAACGAGCGCAGGATTATGTCACCGATTGCAAAAATCACTCACAGAACGCTAACCAATAACACGGTGCCCACACTAGATTGAAAAAAGTGCTTTAGACCAGAAACGTTTTGCTCAAACGCCGCAGATGAAAAAAGACACGTGCAACAAACCTTCGTTCTGACTTAGTTCGCGCTTAGATTGATGAGTGCACCAAAGAAAAACAGGAAGCGAAGCATCCAACATTGCCGCCTTTAGCTGTCATATCCGGCATTTCTGGGCAACTGGCATGTGCACTATACCTCTTGCACACAGGCTCACTTGGCATGATTGCCAGCAAAATAGGCTCGCCAACTCTGTTCGTACCGTAAAGCGACCTTTCTTGCACTCAAACAGGGTAAAGACAAATAATATCTTACTGACAACACCTTGATCTAAAACCCCGTATTCTCGCTAAAACTGCGAAAAAACTCAAAACCTACGCGTTCTTTGACAGGCAAGAAGCAACTGCTGATGCTTGAGTTAAATCAGATGGTCCAACGTTCGCAAAGCCAGCATGCGCTACGGAACAGCACCTAAAAACTTTAAAAAAACTGAAATCGTGTATAACCCATGAGCATGGTGCCTTAAAATCTTATCGACTAAGATTTTTCTCTCTATTTATTATCACAAAAAGACAACCCTTTGCTGCAGCCTATACGGATTTTTACACAAGCATTAACCGCATCCGAACTCGGCGGTAACTGTTCATTCTAG
>JGI24159J19872_10011967_pt1 | contig 11347 bp, 4 predicted proteins | sample Ectturendosymbi4_FD_19872 | JGI IMG/M metagenome (IMG submission 19872) | reverse complement strand
TAGCCGGAAATTATGTCCTTATATGGCAGATTTTCCGGTTACCGTAGTGTGAAAATCGTGCTTGCGGAGCCGTTTTCCGGTGAAATTAGGGCTTCCAAAAAAGAAAGTGGAGCAATTGATAGGCAGTATGAGTATGTATGGTTGGTACTGGCACTGGTAGTGGTAACAGTAAGAAGCAGGCTGAGTATATGGTACATTCCATGGGCAGGGTGGTATGTTATTGTATGGCTGAGTCGAATCAGGCGAGGCTCGTACACAGGCCAAAATGCTGGCAGCATTCCCCATACCACCATCAAAGATAATTGCAACCACTGTTGTACCCGTGTGTAACTATCAATGATGTCTACAAGTTTTTTGCAATATATTGTGCAATGGCAGTGTCTATTTTGCCTCATAAGGCAAAAGCACTGTTGGATCTATTTTCTTTGCCTTTCAATGAATCAATGAACACGATTGGTTGAAGTGGTCACATGATGTGTTCAGAACAAGGTTGCCAGATTGGTTCTAGCCAAAAAACAAAAATTTGACTCTTTTGAGAAGTAGTTGGCTCCAAAATTTTTATTTGGCTACTTTTTGGCTCTTTTGTAGCTTCTTCATTCCACAAAGTTTTCTTGGAGAAAAGTTGCAAGTGGTGAGTGTAGTTTGTCCCCGCCAACATGAAATGAGAAGTGGGCTACCATACAATTGTGTAACACTTAATGACCACCCAAATATACCTAAAAAGAGATAGAGAAGATGTGCAAGTGAAACGTGCAACTTGTCTCATGCAGTGCCCATTGAATCTGTTCCTGCTATACACTGCATTGTTTTAAATTTCAGTACTTGAACTAGACACAAAGAAAGTCTATAGAGCGCAAGCAAACACTGTCTCCACAATGCAGATTGATAATAACAGACAGAGGGTTTTGTAATGACCTTGTCTTGGGGTAGGAACACAAGATTAAAGACATTTTTTGTAATCACAGTTGTTCGCTAACTTGTAACACTTGGTACAACACTTCATCCAGAGTAGCATACTCCAAGAGCAAGGTTAAGAATTTTGCTTTTTTGACAATTTTGAAATTTGGTTGTTTTTCAACGTACTAGGCTTTTTTTTAAATNAAAAAACAGACAAAATTTTGGCTTTTTTCTGTTGGAAATGCTTGACCCAGAAAATGCATGAGCCGTATATTGAAATTAATTACAAATCTTTGCTTTGCTAACAAGGATCTGTAACCATTAAAGATACGAACATGCACCTGCCTGTGAAGACGTTGGTTCCAAATTCTTGTCTGAAACTTAACTTAATTTTATACAAAAGCCAAAACAAGNAAGCCAATGAATGTAGTGTGCATTGTATAGATTTTGAGGGAATAGATGTAAAACCGGGTTCTGCAAATTCTTTTGGCTGTCAAACCCTTGGTAAAATTGCAGACATCTGACCAAGCCCCGAACGAGTTGTGGTGTGTTTAGTAGCAAGTCACCACGCTCTTCCAAGTTCAATCAGTTCTTCTGCTTTAGGAATGCATTTGCATGACTGACACCAGATTCAAGCATGTAGGAAATTGGGAATGCAAGTAAAAACAGCTCAACAGCTGCACAAATTTTCGGGTATTTAACAGCGGTATTTACATGGCACTGTCACGCAGGTTTTTGCATTTGAATAGTGATTGAGCTTTGAAATCCACACGCATATCAGTGAGTTCATCTTGCAACTGCAAATTAATGTCTGCATTTTGCACATTAAAATCAAATAGTGTAACAATGCAACCCGGCACACGCATCCTCTGCAGGTCCTCAAAGAGTACCTTCAAAGTCTTCATTTAAATTTGTAAGATGCTTTGCATATATCTCCAAATCACTGTCAACAATGCTTCCATCTTTCCAATTTAAGCAAGTTGGAGAAATATTTAAAATAATTGCGTTCCAATTTTGAATAGACATAATTTGGTTTGAAATCCCGTTAGGATTGTTTGGACTTGAATAACAGCCATTTCATTCATGCCGCGTTGTGCCAAGACTGGTTTGCCAAACTTATGATCGAAAGAGATTTGGTCGGTGGCCACACAGGACCCACATCTGGTGTGCCATCAGAAAAAGTTGGGGAACCAATGTTGTATGGTTTCTTCTGTTTAGGTTCTAAAGATTGAGATTTGCTATGTTTTTCTCATGTATTGCTTGTACTAGCTAATCTAGTGTAAAAGTTATTTTCATTTTGAAAAAGTTACGAAAAATAATGTAGTTGTAAAAATTTTCTGGTTACATATTGTTGTAAACGCCCACCAGCAGAAAGCCAGAGAATGAATAAGACAAATGGACATTATCACCTATACACGCTGTGTAGGTCTACAGATTTAGTATAAAGTGAATTATGTGTTGTGTTTGTTATCTGCTTTGACAAAGAAATGTTCAATTGCTAACAGTAATACTAAATTTTNTGATTACACCATCATGGGCGTAGCCAAAGGGGTACTTGGGCCATGGTCGNCGTATCTCATTTTCATACTTCACTGCCAACTTTGCAAAAGGGTCATGCTACTATTGAGTGAACATGGTGACGTCGTGATCGAGACCCAAANAGAGTGTTTGGCTACTTATCTATCATTTTGGCTCTTTTCGGAACAGTGTTTGGCTACTTCAGGTTAATAAAAATCTGGCAACCCTGTTCAGATGCATAAAATGTGCTTAGTTGATCATGAGGTCTGTAACAGTTGTTTGATGGGCAAGTGTTGTCATGGTTTCAGTGCTGGCAAGCTTTAGCGGCTTCTTGTCTGCTTTGCATAAAATGTAGGCTAAACTCTAAATGTACAATGTAAAGAATGAATGAATGTCTGTCAGTGCAGATATCCTTAACAGATGTATGATGACATAAAGTCATAACCAAAATGGAAAAAGAAACTTATTACACAATAAATAAAGGTTAAATTATTAGGGCAACCAATTTTTTGACCTAAAAACTTTAAAACTTTGGCTTCATAATTTACAAATTTTGACCTATCAATTTTTTGCGCTTGCGATTGAAACACGGAATACAAAGCATATATTAAGAATCTGTTAAAATGAAACCAAATCAAATGTGTGAAAGACTGAAAGAAATTAGAGAGATAACAAACCGTTGATGATGTTCAATCCAAATGAAAAAGAGAAATATCCAGTGTTAATAAATCACCTGAAGTCACCAAGATGTTCTTCATTGTTATATTTCAACAAGTGCTGCCACACCTAGCGTACTTTCAATCATCCAATAGAGGGCAATACAACATTATGTTAGAATTTGCAAAAAATCCAGTATTATGTTAGAATTTCAAATAAACTTGTAAAAGCATGTTAATACCTATTGTTGTAGCTTTAATAAAATATCGATGTAGAGAAAAAAATTGTGCTGCAGCAAGAAATTTTGACTTTTTTTAATTAAAAACTTTTGTGTTACTAATGGTATCAGCATGAAATTTGATTTGTAGACTTTTCATAAATTTTAAAAAATGCAGAAAAATTTGGACACCTGTAAATACCGCAATACCACAAGATCTATTAAGATTGCTCTGAGATTGCTTAAGATTGCCAAGATAACTAAGATTGCCAAGACAACTAAGATCGCTAAGATCAGACATGAACATTAAATTGTACTGGATCCAATTTAATAGTGAAAAAAATTAAAAAGTGAATTGCAAGCATCATTTTAGTTCAAAATGTAAGCAAGTCACAGCTTTTTAACAAAAACACTGCAGTTTATTTGCATGAATTTAGTCAAATACGGTTCTGATCCTAGATATAATTCTTTTTAAAAAATTTATCAGTCCGAATCCAAGCTGGAAAATCGTTTTATATTGGATCCAGTACAATTTAATGCTCTTTTATTTTAGTGATCTTAGAGGTCTTAGTGATTTACCGATCTCAATGATCTTAGTGATCTTGTGGTATTTACAGGTGTCCGAAAAATTTTGGCTTTAGTGACTTTAGGTTGCCCTAAAAATTACAGTGGAAAAACTTAAGTCATTGCAGTTCAATAATGTTGTGATGCTTTGAATTTTTCTGTTTTCACAACTGTTGAAAGCTATTTTTGGATCCCACTGGGGGTTGTTACCATGAATGGAATAACCTTTGCGTGAGAGCGATGGTGGGTAAAATTAGGCCTAGGCTAGCAAGAAACATAATTTTTACTACTTTTGTAGCATGATTGCTCATCGTAGAATCTCGTTTTTTGTGACCTAGTTGCATCATTTTATATCCGCAGCAAAGATCCGCTCTTGACAAATATCTGTCTAACAGTGTCCAAATGACCATATCCAGTTTTTGCTTCATAAGGACTAAAACACCGTATCAAACAAAATTGCTAGCCTCTGCAAAATATCTGAACAATTCTTGCATGTCACTTCCCAGAGTAAAGGATTAAAGTGGTGATCAATTTTTTCTAATCCTTAACCCCAACTATAGACGCTAACCCAAACCTTAACTGTACACAGAAGCAGTGCCTAAGCAAATGTATCTGGTTTTCATTTTGGAAGGACTAAAAACCACATCAAGTGAAATTGCTTACCTTTGCAAAATATGTGACCACTTCTTGTATGTCAGTTCTAAGAGAAAGGATTAGAGTAGCTAATAATTTTTTGCAACTCTATGCCCTAAACTAACTGTAAACTAGGGGTGGGGAACCTGCAGCCCGCAGACCGAATACAGCCCGCATGAACATTTGATATGGCCTGCATCTAAATTTTTTGTTACCCAAGTTGAGTACAACATCGCATCAGAACGAAGCTCCATGATAAGCAAGTACTTAGATAGTTTGGTCAAAGGAAGTCACTCTTCCTCATTGTAAGATATGGTAGAATTTTAGGATAAAATAATTGACTTGGTAGCCTGCTAGCAATAATGCATAATTCATGCATGGCCTGTGATAGTACATAAGTTCCCCACCCTTACTGTAAACTCTATCTTTAAACCCTAAACCACCAGGGGTGGCCAACCCCTCAAGGGGCTCTTCCGTAATTACCAGAAGTCCCGCTAAATAACACGCATAAAAATGAATGGCTTATAGAGTTTTGTCATTGTCATGTTAGTATGTGATATTCACAATAAATCTAGCTGAGCAAAGGTATGTGTGTGTGAGGAAGAGATGGGGTGATGTTCATGTATGCCTATGTGTAGGATGTGGCTCTTTGCTGCAACACAGTAATAGATGTGGCTCTTGGTCTCTGACTGGTTGGGCACCCCTGCACTAAACAATAACTCTAACCCTAAATCTAAACTCTTGTCTGCTTTTTGAAAGTTTTTAAGAATATATAGTAGTAGCGAGTCCGAAACTTTCAACACACAGTCTTGTGTTAGAACATCAAAAGTGTCCTTTGCATTATTAAAAAAACCAACAGTACAACTAAGGTGTNCAACTNNNNTNTGACTTTTTTATGTGTATTATTCTCTGCCCTTTAAATATTGTTTCTGTAAATACTTATCACCATGTTTCTCCTGCATACTCTGTTTTTGTGTGAACTTNGTGTCTAATTCTTTCCAATTANTTGGTTCGATGGCATGTTTGTTTCATTTGTTTCTTTACTGGTTCNTTTTTTGTGACATTATAGTGTTGCAACCTCNNCATTATAGTGTTGCAACCTCTGTGATTCACCACGAATGGGATCTGCGTGAAGAATAACACCATAATATATGTAGCACGAGCAAGCAATAGTAAGAGAGATTGCAAGCATGATCTCTATTGTTGCTTGCTGCCATGGTGCGAAGCTTTGCACACATGCCGTTCGGGTTTCCGATCGCAATAATAGACTAAGGTGTGACTCAAACCAGCAACCCCTTGCACAGCACAAATCAATTTCCACTTGACCACATTGATGGTGGTGTGACTGTGAATGTCTCCAATTTATGGTTTTTTAGTCCTCAAAAGCAAGCAAGACTGTGACAGACATGTAAGGACAAACAACACAGCAAAGATAAGCCTGTAGTAGAACAGAGGCCAAGGAGTTTGTTGTGATCAGAAAGCCTGAGCGGCTGGTGCACAAAGCTTCACACTGGCAGCAAGCAACAATAGAGATATCATGTGCTATGATCACTCTATTATTGCCTGTTCATGCCACTTTTTTCCTTCATCTTTTGAGCGAGTTCTTCTAAACTAAACACTGCTTGGCCACACTAGATCTTGGGGCAGGTGTTGAGCAGCCATTCGATTGTCTCATTGTCCAGAACCGTCAGGCTTTGCAGTCCATGAGGAGTTTGATGGATTGGACATTGGAAGACAACATGGTTGACGGTTTGTTCTTCCGCGCCACAGTCAAAGGATGCAGTGGAGGCCATACCCAAGGACGGATTTACGCATAGGCCATGGCCTAGGGCCCCATGCTTTTGGGGGACCTACACAATGATCTTTTCTATGATGACTCAATGTTAACTAAAAATTTGCAGAACTGCGCAGAGGCATAACTTCACAATTTACCTTGAAACGGGCGGAAATGCAAATGTCTAGTCTACTCTAGACTCTTATCAGTACAGTAACAACATGACAATATTGTGCATCTGGGCATGAGAGAGATTCAGGCCATCTGTATGAAAGCGATTACAAAAAAAGAATGAAAAAGAAAAAAAAAGCGGTACTTGATGTTCAATTTCCACTGACTAAAAAGCTCGCAAGACCGCCAGATACTGCAAAACTCCGATGAAAAGCAAGATTATCAGTTTTGGATCCTACGGTTGGTTGTTTTTACCAGATTTCCCGCAAACAGATTGCTTGTTGAAACTGTATATGTTATTTAAATCAGCTAGAACAGTTTCTCACAAGCTTCACTGGGGTAAACGTGTCTACATTGGGCTTACTTCCTGGCTAACTGAGGATGTTGTGATAATACTTTGCTTCTGTGCAAAACTCGTCTTCATACTGTTTATCATCGGCTTATCATAGGCGTACGGGAAGGCATTTTACTAAGGGGGGGCAGAAAAATTGCCCTGAAAATAACAATTTGCTCTAAAAACAAACAATTTGCCCTGATGCTCTGAAACTCTAACTTTTTTAGTACAATCCGAATGGGGACTGATCTGTTCTGTACAGTGGAATTCGTTTATAACNGCTTTGTCTGTAACATGAATTCACCTATGTTACATTTTTTGCGGTCCCGATGGCATCTTTTACATGCATTTNAATTCGCTTGAAATGTCAATTCGGCAATAACAAATCCCCTCGAGGTGCCGTTAATAGGCAAATTCTGTAGTTACCTTGCTTGTACTCAATGGGTTGAAGTTTCTTGCGTGGTGTGTTCTCCCAGACAAGAAACTTTACGGTAATTGCCTTTACTGATACAAATATGTACGCAACTTCGATGGTGCAACGCAATTGTTAAAAATTAAAAATGACGGTTCTGGACCAAAGGGTCTGACCCTACACCTGCCTGTGTTATCGTAAGTGGTGTGCGGTTGAGCAAGGCACTTAAAGATGCGCACTCAAAGGAGCTTACTGAATTCTTAGCTCAAGCTGTTGACCAGCGACATCCGATTGTTCGATTTTTACAGAAAACAAGGGCTTGGTCTAGATCAGCTATGCGCGGGCCGCATGCGGCCCAGTTTAGGTTTTCGCTGTAGTAAATGTATCCTATATACTGACAACCTGTCCTTACTTTGATAATCCTGAATTTGAAAATTTTGATGCAGTTGGTTTGCAGTGCCACTTTTATCACGTCTGTTACCATTGCAATGAGGATTCGAACGCTTTCAGTACATTAGCTTAAGCTAAAATCATTTGATAAGATCAAAGTCAGCCATTCAATGTGTGGTCTTCATTAATATGTCATTCAATGTGTTGCCCTAGTCCAGATAGTGACATACTTTTTGGCTCAGTAAGACACTTGGGCTAGACATAGCTGATCTAGATCAAAGCCATTATGACCATTGACCAGTCACGTCTTTAGTCCAGATTACAAACTAAACTAGCCCAATTTACGCGGACCACCCACAAGTGAATATACACTGAATACACTGCATTGAAAATTTTTTCACCATTCAGCATTTTTGAACAACTTGCACTTGCCCTTAAAAACAGAGTCTTCCCTGAAATTTTTTACTGTATTGACTATATGATTTTTATCATTCAGGATTTTTAAGCAACTTGCGCTTGCCCTGAAAAACAGATTTTACCAGAAATTCTTCACTGTATTGCAATATTTTTATCGTTCAGGATTTTTGAGCAACTTATGTTTGCCCTGAAATTTTTCACTGTATTGAATATACTTTTTACATTCAGGTTTTTCAGCAACTTGCGCTTGCCTTGAAAAACAGAGTGTGCCTTGAATTCACTTACTGCATGCATATTTTTTATCATTCAGGATTTTTGAGCAACTTGCACTTGTGCTGAAAAACAGGGTTGCCCTGAAAATTTTCACTATTTTGAATATTCAGGAATTTTGAGCAACTTGCGCTTGTCCTGAAAACAGAATTTGCCCTGAAATTTTTCACTGGATTAAAATATTTTTTATCATTGAGGAATTTTGAGCAACTTGCGCTTGCCCTGAAAACAGAATTTGCCCTGAAATTTTTTAAGCCGGGGGGTGGCAGCCCCCACCCTGCCACCCGCCTCGTATGCCTATGGGCATATGATATAGAAGATGAAAACACTATATTTTATATTGCTTGGAAAATGATAATTTCAAAACGGCATGAATAAGCCCTGTGTCCACTGAATGGATTGTGCTTGTTTACTTCAAAAATTAGGGGTTACTGCTACTACAAGAAGGAGTTTACGTACAGATAATCAGATCGACAGCTAGATGATATTTTCGAGGGAGGCAACACGGTCCCGCATGAAAATCTTTATATAAAAAAAAACAAACCTACTAAAAACGCTAGAAATCGTAGAAACTTAACGAAGAGAACTTCTGAACTACACGAAAGAGCTATAAATTCCAAGAAAAGATCCCAATGCCATTTGTTCATTAGACAAATGTAGGAAAGGCTTTAATTTCTGTTGAAGATCTAAGGCAATTGTGGAACCAAAGTCGGCACCACAAAAGATAGATTTTGGGGGGGCACTACACACAAGAGGGGCATACTTTCACACTTTTCACTCAAACGGCCAAATAGGTCACACTTGCGTGGGCCCCCAAAAACTAAGATGGGCTAGGGCCCCGCACTCCCTAAATCCGTTCCTGGCCATACCCCATTAGTACAAGCAGGAGCGGAAATGCCCAACACTGGTGCGAAGGCAGTTAAGCCAGACCCAAGCTGTTCTTGGGGGGTCATAAGGGGGTTGCAAGTGTCAGGAATGAAAATGCAGAGTCTTGTCCATCCACTCCACATTCCATTGGTGATCTGCCCAGTGCACTGCACGTATGTTGTAGCTGCCAGATAAACTGCTGAGCTGTTTTGCAGCAGGTACAAATGGATGTCTTGATTTGAGGCGCTGTGCATCTGCACTCGATGGATGCCACTTATGTATGGGTGTTACCCTTTGCGCACATCCTGTTCATGGTTCATAGACATTTAGCATCCACACTACCAAGAGATTCCAACAGCGTCCATGTCAGATAAGCAAGGATGCTTGTTATCAGCCTTCTTTTTCAAAGGTCATATTACAGAATATTTAAATGTTGATTTTACAGCATCATCAAATGTTTCCACTTCCAGTTATTGTTTTAACTTGAAAATCATGGCGCTTTACAATAATTGTTAAACCTATTGTAATCTGTTTCCACCCTTGTCTCTTCAACCTCATTTGGGTATGCTGTGTGCCCTGTGGGAAATTAGTGCAAATGTGATACTCTAGACTGGTCTATGGATAACTTTGCTTCTGCATGATATGTGTTGATAAAAATTGCTTTTTTGCCTATACTGCACACCTGTGTTCTGTAATGTCATGGTTGCTGCATGGCTTTCTGCTTCATAACCTCCATTGTCACTTCTCTCACCTATATGCATGACTCACTTGTTCGTCTGTGTATCCCCCAACTCTCCACACATTGCTTGCCCACCATCACCTTCTTCATTGTTTGAATAAGTTATTACTATCCACTGCTTGGCTGCACTAAATCTCAGGGCAGATGCTGAGCAGTCACTCAAATGTCTCATCATCAAGAATCGTCGGGCCGTGCAGTCCTTGGGGAAGGGGAACTACATTAGAGTTGTACATAACTTAATGGAGTGCATACATGAAGCTTTACAGCAATCGTCAGTATTTGAAAAACCTTAACACGGTGTCTTAACAGCCAAACAAACCGAAATTAGTAGACTATTTAGAGACTTCTAGATGCCAAACAAAAGATTTCGTTTGGATAATAAATTTTAATAATCTCTTAATGCAAGTTATGCAGCATTGTCTTTAGCAAATACTGTAGCCCTAATTATTGAGGATCTTGTGCTGCCTACACTGAATGATACCGTCCACTCTGCTTTCTAATGCAATGAAGTTCGCTCACATACATGCACGTAGCTTTAGATTCAATGTGTTGGCCTTAGTACCTTCTGATTACATGTGCCTTAGCAGCAATATTCAAACTCATAGCTTTCCCTGTCTCAGTGACCAGTGTCAAGCAAAATTTATGTATTCATGCCATGTGCGCATGCACAGAGTGATATTCTACATATCAAACATGCTGAGAAAACTGATGATTAGGGCTAAGGGTTTGGTGTTTACTTAAGTGTGTCAGGTTAGGGTTAGAAAAATAAAAATAATTGAGGTCTAAAGCTAAGTCCAATATTTTTCAGTGATTATAGTTGTTATTCCCGTACTATAGCTTGTTGTGGGTATCTGACATCTAACCAAACAGTTTTAATTTACACAACACACATCAAAAAAGTAATCACCCAACTTTATTCCTTTACTCTGAGAAGCAAACTAACTGACAAACTGATAGGTCAGAAAGTTTGACACCGGCACACCACACTATGCTGCTGGTGAGGCCACTATTTATTACGTACGCATAGCTGTTGTGTCAAAACTATTGGGACACCGCTACTTCAGCTAGGAAATTCGTACAGTCTATCTTGTTAGTTGCTTGCAATTCTTTGTGCATTATTAGATTTTACTTGACTTGCAGCTGATTAATTTCCATGAGTATGTACAATCTCCTGGGAAAATCCTTCCCAATTTCCACAATTCTTCCAGCCATGCTCATGAGAAAAAATCTCCATTCTCAAAAGTTACACATCATACAGCCGTGATATATTTAAGTTGTAATCCAGATTAAATAGGTCATCAACAGAGTTTGGCTTGTATAAGATTGAATTCATTTGCAATGAAATGCTATGTATTCTGAGTAAACCAAATTAAGGTAAGGTTTCACTTAATACCAATGGTAATGGTAATGGTTTATTGTTTCATATGACTCAGCCAATAAGCAGAAGCACCATAAAAGCCATCGCATGCAGTAAACCAACCATTAGC
>JGI24159J19872_10011964_pt1 | contig 11348 bp, 10 predicted proteins | sample Ectturendosymbi4_FD_19872 | JGI IMG/M metagenome (IMG submission 19872) | reverse complement strand
TCCATTTCACAAAATTCGTTTCAATAGTGTGTCATTTTTGTTTCCCTGTGCATTTTTTAATTACTTTCATTGTGCCGCTTGCACCGTCTATATTTATAAAGATCGTTTATGTTACACAGCCTGTGGCTTACAGAGACAAAATGAAATTCCTAAGAACACACCTTAGTTTGGGTGAGCGCCAGCCGTTCGCAATTTCCGCAAATTTAACCAGGTAAACTTAAACGACTCAACGCCAACCAATACGGAAGAAGCCCTATAAGCTTGAACTATCATGCATGTTATTCACAATAAAAAATGTGTATGACTATTTCAAGAAAAAAACGAAAAATGCCAGTTCTACCACAAGTGAAACAAATCTGCGTATTTTTAACAAAGGCAAGACAAACAAAGCAAACCCGTGCAAGTGAAACCGTCTCCAGCAAATCCACTGTTGCAAGAGCATGAGTAACTACCAACAGTGTTGTGGCATGTGGCATCTGCAGCGCAAGGAGAAGACATACATTCGTCGATATCTGCGGAGGAAAAAAGAACATAACACGCGCCTTGCAGTTCTAACAGTGTCCAGCTTTAAAACTGGAATATAAGAATCCTTTTATTTGACAAATTAGATGAACTTCTTTTTGCGGCAGAAAGCAAGAAATCTTATAACTCTTTTCACATAGAAACCTTGGAAAAATCAAGGTTCTCTAGATAATGCTTGAAAAACTTCGCAATATGCAATAAGTAAGTGCGTTTTTGCGTCACTGATTCCAGACACCAGGTATACCAATATAAAAAGATGGAGCTCTACCAGCGACCTAAACGCATTTATTTCTTGGGCAACGTGTTTGCAGTATTAAGCTACCTACCTTCATCAGGACGAAACAATTTCAAATAAAAGTGAGTAATTTCGCTCCGCTCAAACACGGGACGTTTTTACTTGTTTTCTCACTGACCCTCTCCTAATATCGAAAACAATTCACACTGTGCAAAACATTAAAGTTTTGCATGCACTTTGACATAGGAGGAAACGGAAGACTTCTACAGCAAACCTACCATCGCAGGGATTCTTACACTCACGATACATTCCCTTCTCTGCTATGGTAGGGGGAAATCAAACATAACTTTAACACATTCACCGACCGTTTCTGCACAAATTGTGCTTAATTTTGGTAGCTGAGCTGAGTGCATAATCTGCTGGAAATATCACAGATCATTGGCAGCCAATCAAAGATATGTTTGTTTATTCTTTCTAACAAAGTTTTTAAAACTTTACATGTATTTCTATTAATTTATGCCTTTTTCATTTCAACTGAACGAAGAAACTACTGGTGTACTAATTGTTTTGTCAACTAACATTGAATTAATTTGTGTTCGTTATCTCCCTGAGTGTTGTTTAGCTTGGTCATGCTAATGAAAACAGATTATTTGGAAAACCTAATATAACTTGATCAGCTTACATTCTCATGTTTGATGCAACTTATGCTTTCAACTTTCACTGAATTGAACTGTTTATCCTGTACAATTCTGCCCTTTCCAATCAAAACTGGACCAGTGGTTATTGTATACATTCTTCACCTGCAGGTCAAATAACAATAAGCATCTAGATCAGTACAGGTGTGCTTAACTGTAGGTTACATGGAAGCCAAGCATCCAAAAGTTAAAAATCCTTAGTGCTATCAGCTTTGATGCCTGCTCACCCGCACAAGTTTTTCCATCGCCTGAGAAACCTGATTTGCATGTGCAAACATAACTTCCTGCTGTGTTGGCACAGGTCGCATTTCCGTCACAGTCGTGTGAAAGATTGTTGCATTCATTAGTGTCTGTTCAGAAAGAAAAAATCGAAAGTAAGTTTTGCTTCGGATATTGACAACTTCAACACAAATGTTTACCAAATGTTGTTAAACACCACTGCGGGCACGAGGTGAACCATACACTGCTAACCTTTAGACATACAGAATTTCATGGAACAAAGTCAACTATTGTAACTATTCAATAACAGTTGCATGTCATTTAGGCACATCACACATAAATAGTAAAGGAGAGTGGCGGATCTAGACCAGCCGTGTGGAAGAGAAGTCATACATGGGAGCGCCAAGAAGGTCTTCAGTATTTTAAATGTCCCAAATTCTGCGTGACAAACGTTCGGTATCACACAAAAGTGGTTGGATTTTGTAGGCCAAGAAAGTGGCTATTTTTGTTGGTCAAACTATGCGATCTTTCAGGGAATCAGCAGTTTAAAAGCGCCTTATACCATTAATGCACAAACTTTAAAAGCAGGTCCTAATAGATGTGCCCTCATTTTTCACAGGTAACACGGTAACTAAGAACATTGTAGTTGTCCAAACTGTTATATCTACAAAAATAATTAAAAAGATAGATCCCAAGCCTGCTGCGCTCTGGTGCTTGACACTGTTGGCAATCCGCAGCGAGATCGGATAAACATTCTTTGACATGTATTTCCGACTTGTTTTGGAGTAGTTCTTATTCTTCTAACAAGCATGGGTGCAGTTAGGTGGGGAACACGTGGGACGTGTCCCCTCCACTTTTTTCAGATGGTGGGGAAATAATATTCCATGTCCACCCACGTTTTTCTCTTTAGGTTTTGTATTTGGAGAGGTTTCAAAAACAAAAGTAACGTTTGTCACGTTTTGTGTTAAGAGCTTTTCATGTTAGGTGTTACACACAGCCAAGTTGATGTTGAAAGGGAGTTTGGTGTGGTATCACTGATTCTCATATTTGTATAAATTTAAGCTTCGATGAAATTATATTTAGCATTTTGCAAGTTTCTAGAGACCGCGAAAGATTGTCAACTGCTTCTGTAGGACATTTTACCCTGTGTGGTAAGAAAGGTTAATATCTTGAGACAATAAGAATTTAACAGCTGCACGTGTGAGAGACCACAGTACAGCCATGATTTGTTTCGTGCAGAAATGTAATTGGCTTTGCTGTAACGTTGGATGTCACGTATTCAGAAACAGACGACGTAAAATTGAAATATGCAAGTGTATCATGTTAGAAAGTTTCATTTCAGGAAACGTTCTGCAAAGACTTTGCCCAAGAAAAAAGGCAGCACCACTGTGGAGACTTAGTTTTAGGTCGGGCAGTTTTGCTGTTCGTGAAGTCTAGCAAAATTATTATTTTATACGTGTGCAAACAAGTTATTCTTTTGATTAATATCGCTTCACATGTATGACCATTGGACTGCTGACGTAAAGAAATAAACATCAATCCCACTAGTCCAGGTTATGAAAAAAGTTGTAACACTGTTCAACAGAAATGGGGGTATAGACGGCTGAGCTCGCCAAATTCACACTCACACCTCCACACTCAAGCTTTAGTCTCCCCGATAAAGTCATTTTCCAATTTACTGTATGCTACTAAGCCCTCCTAAAAAAGATTAAATCCACCCCCAATGTTGTTGATCTGGCGATGGATCTGCTTCTATCCATGCCAGCAAATACAGGTGAGAATCACACAAATCAGTCTAACACCAGTTCAAAAGCACGTATTTCAGGCAACGCCACAATGACCAGTGGAAATGTTAAAATTTACACAAGAACATTGCTTTGCTGCTCTCATTTTCGTGATTTCAGCGGAACAAGCTAATCATTGAGCTACACACTTCCTTGTTTCGCATTGCAGGCTTCAATAACCATGTCAAATTTTCCTTTTTTGGTCGGGGTGCTCTGTCTACGGGTCTGGCATTGCAACAACAGGGTCAAAATCATATGGCCGTCAGACACTCTTGCGAAAGCTCTTTGCAGGCAGTATTATGGTTCAATCCAGGACAATATAGTTCCGACAAGGAACTCATCCACTCACCTTCATGTTGCAAAACTACGATGCAGACCTACTGCGAACTCACGGACCCCTCTGGCAACAGCCCTGACACTTTTTTTCAGCTTTTGAAGCTTCTAGACTCTTGCGTTAGTTGTGCTTTCCACTTGGCATTGCTATTTTCACTACTGCTGTTGGTGAAATTTCAGTTGAACATCAAATCACAGCGTTGCCGCTGCCATGCTGTGGTTGTGCCTTGTTAAGGTGGAATTTTTATTGCACTTTACTTCGCAAATTCTCACCAACGACGACTGTCATGCACTGGCTCTCTTCTTTATCTATGCATCGTAATGAGCCGACCAACATGTTTTTGACGCAATTTTCCAAATTGGTGTTCAACTGAAATTTGACTCTGCACCTTTCAAGGCTGACATCAGGCATTAACGAAATTAACTTGCAAACAAAACAGACAAATGTTGCATATCCCAACGGCAAGCCGAGAACTGCAAAAGCGACTGCGTTTGTGGCTATCTGCGCAAGGCTGGGCAGCAGTTACCACGCGGGAGGAAACAACAGAACAGTATAATTATTACGAAACAAATGTTGACACTATTTGATAATAAAGGCTGCGTAAAAGATAGGCATGTAAATCCTGACGTCCAACGTAGTTTACAGAATTGTTTTATACCAGGAGTCGCCACATTTTTTCCCAAGGGCCAAATAAACTATTACACAACAGTTCGAGGGTCGGACATCTTACGTTATGTGATTGTTTCGAGATATGTTTCATTCTACCAAGTCAACAAAGTTTCCCAAATATATTGTTTTTTCATAAACGGCCAAATTGGCTTGCATACAGGTGAACTAGTTTCACGAGCCGGATGGAATGGCTCTGCGGACCGGATTTGGCCTGCCGGCCGTAGTTTGGATACCTAAGAGTATGTCTTGATCTCTGTTTCTATTTCGATAAGCAACAAAAAGGGGCGCTTTTATATCAAAGGGGAGTCATTCAACAGGACGCAACAGAAGTTTGGCGTAACGTGTCTCAAATCAACCTTGGGTCCACCACTACTGAAGGATAGCTAAAAATGACTTCCGATCCTTAACAAAAAAAGAAAAGTAATGCGAAAGGCACAGGTTGGTGGCAGGCTGCTTGTATTCATCGACATCTCAAAGTTGCATGAATCATGGCAAAACAACATTATGCGCTACACAATTGGCAGAATGAAAATGGTGTTAAACAAAAATTACAACTTTGATTACCTAATCAGTCGAGAATGGGTCCAACGTGAATCGTGGTTCGGAAATTGTTCCAAGCGATTTCGAGAAACACATGCAACCACTTAAAACGCTTTGGTTTACCTTTGTTGTCGCAAAACTAACAACATCTTAATTCCTGCCTTAACGAACGGTGATTATCAAAACAAGCGAAATCACAAAGCACGCTGTTGCTACTCCGTGCGTTCCTAATGTCAAACACCTACCGACGCATATGTTGGGATGAGATGAGTTGTCGACCTGATAACCAGGATCGCAAGTGCAATTGTATCCTCCGACAAAATAGTTGCATGTACCATTTGCTCCACAGTGAAAACGTGGGTCCGTACACTGATCAAAACCTTGATGAAAAAAACGATTCATTTTAGCCATTTCAATTCAGAACAGGATTTGGATTATATAGCACTAATTACAAAAAAACGGATATATAGGTTTGCTGCAGGTTACAATTTTCTGCGCCAACGCAAATGAAATTTCCTTACACTTAAATTTTTTACAGGCACACAAGCGGCAGACAAGCATGGATTTTCTCTAACATCAGACAAATACAAAAACATGAACGCTAAGCATCCAGAATGTAAAAATCCTTAATGGCATCAATATTCATGACTTCTCACCCGTACAGTATGTTCCATTGCCTGTATAACCTATGTTGCATGTGCAAGCAAAACCTCCTTCTGTGTTATTGCAAGTTGCATTTCCGTCACAGTCGTTTGCACCATTCATGCATTCATCAATGTCTGTTCAAATACAAGAATGAAACTTTGATCTTTCTTTGGAAATCGACGACTTAGCACAAGCGTTTTTTAAATATTGTTAAACGCCATTTCGGGCACGAGTTGAACGATCTGCTGCTTAAGTTAGGACAAACAGAATGATATGGAACAAAGTTAACTAATGTAACTATTCAAGAAGAATTGAATGTTGCTAAAACATCCTACTGGCACATTACACTTCTTTGGTGAAGGATAGCAAGTAATGGCAGTCGATCTTTAAAAAAATCTAAGACCTGTTATCATAAGCATGACAGAAACAGAAATAATGCACGGAATTTCTTCAAATCTTATTGCAAATTACTTAAATTGGCGCTTGGTTTGAGAGCAAACGGAAATGTCCAGCAACGCAAGGCATTACTTGTATGATACAGTCTCAAATTCAAATTGCTCCGATGGCTAAATGAAGACTTGTAAAGTAACCGGATGGCCGCAGTATGACTACCGTGGGCCGCATTGTGCGGCCGAGGGCCGTACTGCGACGCTAACGCAACAATGGCGGTACCTGAACCTCACTAGAAACAGCTTTAATATATTATTTCCTGCGAAAGGTATCATAAGCTACTGATAAAACATTTCTAGCCATCTCTACGTTCATTTGAAAATAACTTATTCATTCGCTGGCCCAGAACTTTTAAACACCGGTGAACAAATAAATAGCGCAAATGTTAATCATTTTAAAATTTCCAAAAAGCATAGTGAGCCGCACAAAAAGCGTTCGCGGACCACATGCAGCGCTCGGGCCGCGTGTTTGAGACCCGTGATCTAGGATGTGGAACCGAAAAACAGGTGGAGAATATTTTTATTACAAATAAAACAGCCACAATAATCGAAAACATTGTTTTATTCGACGTTTCGACTTATGCGTAAGCCATCATCATGAATAAATGAAATGCGACAGTTAAAGGAAATAATAATGATGCAATTTAGGGCATTCGCCATGTGTTGCGTCATATACACCATTATGTGTTAAAAAGCAGCAGGGGAATGGAGGGCAATGCAGGGGATTATTGTGGCTGTTTTATTTGTAACAAAAATCTACAGCAACTCCGTGCATAGTTTACCAAAGGTGGAGAAAATTTCCAAAGGTGGAGAATATTTCTTCACTCTGACCCCCCTGCAGCTGAACCTGGACCCTGGATATTGGCCACGCCTCTTCTTGGGACTATACTAAGTATGGTTAGCTGATGGTTACGCAAAGATTGGCTTAGATTTTTTCAAAGCAATCAACTTTTTATACAGAGATTTTATCACACACACACACACAAAACATTAACACTGTTTACAAAAACAGATGCGTATTAGACGCACAGTCCCTTAATCAATATCATTATTATTTGTTTGAATATTTTCGTATTTACCAAGCTCACATAAAATATTTCGTTTTTTCCACTTGACTTTGCTCAAATCCAAATGGACAACTTACACATTTTACTTGCAAAACGTTTGAAATCAAATATCAACTGAATATACATATATTTTTTTTTATATATACATGACATATATGTATCATGAGTATTCAGCACCAAACCCTAAACCTCTCCTATAAATAAAAGTAAAAGTTTCATAAACATTTTTAAACACACGCGTTAAAGCAAAAAACATTTTATAAAAATACAAACACTTTTATTTAATTAACAATCGCCCCGTCTTTCAAAAATCTCACCTTCGCATTGTTTGGTTGTGGCATTAAATTGATAACCTGTGTTGCAGGTGCACTCGTACGAGCCTGGCTTGTTGATGCAGCTATTGGTTGCTATCCCACAAATGCTACTCGCTACCGTCGCATTCATGCATTCGTCAATATCTGGAAAAGAGTCCAAACAGACAATCAATTCATGACATGGTTGTAATTTACACTTCTCCTAGATATCATTCACGTCTATCTCTAATTAAATTAATGACGTTGCAGTATCGTAAAATCAAACGCTGTGCTAAGCTTTCGAAAGCTTATTGTCAATTATTTGCTGACTGAATTTTCTTCAAATTGAACACATTTGAAGATAAACATTCATCTTCTGCAACTCTTAAAAAACAAAACCAAATTTTGACACTGGCAAAGCTTCACCAAAATACGGGACTTCCACTAAAGTTGCCTCATCTTCACTGCCGTTTGCCGCAAGAAAATCCTTCATCGAGAAGTTCCCCCTTGTTTTCCAAATAAACATATTTGAAATATAGATTTTTTTTCTTATCGTCCTTCCCCATGCATGTCGAAGATGGCTAAGACCCGCCCTCGCTTCGGGTGGGAGTGGACGAGGTAAAGTTTGTTTCATTCTTTGGAAGCTCGACTGTCACTAATGAAGGAGAGTTTGGAATTTTAAGCACATGATGAAATTGAGCGACGACCACAAATGGCTGCAGGCGTCCCCAGTTGAGCGTCACAAAACAATTCAACGCAAAACAAAGCTATGGATATACAACACACCAGTTCTCGCAGTCCTACTCTTTGGAGCTGAAACAAGACCACAGAACAATAAAGAAAACTGACTCGTTTCACGGCAATGGTCTCTGCACAATCGAAACTATTCGATGGTCAAACTGCATCTCCAACAAGGCGATGCGTGACTTTCGCAGCAACTGACTGCATGCTCACTTATAGTACATCTCAGGGTCTGCTGGTGCGGTCGTTTCCACCACCTTTTACCAGAACATTCAACTCAGGCAATCGTGGAGTTGATACCAAAACTCCACGGTTGGACATGTCCTGGAGGAGACCTGGCTTACGCTGGGTGGCTGCAGTCAAAAAAGATCTGGATAGTTTGGACGAGCAAGTCGAACTGGCATGGGCCTTGGGCCCAGACCGCCTTAATAGAGAGCCCTGGATAAACTGATCGGCTTCACGCAGCATGCTCTACGGACCAACTAGTGAGCAACTTGGTGACAATGATAATCAAGCTTATTCCAAAAACTTTCTACATCATCGCGAAATGGCGAGCAATACCTTTGGAAGCTAGAGAAAACTTTTGCTCGAAGGAGTGAAACATCACCATACTGATAAACAACAGTTAGATCACTGACTACTAGTAAAACGGCAAAGTACACAAAATATGGTGTATCAAAAAATGTTTACTTCGTATCCGTTGGCACAGAACAAGCTATAAATCAAATCTAGTTTTCAAACATGGTACGTTTATGATATACTGTGCACATACAAACCACTTACCGGTGCAGTTGGTACCTTCCGGATTAGTAACGTTTAGCCCATAATTGTACGCGTTACTGCCTTGCTCGTATCCGTTTTTGCAAGTACATTTCACGATAGAAGGTTGGACAAAAGTGCATTGAGCGTCACTGTGGCAAGGGTTTCGAGAAGGCGTCACCGTACTGTTGCAGATGTCGGTTACTGAAGTAATATAAAAATGTTGCTGAAATGCATAGAGAGGAATTCATCCGCACAGCCACAATATTTTTAAAAAGAACACATATCCCATGAAAGTAGGAAAATGCCGCAGATATTCCAAACATTTCAGTGCTGCAAAGTAATATTTTAACAAATCGTTTTTCCCTTTTTCCCATCATGAAAAATTGAAACTACATGAAACCTTGAACAAAATAACTTTTTTGATTTGCAGTTTGTTTTAATTAGTTTGTGAATGCAAATATGCAACCAACCTTCACTTCTGAATCACTTTTACGATTTTACCACTGCTAAGATGAGCCCTACACCGGATACCTGCTAAACGGCACTGTGAATGAAAAGAATCTTTTAGGCACATTCCACTTTTTTCGATGCCTTTGTTGACGAAGATGCGCAGCGTCCTGATCCATGACATTTTTAAAGTCAGGAATAACAGAACTACCGTTGCCAGGCCTGAAATTTTGCTGCAACCATTCAAAACGTATTTTGAACTAACACAGTTCCGCCTATTTTATACCTCATTTGTTTCCTGATTGCATTATATGCTAGTGCCGAACCCGATGCTCCCTTAAGTAGACAAACAAAAAGCATAAAGTTGTAATTGCACATTTCATGATTCCAGTTCAGTTCATTATACTCGCTCTAGTGATACTTTCTGAAAGTTATGCGAGATCAACGGGGCCCATCCTTGCTGACTTGCGCCGGTATCCACGTGACTGCATTCGTAGCAAACGTTGCATTAGTTGAGGGTCAATGGCAACACTGTGCACAATTATCATCTTGCCCCTGCCAGTTGGAGTCCAGGATGACCAAACTGCAATTTCTGTTTTGCCGTTTTTCGACTCTTTGGTATCACCCGACTGGTAATCAAACCCGGCCTGCCAGCATCAGCGGCGTGGTGTTTGCTCAAAACTTCGAAAATCATAAAAAATTAGATACTGCATGTAGCTGAGCTCGTTAGTCTAGATAGACCTTTGAAAACTGCCAATAAAGAATATGATGGGCATTACAACAAAATAAAGCAAATCTCATTTTACCTGTTAGAGCAATGCCGCTACTGTTAGTGGCAACTAAGCCGTTCTGGGCAGCTGCTAAGCTGTCGAAAGCATATAAGTTTGCGCTGGGATTCCGAACGAGAGGACCACCAAACGGATCGGGTGAGCCGACGTCGTATACTACTATATCTGAAAATAAAATATTGAACAATGAGGCATTAACTTTTCTAACAAAGTAGAAAATACCTAAGTGCATTAACACAGTAGTAGGTTTAGCATTCTTTACACGAGTTTAAAACCACATTACGCTATCAATAACATTCAGCACAAATCAAAATGAAAGCTTACGGTCAGTTCCGTATCCTTCCTTTGCGCAGACAACGAAAAATGTCAGTAAAAGAGACAATAGTTTCATGGTTCACTTTGTATTCGGAGACTGTCACTTCGTTGCAGATATTANAGATTCAGATTTAGTTAAATACAAAATATGTTCCTGATTTATTGATATTTCTAGAAACACAANAAAACTTTATACAGCTTTAGTGACAAAATCCTTTTGCATTTCGCCGCATATTGAAGTAAACTATACATATATTGTTTTGCTTCTCATTGCTTCCACACTCGACATATAACTGCAACTAAACTGATCAAACACACTGCTTATATAAGTTAGTTTAGACACGCCTAATGACGTGCGTTCCCCTGCGCATCTTCGAAGTTTCTTTCTTTCTTTCTCGCAGAACGTTTTATTCTTTTCGAAGAAAGCCAAACAGAAATGATTGTGAAATATCTCCACGGTTCATTGTGTGTCAATTAACCGTGGCGGACCCTAAAGCGCCGGAACAGGACTTTTCGGTCTGGCTGATTCGGTCTGGCCGTTTCGGCCTGAGCCGTTTCGGTCTGGGCCGTTTCGGTCACGGGACATTTCGGTCTGGCCGTTTCGGTCTGGGGACATTTCGATCACGCGACATTTCTGTACATGAACAACTTATTACATTCGTTTATTTAAATGATTATAGGCAGGCGAAATGTCACGCTAGCTGATGTTATACCAACTCCCTTTGAGGAGTCATGATTGCGATCAAATCTGAATTGTAATTATGAGTTTGAAGAATTTGTATTTAATTGTAAAATGTCGATAATGATTTCATTTGCTTGCTGATGATAATGAAAATCATATGG
>JGI24159J19872_10011963_pt1 | contig 11348 bp, 3 predicted proteins | sample Ectturendosymbi4_FD_19872 | JGI IMG/M metagenome (IMG submission 19872) | reverse complement strand
CAGTTCAATATCCTTCACCCAATCCCTTCTCTTTCTTCCTCTCCCTCTCTTTCCTTCAATGTGTCCTTCCAACAACTCTCTCTGCTTTCCGTTAGCTGTAATTAAATGTCCAAAATATTTTAGTTTCCTGGTTTGAATGTCCAGGAGTAATTTTTCTTTTTCATCAACCATATGTATTCATATTTCACCTTACTGATAAACCGAAACGTCTGTGTTTTGGTTGTTACTACGTTCGCATTGCCTGTTATTTTTAATATTTAACCTTCTGCCTTCCGTCATTAATGTTAACAAACTTTTTGTATGGATGCAACCTGCTGCTTGCGTCTTTTGGCTTCGGTTGCGGGTTACATGATTTTGCTCTATATGCCGAAAGACAATATTCTGCCTAATTTCAATGCCAATTAAAAAGACGTTGGTACAGAATGGATGAAACGAATGTTTTTTTGTAGACACGATGCAGTAGTTGTCAAAAATTATGTGGACTTTATTATAACTGTGGAAGTATATGTTAGAAATCATAACAAAACATACAGAAGCATCACAACCTGGTTTGACCCCTGACTTTGTGGTATTGTGTAGCTAACGATTCAGTGAGTTAGATCTAGCTTTTGCGCATTTAATATACTGGTTTACAGTATACATTTCTAGAGCAGAAACGTACTTCAGAAAACAAAACCTCTATTGCATTAACCTTCTAGAAGAGTGGTTCCGGACCTTTTTAGACCCACGACACTCTATTGAAGAAAAAGTATTTTGCGGCACCCAGTGGCGAGTCCAGAGCAATTTGGTAGGGGTTTGATGACATTCTGAAAATTCTGAAAGCGTATATTTGTAAGGATAGGCCTGGTACTGGTCCGCGGCGTTTGCTACCGGTCTGCACACAAAGAAGAAATTATTGTTCAAAACAAAAAGAACATCTTTGTGAAGCGGGATTTTCCGAAGTGACAGCAACCAAGAAATATCATGAAGCGGACTGGACTAGAAATATCTTGTTATTATCTGCTATCACCGCAAGATGGGAGCAACTCGTTGTAGAGAAGAAAGCCAAAGGCTGCCACTGATTTTGCATTATGGACAGTTGCATTGAATTTACATGCAATTAAAATTTGTTATTTCATTTTTTATGTATTTAGCTGCCACATCTTGAAGGTCGGTCCGCGGAAATCATGCCTACCGCACACCGGTCCGTCGTACAAAACAAGTTGCCGATCACTGGTTCTAAAGGAGGGATTAGGTTAAGTGCGCTTGGGATTGTTCATGAATGCCTAAATCTAGTGAATATCCATAGATGATTTTCTACATTGCTAATCTAATTTTTGAGTAGGATGAATAGAACTTTGGAGAAAAGTTCACGCGAAAGCACCTTCATGGCTACAGGTCTGATTTAGTGTGAGAAAACAAAACAAGATTAATGGATTTGGGAGCAATAGTTCTTTACATGTCACTTCACGATTTACACAAGTACTGAAGTTTTCAACCTGACTTTGAGTTTTGATTCGCAAAACGTTGTCGTTGCTGCTTAAGTTCTTCCTGTGATGGAGTAAAGTATTTCAGTAAAAAATATTGACAGGGCTACATACATGTGAACTCTTGCTCTTGGGAAGAAAGATACCTGATGAACTGTGCTCAGCCTGGTTTCCATGATGTATGCGAAGACACCCTTCACGTTAACTGTACAGGTACGAGGTGCAAAATGAAACCTAACAAAAACTCTGATGTCCTTATTAGCGAGCGTATTTGTTACAGTGCAAAGCACCGAATTCAACATTTTTCCGAGTGCTGCAGATCAGGGGTCTCGAAACTTTTTTGTCCGAAGGCCACATAAACTATTACAGAACACATCGAGGGCCGGACATCTTACGTAATTTGATTGTTTCGGGATAGCTTACGTTTTACCAAATCAACAAAATTTTGGGAAATATATTATTTTTAATCATTGATAAAATGGATTAGTGGGCCGGGTGAAATGGCTTCGCGGGCCGCATTTGGCCCGCGGGCCATAGTTTGGAGACGCGTGTTGCAGATGAATGGGAAAGTAATCACAGGGCACAGGTGCGCTGCCTTGAGACCTCTCACATCAGGTGTTTCCAACGGGTCTTCGTCATTACTAGAGGACTGAGTCCCACATGTCCAGATCCTGTAGGGAGAAATTCTCCATAGCAATGGTGCAGGAGGCGACGGTGCAGGCGCGCAAGCGCACCCCCAAAAGTTTTGATTTGTCGAAAATCCGGGCAAGATCCCTGAAAATCCGGGTAAAATTGACGCCCAACGTTTGACTCCTTTTCTCGAAAACCAAAGAAAACACATGAAGACCTTTTCTTTTAGATCTTCTGTGAGAGAAAATTTGCAGGGAAAAGTCGCATAAAAACTTTTCGGGCAATTTGGGGAAATTCGGGAAAAAATCCTTCGCACTCCCAAAATTTGCCTGCTCCTACACCTATCCTCCATAGCATTCAGGCACTCGTGGCGCAACGATACCTAAGTTTCCATCGGTCATATCATTAGAATGCTGAAAAACCGTCTTCCACGCCAGATTCTCTATGGCAAACGTGGCTCTGGCTGACACGCTAGCCAGGTGGGCAGACAAAAACGATTTAAAGGCCAGCTGAAGTCCACTCTGATGAAGCGCAACATCCCACCGTCGCATGTGGAGGCCACAGCCGCATCCAGCAGGGTATGGGGTACAACCTGTCATCAGGTGGTCGAAAATTTTCCGCACTCGAGCCTTTGATGAGCGCCGTCAACATAGACATGTTTGACCAAAGCGACAACTGGTATTCTATGCCCCACTTGTGGACGAAGGTGTGCTCCTGACTTCAGCCTCCGCTCGCATCAGCGAAGCCACAGGCGGTCCAGTGTCCAGTTGTAGTACTCACATGTTGTAGAGGGGGAAGTCCTCATTGAACCCGATGGAGTTCCACAAGGAACGAATTATGCGTATATAATTTTGGCACAGTTTCTCACTCATCTGTTTAATTGTCTAATTGTCATTTATACTTGATAAATTTACTGGCTTGTTACATGCTGGTTTTATGCGGCGGTTTGCATTTTGAGATTTACGGAAAACTTGACCAAATCGATACGTAAAATAAACCAACCATTGTCTACGCCTGAAAAATGAAACAAACAATCCGACTTCATCTACGCATAGCTTCCGATAATTAATTTCTGAATACTTTTTTTCTTTGTTTGCAGATCTGCCTAATTGCTGCGATGACGTTCACTCAGCATTTCATTATTCAAGCAACTTTATGATTTCTCCGAATCCTAATGAAGTTTCACCTTTCACGGTGTTTTGTAATTTTACCTCTGGTATTCCAGGTAAAACACACGAATAATGTTTTGAATGGCTTCATGAATTGTTTTCTCAGGGTCTTTTATTCTAGTAAACCAAAGTCATCATACAACCAAATTACGTCTTCGGAATCCCACGTCAGCAACAAATAGAAAACGAGCAGCCGTTGTCTGTGCATTCTGTTTCTTGTAGAGATTTTTTTGAGTATGACAATTATTCCGAAATGCAATATCTTACCTCAGCCAAGATAATGTGGCGCCTGCAAGACCTTGCTATTTGCTTGATACTCCTATGATTGTATTGTTCTCGCAGCCACAAAATTTCTAGCAACAAGAAAACAAAGTCTACACATTTGAAGTGGTAATGCTGACAACGTGTGGAGCGATTTCTTTACATGCAAAGGCGAAAACTGTTTTTTTAAAACCGGACCATACTCAGAAAATTTAGCGGCTTTTATGGGACGCAGTCGCCAACCTTAAAGTAGTCTAATTTATTCATTGGTGCAATAAAAAAAAATTTTACTCCAGAAAGGCAAGCTGACCTGAAGTTGGCAAAAAACTTTTTCGTGTATTATCGGAGAAATCAAAATAAATGAATGGTGTCTGCATTTAATCTTAAAATAGAAACTTCCTTTACATTATAAAGTTAGAATATTAGAGCAACCTTAGAGGATTGACTATCCTGTTAACTCAACCCTTGTTTCGGAAGATACAAAATACGGCCCTTCTATTAAAAAAAATATTTTTATAACATTTGGTTGAAATTTTTTCCAATGTTGTGATTAAAGCGTTACAGTACAAAAGCTTATAAAATTTACAGTAATTTTTATTAACTCAAAAATCATTACAACGACTGAAAAATTTTCAGATGGTTTTCGTGTTATATTTTGACTTGGATTGGTGTTTCAAATTTCCATAACTTTTTCATGCATTAACCATGGGCGTTCTAACTACGTTGCTTGGTTGTATACGTGGAGCGGATAATGATTTTTTTAGGAATATGAGTTCCGTAATGATTTGCAACTTTACATCTACTCCATTCGTGTTGATTTTAATGCGAGTGAACGTATTTTTATAAAATCACTTCAGATTATAAAGTTTGAGGCAGAAAAATAGGAAAACAATTCTTCTCTTCAAGCAACACAAATGAAAAACAACTTTTGCAAAGAAGAGAGAAAAGTATTTCCTTGTTCTTAAAATTGTTTAATGTGAATTTCACGACAATGTTACGGTAAATTTTTGTTTGGAATAAGGTGTAACGAAACAACAATTTTGCGGTTCGAAGTTCATTACAACACATTTTTTTAATTGAGGCAACTTTCAACTGCGTAAGAGAATTGTAAGCAACAATGCTGAATTATTTATTGCATGGAATTCAGAACTAATCTCAGCGTGATATGCAGTACAGCTTTCGTTATCAATAGGCTTTGAAAGCTTTTTTTGTGGCATTTATGCGCTTATGTACAATTTCAAATACAGTAGATCTTATTGAATAACTATGTTGTTTTCAGTGACAGAAGTTCAACATAACCTTACGAACGAACTGCAACTGAGCATAAAGTGTGAACCAGGCGGGTGTTCCAAATACTACGTCTCCTATTGCGCAACCATGGCTCAGATAGAGGAGCTGATTAAACTAAGCTCGACCTGCACGCAGTTTGTTAAGGTAAACTGAATAGGAAATACATTTTTCATATTGTAGTCAGGGTCCCGACATGGGGAAGTGCCGTCCCCCCAAGCCACGGGTTAAAGCAAAGTCAAGCCTTTCAGGAAGGAATTATTTCATAACAATGTATCATCAGGCTGGAGTTAATTTTGAAAATTTCACTTAAGTAATATTCCGGGACATTTTGCTAACCGGGACAGACGTTTAAACCGGGACGTATGGTAGGTCCAACCTTAACCAAAATCTAACCTCAGGTTCATTAGTGAAAGACCATTTGCTCTATTCTTTCTTTTCACCAAAAGTGCTGTCCCAGTGCCCCCCCTTGTCGGGGCATTGATTGTAGTGCACAGTTTCTATGAATGCGATAATGACGTGGAAGAAAAAGAGCACGCTAAAGAATTAAGGAAAAGTTTGTGGTTGAGATACGAGAGAAAATGTGGACATGATGCTTGTTTTTAGTCTCTGTGATTGTTAACACGTTAAGAGAAATTTTCCTCGCATTTGTTCCATGTTTGGCTTTTGCTGAATGCAAGAGCTTGGCATTCTCCTTCAAGAATAAAGCAAATTAACGATGTTAATCGAGGTCTCACGAAGTACTCCTAAAATGCGAAAACTCTTCAACTGGTAAAGAAAAAATGTATTTCAACTGCTTTTTTAAAGATGAAAACAGTATAAAAAATTGGATTTACCCTATTTAAATATTGGTGTTTTCCAAAGCGTAACTTCTCGCAGGTGATGAAAGATTATACAGCTTTGAAATGATCACTATTTTTTTCTTCTGGAAATAAAAATAAAATTGCGTATTCATCTAAATAGAAATCATTCAAACTTTGTATCAGCTCTGTACAAGCATCTCCACCTCAGCTTAATGCAATATCAACAACATGTCCAAGTGCGTTACATTTAGCTGTGGCAAGAAAATTGGTAAAAGAAAGGTTATTAGCTACGACAATCGAGTTGACCAAGTGGACCAGATCATTTTGATCAGTCGTTGCCGTTTTTAGATTCGCTGCCAAAACATGTATCTCTCTGGCTCGGGATGGTTCACAAGAGACGGCTCTGTAGTGAAATCATGGGGAAGCACCACCGCAGGATCTTGCCTCTGCGGAGACACAGGTGCCCATTGCCTTTTGATCATGATTGTCCTTTGGTTCATGATATGGTGTGTTACAACAACATTTACAAAACAAAAAATAATTTTGAGATGTTAGATAAACCACAGAATTACTATCGTTTGTCTACCAGTCCAAACGAAAACAAAAAAAGACGCAAATTTATCTCCAGGTATGCTAATTTTTTTCTAGTTCATTCTGGTAATCTAAGCATTGTGCAAGCTTGATTTTGAAGGAATATACTTACAATGTGATTTTAGTATTCATCATAAAGTGGCACATCCACAAAGTTAGACACTGAAAGATGTTGTAAAGATTTGAAAAAAAGTATTTCTGTAATGCCCTTTACTTTCTGTTTGTTATTAAACGCTTGTCTGTAACATATGGCTTGATTTATTGTCGTTGTAAAAATTTCTTTTTTATTTTAGCCCATATCTGTAAGAGATCAACTATGTTTATTTTCAAATACCGTTTTGCAATTGTTGATGTAATGGCCTTGTTCGCAAAAACAATTTTTTCCGGTTGCGATATTCAAAATCAATCCAATAGTTAGGAATTTTCATTGTGAGCATCATGGTAATAGGCATGTATGATTGACATCCAACTAATTTGTAGAAAAGCGGTACATGTGCTACGTTGCTAGTAGTTTGCAGGAAAGACGACATCGAAAATTAGGGTTACTACGTGGTCAAAGCTGAACATGGATTACTTAAAACTAAATAAGTATTGATTTAAATAATTTCAAAAACTTTCAAATTACAGCTTCTCTTCACTTCATAGTCGAGACAAGTTACATTATACCCCTTTTTGTATTCCCTTCGGGGTTTCACGAGCGTTCTGCGGCGACCATCTCTGCTCGCTTTCGTTGGGGTCCACTCAGCTAATTTCGCAAATGATGCATTGGTGGTGTGTCAATGGCAGTATCGATGGCGAACCTTTACCAACCAACGCCGAGCACGAGGCTGCAACTGCCGATTTAAAATTCTTCTGTATCACGCAACCGAGAATCTAATCCAGCCTACCATCTTTCGTGGCACGTGCTCAACCTACTGTACTACTTAGCCGGTTCTAGCTGAGATAATTCTTTTAAGCAAGGTTTCAATGTCCAAAAACCCCTCTTTAAAATGATCCAAAAACGTGACGAGCTAAAGTGCGTTGCTGAGGTAGCGAGACCTGCGTGTTTCGTCACTGTTGGTTAAAATGTTGTTTTGCAGGTTCTTGCTATCGACAATACCTCACATGTAACTGCAACGCTAATATCAATCAACATCTTGTTGACTCAGCAACTTTATCGGACAAAAGCAAGTTGCCAGTGACCGGAGCGCAGTTCGGCGATTTATCAGGCAGTAAAGAAAATGGATGGTTGACCCTTGGCGCTCTCAAATGCTTTAACAGTTCATCCTTGGCCCTCTCAAATGCTTTGTAAATGTCATACATATGATTTGCGCAGGCGGAATTTGTCGAAAAATTTGTCTTGTTTATACTTCACAGCTTGACAAATTTCTGGGCTGTATCCCTGTGTTCGTCTCGCTTCGCTCAAGGCTTAAGATTTTAGGCAATCAATTCTGCAAAACTGGGAATCGTTCGCCTGTAGCAATTATGTATTTACTGTTTTTCTAGTTGCATGTAACTATGACTGCTATTGATAGCTCTAGGTTTTCTGTACGCTTTCGAGAAATCAGCCCACTCAGAACCGTCGCCAGGTAGTTTTCAATAGGGGGCTTGACATTCTGACAATTTGATAAAACCACACTGATTTGTAGTGTTACGTATTTCCATTGGGGGGATTGGGGCGTTATTTGGGGGGCTAAGTCCACCAAAGCCTCTGTGTGGCGACGGGATTGAGCCCACCTCCACTGCTTTCTTCTTTTTGCGATGTTTTAAATTTGCACATATCTGTATTGAAGTAACCAGTCTTCGCAAAGGTGGCAACAAGTAAATCAATCAGTAAAAAACAAAATACAATATTTTGCGGATTGATTCACTTAGCTTTCACCTTTGCTGCGGATAGTTACTCTACACTACTGCCATTCACCACATTCAATTCACCGTTTTCAATTGACATTCACCTTCACGTGCTAGTGTTCATCTCAGGATCCTTGGTGTCTGAAACTATTGACCAATATTTAGCAGAATAATTATTTTCTTGGGATAGTGTCACTGTGCAACTGTTATATGATACAAGAATTTCGTACAACGAATGACAAGTCAGTCTCCTTTCCAACGATATTTTAGTTATTTCGTTTAGGAGTGTCCAGTAGTGGCCTTAGTGAGTGTGCAGTGTGTGCAAAATGGGACCCCCATTTTTAATTTACGCGCTTTGAAGGGGTTTCCATTTTTAGTTAACGCGCTTTAAAAAATATCTGAACTTTTGTTTATGATTGTATTTTTAGTATGAGTACGTATTCTTTTCTAGAAAACTTAGTATGGTTTGCTATATAATCTTGTGATTGTTAATATGTTTTAACACATTTCAATCTGAAGATGAAAAGCCACACTAAAATGATATAATGTAAAGAGATTACTGTATGATTAAAAGACAAGGGGCCCAGTCAATACGTAAGAGGCCCCCAACTAAGATGTTAAAGACCCCTAATCTAAGGATAAGTACGGATTTAATTCTTTGGTCATGATAAGGGGCCCAATACTTTTTATTTAACAAAAAGGTATGGGAGTGGGATCCCCAATAAAAATTTACGAGGTTTCAAATTAAGAATGTAGAGTCCTTGTTTTTATGAATCAATTTGTTAAAATTTGCAAATTTACCTAGTGGCCTGCCGTTCTTGCTTATAAACCTACTAATTACCCAGTTTACATATCGTTTAAGCAAATTACCCTACACAGAAAGCTACTATAATACACGTATGTATTCAGCACATAGCCTACAAAAGATTTGTACAGTAGTTTTGTGATATTAACTTCTAAGTATTTACTGTCATATGTGAAGTGATTACAGCCTCTGTAGGTCAAACCAACAGTGAAATCTGATTAACGTGTGTGAGTCATTACTGCAAATTTTATTCATTCCAGTCTCATCACAAAAAATTACGTTTATCTAGTTCTTTCTCAACTGATTTACCGTAGATAAAAGGCATGTTTATTTGTTGTTTTGAATGGTGAAAGTCCAAGAACAATAAGTTCTTACAAAGCTTAACTTGACCCTAGGGTAGAGGTCGCCAAACTGGGTTGACCGAGGGCCGAATTCGCAAATGCCGGCCACCGGAGGGCCGGGTACAGTGCGATTTACATAATCTATGCGAAATGGGTTGTTAAAATGTGTTGCAGTACGATAATAACAATGCAATCACACCATTTTGTTTACATTTTTGTATAATTCAGTGCAGCAGCCAATGCTGTTGCACTGCTGTCCACAGTCCGTAACGTGGTGCTTGAAAGAATTGTGCTAGGTTTGTGGCGGGCCGGATTAAACCGGTCGGAGGCTCGGATGCGGCCCGTGGGCCATAGTTTGGCCACCCTGTCCTAGGGTAACTTCATTGTTCTAACAGTTATTTGAGAAACTGGTTTTGTTGGACAGAATTATAATGTAACCACCAATGTGCTTGTAAATTTTTGCATGGTCTGCTGCGTACCTCGACAGCTACTAAAGCAATGTTGCATCAATTGCTCCCATTTTCATTCTGGGTCAGAACTGAATGTTTAGGCCTAAATGTTTTTGGGGAAGATTTCCTTACTTTCTTCAACCATGTTTTTTTTTACCCAATGTTTTTTCATTGCAGTGATACCAGATTATTTTGCAAAATTAAGCAAGTAAATTTGAAAAATAAACCCAAAATAGGAAATGTAACCTAAATACAAGCTCAAAAGGCGATTGACAGGAAAATTAAACAAAACGAAAAAACAGCAGATACAAAAGCAGGGAAGAAAATACGAAAAAACAAGGCCAAAATGAGCAAATTACCCCAAAAAACGTCCAAATTGCGTTTCGCAGTAAGCAGAAACAGCAAAAGTGCCATAAAATTTGCAAAAGGCAATGCGCAAAACAGAAATATTCAAAAAAGAAGTCCAAGAAACAACCAACTTTCAGTGAAAGCAAGCCCAAAAATAAGCAACCTGCAAGTTTTCAAAAATAACCGCGACTCCACGGAAAAACAAGCACAAATTCTTGGGAAAACCGCAAAGTTCGCAGCACTACTGCAGTGATTCAGATATAAATATTGGTAGTATTAGAACATTTTCTTCGTGCATTATTCAAATCCTTTTTATAACAGGCAGAGGTGGGCAACCGCTACTTTGAAAATAGCGTCGCTACCGCTATTTGCTGAAAATAATAGCGGCGCTACCCCTCCCGTTACTGAACAAAAATAGTAGCGAGCTATCGCTACCGCTACTTTTGGTGAACTTTTAAAATTTGTGCTGTTTTGCAGAAGTAGGGCTTATTTTACACTCTCACCTTGAAATGTTTTTTTAAGCTATCAATTTGGTGATTGCCCCTTTTTTGAACAACCATGATCTAAAAATAATAGCCATTGAACAGTTATGATTACGAATTGTTCATTTACAGCAAATGCACATATAAATGAAACTTAGACTGCAGACACACAGAGTGCATTTACTTTTGTAGGTGGATTGCTGTAGGTTTATTAATCGCCTTTGTTGCTACTTTCTCGCTGGAGTCGAATATAGAACTCAAGATAATAATTAATCAAACAATAAAAAGGTCAAAAATTCTTTTTAACAAAGATTTACGCGCGTGTAAGTTGAATCAGGCCCACAACCAGGGTGGGGGGAAACCGGGCATTTGCATCCGACCCGAAGTTTTCAGGCATCATTTTAGAGTTTATAAAAAAGGTGATGTTGATCTTTGGTTTTAGTAAAACTCCTGAACAAACTATTAACTACATGTATTGCAAACTGGCCTCTTTGTTTCTCCATGTTTCGGCTTTTTCACAACATCAGCTTTGAATAGGATGTAGTTTATATAGCCTGCGTGTAACGATAGCTTATTTAGATATCAAAAGCAATTGGCCAACCACCGTTTTGCTAACATTCTAGCTTTTGAAAGTACAATCCAAGTGTTGAATGGATTGGCTGCAAACGTGCGTAATCCCGCACCAGCTGCAAACATAATCCGTGTACGATGTGTCACACGCGAAACTACTTTCCTTACGCAATAAATTGCGATTGATACGCTTGGTGTTGGTCACTGTTATGACTTAAGTATTATTGCTGAATGATGAGTGCAAGCTTGAATCATTGCAAGAAGATGGGAGCAGAACCAGGCAGGAGATTCCTCAAACAGCCTGCTGCAAAGCTAG
>JGI24159J19872_10011962_pt1 | contig 11348 bp, 10 predicted proteins | sample Ectturendosymbi4_FD_19872 | JGI IMG/M metagenome (IMG submission 19872) | reverse complement strand
GCTCAGTAGTCCATGGCATCTCGAAGGTCAAATTTGGTAGACTCTTAGAACATTAATTCTACTTGGTAAATCTGAAAAATAAAAAGAATTGATTAAGAATTTCAAAAGTTATTCAAGTTTAGGTGATGACCGTTTTTTTTTTGTCACCCTGTAGTTGCTATTACAGTTAGCATTCAAATGCTCCCATAGCCATAAACTTTAAATGAAATTTTGGTATGTTGTAATGTAAGCAAGTCATTCAATGTGTGGCCCTCACAAAAATCGTGACATAATTTTTGGCCTAGTAAGGCATTTCTGTTGGACAAAGCTGGTCTATGCTGTTCAGAACCTCACAGTTCATCTGGAATCATGTCCAGGTGCAGCAAGATGATTCCAACTTTTGAACTTGGTGGCCATCATGGACAGTGGTGGTTTTCTTTACAAATTTTTGTTCAAAACAACATTTGTTTAAATTAAGTAACCAGGGGTGACATTGAATTGTTGGTGGATTCAATATTGCGAAAAGACTTGTAGTTTGTAGGCAATAATAAACTCCATGAGTTTATATGACACAAAAGGTTTGCATAACTTTGAAGCTCCTCATCTATTACCTTGAAAGGCCTCACATACCACTAGCGGTATGTGTAATGCAGTTTGAGAACCACAGGTGTAGAGAAAAGAGTGAAATCATTTCAAATTCATTCAAAGCAGGTGTTGCCATTTGGTTAGGTCCAGAAACAAATTACCCAAACTACAAAGGCTTGTTTACAGGTCAAGGTGTACACTGTACACCCATTGTAATGATCCTACCAAAAGTAATACCCACAATGTTTAAGTTTGTGCAAGCAAAGGCAACCAGCACTTAACTTCCAAATCATTTCTGGAATGTCCTCCAAGTGCCTAAGAACATAGCAAATAGATTTGCATGCATACAATTGAATGGAAGTGGTTTTATAATGTATTATTTACTTCGAAATCATATCACTGCCGCTCAGGGGGGGATTGGGGTGATCCCTTCCCCTAAAACCTACGAAAGTATGTTTATTCTCCATATTTTTTTACAATTCGGAAAGCAACATTTGCGATATAAGCCCATTCTGTCATCCATTGTTTTGTCACAGCAATGTTGTGAAGTATACTTCATATCTCTTACAGTAGTGAACCTGTAATGAACTTGAATGCCAAATATTACTGAAATCACCCCCTAAACTTACTGGCTGGATCTGCCCCTGCTACCACTAGTGTTTGAATTGTGTAAACAATTCTTGTGATGATTGCATTAGTGCATCGGTCTGAAGCAACATCTTTAAGTGGGCTTAGAAGTTTGAAAATTCACACTGTTTTCAATGTTCTGAAAAGGTCACATTGTTATATTTGTAAACTAATGCTAGTTGTTTTTCTTGGCTGAAAAAAACAACAGATTGTGGTTACTAATCACTTGGGCCATTTAAAGTCATAAAAGTCACATTTTTTCTGTGCTTCAGGAAGCTATGAAATAAATTTTAAAACAAAAATCGCACCCCTACGAAGTCTATATCAAAAGTAATAAAGTCATAAAAAGTCATTTATTTCATGTTGGGTCATATTTTGCGTATTTTCAACCTAATTCAATAAGGAAACCATTGAAACAATCACAACATCAGGTGAAACTATATCAGGTACATCGATAGTTCTAAGCTGGATCCTACAAATTAAACCCATATGGGGACCCTGTGAATGTTGGCAAAGATGTAGGTGAACCAAGTTATTTGGATGAAATGTAATGCACTGCCTAAAAATGCATGTTCTTGCTGCCCTAAAGTAACAAACCAATGTCCATGCATGCTTTCAATTTACTTCAAACCATACTATATGCTTTGCACATGTTATGAGCTGTTTATTTTAGTGGAGCTGCCATCTTTTATGCCTATTTCCACTGGTAATGCTTCTTTGTACAGTAGTTGTGTATGTTCTAGCTCAGTCATTTTTGTTTGGTCATATGTTGTCATACTTTCTGAAAAATAAAGTCACATAAGTTTTTAGGTCGTAAAAAAGAGCCCTACTATTCACTGATCTTCATAATTTTCATGAAAAAGACAGGAAAATCGTAGGATAGTCAATGATCTTGCTTTATGATTAAAATGTAGAAAATGCATACAAGCAACATTGCCAACAGATTCACTAAATTACCTGCACAGCATATGGTGGTGGCAAAGTCAGTAGATATGACGTTAATGCCGCCAAGTAGATGAGGTATAGAAAGAGCAGTACGTAGTAAATACGCCGCCCATATCTTTTCCATTTGTATTTCAGTAAAACTTTGATCAGTGGATGTGAGAGGAGGTAGCTGTTTCCACTCTTCACCTAAATTTAAAAAATTCATAATAATATGACAGATTCCACTTTCCATTTCTTACTTGAAAGTCGAGTTCACAAACTAGTACAGGTCATTGCATATTTCTATTTGATTATTTTTGTGGGTATTTTTCATATAGGCCAAGTAAAATATTCATATTTACACAGAATAAAAGTTCAAAAGCTTTTTGTGTATTGTATGATTATTTTTGAAATGTAATGCTTTCAACATGTTTGTTCATTTCTGTTTGTGTCCTTACCACTAATGCAAGTGGATGGTTCTTTCTGAGCATATCCACTTGTGTTGTATACGGTTTTGAAGCAGCATTCAGCAGACCATCAACTTCAAAACATGGTGCATTGCTGCACATGACTGAATGCTCACCACCAGTCTGAAGTGCTTCCCATGCATGGATTGAGTAAGCATCATCCAGAAATTCAAAGTTAAATAGAATCTAAAATATAATACATATCTAGCACTGTACACATGATACCAAATGTGAGTTAAAGTTGATTAGTAGTAACTACTTCAAAAAATCAACCATATGAAAAAAAATTCAAAAGAAGTATAACCAAATTAAAAGTTAAATAGTATCTAAAGCATAATGTACATTTAGCACATATAATAACTAACTTTCTATTTAGTGAAAACCAGACTTGGTAAATTGTGTTGAGCATTTGGTTCTATTGACAAAATACTGTGTTAATATTTTTGTTTAACTGAAGAAGAAAAGGAAACATTTTTTCATTTTTTGGCCAAGTATACTCTTTATCAGTGGTTATCAAACGGGAGCCTGATGACTCACTAAGGGAGGAATTTTTAATCCCTGAGAGGAAATTTGTTCCAGGGAAGAATTGCGGAGGAAAAGCTGTGGGAAAAAAAACTAAAGTTTTTATTCCTATTAGTTTATTCAACACGTAAAAAAACTGCACAGCGAGGTTAGTTTAGATGAGAATGTTTACAGTACGCAAGCACAAGATGCTTCATCATCATAGTTTGAGCCAGTCCTTTCAAGCTGCACCAGATCTTTGGGCAGGTGTTGAGCAGACAATCCATTGCCCCATCATCCAGAATGGCGTGCAGTGCAATCCATGGGGAGGTCGATGGATTGGACATTGGAAGACAACGTGGTCAACGGTTTGAACTTCTGCGCCACACTCACAAGCCGAAGAAGGGGCCATACCTTATTTGTGCAAACAGGAGCAGAAACGTCCGACACCGGTGCGGTGGCGGTTGAGCCTGACCCACGATGTCAGTGGCACAGCCAGTAATTTTGTCTAGGGGGGTCAATCACCTGATGTACGTCTGACTGTTCCGTTCATTTTCGAACAATTGAAAACTGGTAGAAAGCATCAGTGAAAATTTTATCAACTTCGTTTCGGAAAGGGTCATGACCTCTGGGGCCACATTCCAGCTGCACGACTGCACGCTGTTTTTGGCAGTGCCATTCCAGGAGAGTGGGTCGGGGATAAAAGCACGGAGTTTCGTTGTGCACTCCAATCTTTCTGCATTCCACCGCACTTGTCTTATTATCGTCAGATGAACTGATGAGTTGTAGAGCAGGGGTACAAAATGGGTGTCTCTATTTGAGACGCCGTGCATTTGCACTCGATTGACAAGTGAGCGCTGAGGGAGCAGATGTCCATGCTCCATGGCACGGCGTTCTAGAGACAGTGTGGCTCCCCTGCGACGAAGCTCAGCAGGTGGATGCCTGCGAAGATAGGAAGGTTGTCCACTAGTGTAGGGCCAGGCCGTAACTGGGGGGGTGGCGCAGAGGGGGCTTTTTCCCCTTGGAAAAATGTGTTGGCCATAGTTTAAAACTATTGGACATACGAGAAAAAATTTGGGTCCCTCTCAGAAAACTCTTCGCCCACCCAGTTGTCCCAAGCTGGTTACGGGCCTCTGTAGGACGCAGGCATCCAGTCACAGCTTGCAAGGCGTCGTTGATGGCAAAGTAAATGAGGTGGGTGTGAGAACTGCGGCACCAGACAGGAGCGCATTACTCTGTTGTTGAATGGACCAGGGCTAAGGTGCCTGTTCGCAACGTTGTTGCTGAAGCACCCCAGACAAAGCCAGCAAGCCGCCTCAAGAATGCAACTCGTCATGTCAACGTTTTGCGAAGCGACTCGAGGTGCCGTCAGTACTGCCCTGTCCAACATTCCTCCGAGGTATGTAGGCTCGGAGCAAAAGGGAATGCTTTCGTTGTTGTTGTTAATTTTCAGCTCACGTTTAGCATCTTTGCTGCTGAGGTGGAAGACTGCCAACACTGCTTTCGTAGCTCTAAGCTGTAACTCCCATGTATGGTGGTATTTACCTACGGTTGCCATGTCTTTGCTTTGCAACCCTTCCACTGTTTGTTCCGTCTCCATCAGCATGCATGATTGCTAGATCGTTGGTGTAGGCACACTTTTTGGAGACGGTGGCTGGCAGGTCAGAGATATAGATATCGAAGAGAAGGGGTGCCAGGACAGATGCCTGTGGGACGCCGTTCTTGAAATGTCGTAACCTGCTTCGATTTGGTAAGGGTGAAGCTGCGATTACCAACCAGCTCCATGATCAAGCGGACCATGCACCTGCCAGGTATCAGTCGCAGTAACTTGCAGGTACAATCGGCTTTAACTGCAGTGACTGACATCATAAAAGAGTCTGTTTCCTTCGTAATCGTCTCTATTGTTTCTTTAAAATAGGTAGTGTGAAACTTTTGCAATTATCATTTCTGGTCTTTGCTGGGGCATGATGCAGACCCTCTAGAAAATTGTTATCTCTTTTACAACAATTGAAAACGAAGAATCTATCGCGAAATCGATATTGTTTCATCTCTCTCTCGGGTCACTTGACACCCTGCTCTTAGGCAAGTTCCCCTCAGACCCATGCAGCAAGAAGCATCTAGTTACAGCATGTTAATAATATGGATTTGTTGTAATTTGCCTCTTCGGATGCCCCCTGCCATGGATGCTCGGGCCGTCACCCCGTTTTCTTCCTCTACACGCCCCTAAGTCGTAAGAACGTTTGAAAGGCGCACGCTGCCAGTGAAATATTCGTGGTCAGTAACGTGTGCAGTGTTGGGTTTGCAAGACACGCAGGATCTGTACGCTGGAAAGGGTCGGTTGATGACCTATGCAGCTGTTTTTTTTCGCGGAGACATTCGGTCATTTTCCTCATAATTGTAGTCTATATTTTCGGACATTGACTTAATTTTTTTGAACTGACTTAATTTTTTTGGTCATTAAAATGACTGAAAAAAAGCCAGCTATGCATTGTCTGTAAAATCTACAGCATAAAATCCAAAACGATGTACAGACTCTTTCAAGGTGTGTGTAGTGTATCTAAAACGTTGTCTGTAACATATGCAAGCATATGTGAGATATGCTTAGGTAAGGTAAGATGTGGGGCACACAATGTTTTTACAGAAGGGAGAAAGCATAGGCTTGATTATTACAATGGAGACCTTTGCAGCTGGATATACCTTTGCAAGTTATGGCAGCCTTGAAAACGAAAATTGAATTTGAACAAAGGAATTGTGTCCAACGATACTCTTCACTACTCTTTCACAGCTCCGCTGCTCTTCATCACTGCTGCGTTATATGCGCGGTTCACTACACTCGGGCGCTTCCACCAATCACAGGGCACTCTGGTGAAAGTACAGTACCGCTAGCCCCACACGCTAACCTTACGATGCCGTACGGCTAGACACTGCCTAAAAATCAATTAAAACCGCGCTTGACCTTACGTACGAAGCTTTGGTCGTTTTTGAGTGTTTGTCTGGCCGTTGCGTTGATGAAATATCTAACAACCCTGGTTAGAGCCACAACGCTTAGTCGAAAAGATGCCAGTGACATCCAGGGGATATCGTTTGGCTTCCTCGACCAGTTCTTGCTCTTTTCCTGTGAGTGAAGTGATGTTCCAGCTTCCAATCACTAGCTGATGGCGAGATTACCATTTGCAAGTGGCTGTCTATTCTTCTACTATAGTAGAAGCACTGCAATGTCCTCCAGACTCTCCCTCCCCAGATGCGTATCGGGAGCAAAGCGGGGTCTCCGCTTGTAGATGTAGATGGTGGTTGCTGTCACAAATTTTTGAACGGGCCTTTCTGCCTAGAATCCGAACGCGATTCAAGGCGATCGACCGATGCGCGTTGCACTTGATCGTTTTGTGCGTATTAAATGGTAATAAATGACCAAATTGTAGCCTACCATGGGGCTAATTGGTCACGCTATTGCGCAACAAACTTGCACAAACATGGGTGCCGCGTGAAAGCATTGCTGTGGGCACATTTGTATACGAAAGGCGTTGTATTGAGTCTACTGCATGAGCAGACATGCAGCAATGACTACGACATTTTCGTTAGGTTTAATTCTTGTAAACTTTTGTCCCAAGTTATTCCGATATCAGAGGTTGACTAACAAAGTAAAAGTTTTCACAAATTGAGTATGGAGCTTTTGGAACCTATTGACTGATTGATAGCATTGTTGCATAGATATAGAACAATTTTATTTTCTTACGTTGTATTCCAGATCTTCAACACTTATGTTGGGGCTTTCCACTGTACATCGAGAAAAGACCAGCTGAGCCATATCTGGCATAGATTTAATCATCTGTCGAAGTGGGGTTGATATCGTTTCATGTTCCAAATTGATATTTGCTGAACGAATAGCAGCTTTCCACTTGTCACTTTCAATAATACTCTGTACACAGCTCTGCACCCAAGAAATTTTTCTATAGATGTTTTCTAAAACATGAGAAACATATGCGCATGCAATGTTCGATTTTAGATTCTTGGACTTTCAAATCCATTTCAAGTTTGTGTGTTTGCTTGAATGAAAAAATTAAAACTTGTTAGCATCCTTGTGTTATTGAAAATGTTTTTTTTTGCATGAATTCTTTAACCCATCACCTTTTTGTACTACATCAAATAAAACTGATGTTAAGAAATTAGTTTTTGATCAGTGAGAAAGTATAAAATTATCAACACATCCCATTATGACATGACAAGCAAGAGCATAAAAATGTTGGTGGCGTCATAGTTAAGCATAAAACATCAGCATTCAAAGTTGAATACAGCTCATAAATCGTTACTGAATGTTGCAAGCAGTTTAATGTCTGTGGGTCTGTAGTCACTTATCAGGATAGTGTGTATAGTTCATCAACAAGTAAACGACTGTCACCTTATGTCCATGTTTTATTGCAAGGTCCAGTGGAGTGTTGTTGCATTCATCTCTGTAAGAAACTGCCGCACCATATTTTAGGAGGAGTTTTACCATGTTGTTGCTTCCATATGTACATGCAGCGTGGAGAGGTGTGATCTAGATGTCAAGTTTGCAATGCAGATTAGTTATTGTTGCTAGTGTTTGCAAACAAAGTTGTTTTTCCCATAGAACTGCAAATAAAAACTCTCCACATGTTTTTGTACCTCCACGCGACAGGGCTAAATACACCCTGGGCTTACTTTTTTGGTCATGGAACGACTTTTTTGAAATGACCAAAAATAAAATCAAGTCAAATCGGTCATAATGTTCGAAAAGGTAGGCTAGTGCATACTGACACGGCGAGTTTCAATACGTACTATTGCGTGACAAATGACCGAAATGTCTCAGCGAAAAAAACAATACAACATTATGGCATCCACTACCATTTTATCGAATTCACTACTCAAAATATTCCTGTTAAACTTACAGTGAAATTATAACGCTCAGGTTACCAGTTTTACTTGCAAAATTCAGCCAAATATTTAAACTAGTTTCAGCAGTTCTATATTATACTGTGAGGTTCCGCATCTTTTTCTGTCAGAGTTGAAATGTGTGATTCTGCATTTAAGTCAGAGTTAAAATGTGTGATTTAACAATATTGTGCAATTTTTAAGATTTACATTTTTAATACCTTATTGTACAGTTTCCACTCAAAGCATGTTTGAGTTTTTATTTGCTGTGTCTTTATTTTTTGGCAATCAATAAGCAACTTCAAACAATAGTGTCAACTAACATTACGCAATGATTAAATAAATGTTTATATATATAGGACGTATATTGTTGATGAGTTAGATTTACTACATATAAATATGTTTTTTTTGGTATTTTTATTTACAATGATTTAAAACTCTTCTAAGTTTCGATTGACTTGCAGCGTAACATGCGCTGTATGTGGTATACATTTATCATAAGATACAAGGTCAGAAAAATGTTCTTGCTACGCATTGCACTTTACAATACTTGATTACTTTTTACTTACAAGTTTTTCGAAGTCATTCACTTTTGCGTTTGCCTCAAGCAAAAGTTTTGCACATTTCGTGTAATCCTTCATTGCGCAGCAGGTCAAGGCGCTTTGTGACCTGGAATTTCTAAAATATCGTATGCTGTTAGACAAAGTCCTTTTCAAAGGTTTGCTTCGCTTATGTTTAGCCTTAATACTAACATTTTAAAGTGTTTTTATCGTTCTAAGTAGATGCATATACTATAGCAGTATTGTGGTTACAACTTTGTTGGCAACCGAGCAGCTCTATGTGCACACCTTGTGTCTAGTGGAGCTTCAAAGCTAATCAAACACTTAATCACTTGTTCCTTTCCAGCAAGTGCTGCAATTATCAGTGGTGTGTTGCCCATCTCACACTTTGCATGTATCTGAGGTGGATACTTTCTCAGAATCAGTTTCACAACCTGCAAATAACACCAACATGGTGTATGTAAGGTATTATCGCAAGTTTTGCTGTCAAGAAACCACCGCAACAAATCATATTATGAATAACATTATCAGGACATTCAGGTAGCATTTGTCGTAAGAAAGCGCAACACAAGTGTCGGTACAGATACGAACATTTCATTTGCATTAAGTTTGCTATACCTTTGGCAGCTGCTGCTCACTCAGATGCTAGTGTGGTAGTCGAAGTTTCAAAGACTTATTCTAGACACATCACTGATCTGTTACAAGCAATAGCATCTCACATTTTATACAATAAACGAGCCCCAGACAATTTACAGCGAAAGTTCAACAGTTCATAAAGATAGAATAAGGATAACAGTTTTATTGGAAGATAACTGTAGTTAGAAATTGTACCACACATTATGAAAAATGAAGCTGTTTGTGACAATGTTCTGGAGTTATTGTAGCTTGTGTGTCGGTCTGCCTGACGTAATTTACGAATTAAACTTGCTGTTCAAGCCAATTTTAAGACTAGGAAATAATTGGCACAGTTCTATTCCGCAACCTATTTATTGTGAGGCTAATATATACAAAAATGTGACCCAAATTACTCATGTCCATCAATAGTTCATAGCCACCTTGGCATTTCCATGTGCAGCTGCATGATGAATGGGAGATCGTTCACTGGAGTCTTTATTGCAAATTTCACAGACGTCTGCTTCAAGAAGTGCTTCCACTACTTTATGATGTCCATGCGTTGCAGCCAAATGCAAGGGTTGTTTCTTTTCCTTGTTTCTCATACCGCAAATCGTTTTTGCTTCTGGACGAGTAAGCAGCAACTGAAGAAGATAGAAAACTATCATTACACGGAGCATTTTTTCGAGTGTCTTAATTGTCACCAATAGTTCGTGATGTTGAAATTCTACCAAGCAAAGCTGTCTTCCAACATGAAATCACTATGCAAGAGTGTTTTAAATATCCATAGATCTTATATTAGAACCAGTTTGTTTTGCTTACGAAGTCATCTAGGTCAGGGCTTCCCCAGCTTTTAAGTTTGAGAACACTTAGAATTTATCAAAACTTGCTGCGTCCGTACACGTTTGACATTGATAAACAGGTCAAAGTACATATTTGAGGTATTTTATTGTAACAGCATTAGTCGAGAACAAACAACAAACAAACATTTATTTCGATGAATACCACTTAATTATTCTTGTTACGGATGCGACTGTTTTTGTTGCATCGTGCTCATCAGTTCTAGTCTCGATGCCGTTCCAATGTCATCAATGCTTGAGCGGTATCTTGCTTTGATGGCTCTCAACGTTGAAAAAGCAGACTCGTGCGAATGTATTGAAACAATGGCAAGATTACAGTCACTGCTAAGTCAGATAATGTTGGAAATTCTGTCCCAACACCATGGCAGGTAAAGCTCTTATAGGGAAAATTCAAGCCGCAAACTTGACGTTGAGTTAACGCAATGGGTGTATCGTTTGTAGACTGCACTAAAGCAGTGGTTCTCAACCGCCGGTACCGGTCCGCGTAGATCTTTTGCCGGTCCGCAAAACAAGCTGCATTTTCCGTCAAGTAATTGAAAATGATTAGCGATAAAATGTTGTGTTCGATAAAATCCTGGTCAGTGACATGTGGCTTGCGATTAAATGGACTGGATAGTTCAGTTTCGTTTATACCCGGATTTTGTGCGCTTTCCGGAGTTTCACGAGTGGTCTGTAGGCGCCTGCCTCTGCTTTCTTGTACCGTGGTCACGCAGCTGCTTTGGAAATGATTGATGCGCTGGTGGTGAGTCAATAGTACAGCACGCGCGCGAACCGTTTCCTTGCATCCAACCATCAACATCGAGCACGAGACTGCATGGACAGGCCGCAAGTACCGTTTAACAAGTCTTCGATGTGACCCAACGGGGAATCGAGTCGAGCCTATCCACCTTTGATGGCGCGCGCTAAACCAACCGTACCACATAGCCGCTTTTGACTAGATATTGTGACGCAAAATAAAAACCTTGGGCAGTTTCATAATTATTTTGTTCTTGAAAAAGTACAAGGGCGTCTATTGGCAGTAAACAGGTTTTTAAAGATCTAGCTTTGGTGACCGCTAGGAAATTTTGAGTCTGTTGTCTGAAATTATTTACCATAAACTTCGTAGTACGCCACTGGAAGTAGCTGATTATATATAGTGCGGAAGATTTAAAATGCAGCCAAGAAAGCAACAGGGAATTTTGCACTTTTTAGCAAGGAATGATTTCAGCTTTCAGAAAAGAACAACTCTCTTTTCAGAAAAGAACAACCAGGATGAACGAAAAACCGAAAAGGAGAATTTGTCAGGAAATACGTTAAAAATGCTTGGAACTTGGCTTTACTGCAGCTCCATGTAGTGAACAGCCGCC
>JGI24159J19872_10011960_pt1 | contig 11350 bp, 7 predicted proteins | sample Ectturendosymbi4_FD_19872 | JGI IMG/M metagenome (IMG submission 19872) | reverse complement strand
TAACATTTTAGTATTATTAGAAATGCAACCCCATGCAACAGGACCAATATATTGCAGCATTTTTTTACCATAATCAGTTCTAACACGTTTATGATGATAATCTCCTGAAATAAGTCGCCGTCCGTTCGCGCTAAAAACCCAACCAAGACATTATAAGATGCAGAAAAGTCCGCAGTTGCTTATCCAGAACTTTACTTCCTTGACCATTCGAAAGCTTGTAGCTTAAACTGCCTAACATTTTTGACGAGTTACTTGTTATTTTACGAAACGTTTAAAAGGTTAACATGGTCAACTGAATTGCGAAAAACATCATGAAGTTTCCGATTTACTCACACATTGGTACTTTCGATGAAGTAGTTCTACTGACATCCTGAAATGTCACATGTTAAAGTTCCTGGCAAAAGGAAAAAGCGAAAAATGTACTATTACTTTCAAAGACTGGTTCGTGGTAACGTCGCCCAACTTGTTTGTTCACTGTTTGGACGCTGTCACCGACATGCGATATGATTAGAGGTGCTTCAGTTTCCACAAGGAGCTGAGCTGTGACGCTTTTATATATTCTGACGACAAACAGGAACATGGTATTAAACAACTTAAATTAAAGAGTGGTTTATGCGTTCACCAATGTTGACTTTGAAATAGAAACTGTTCAAAATTTTTCCAAAATCGTGGACGTACCCGGCAAGGGTAAAAACAACGGTCAAAGCAAACGCAGTCAGAAAAACGTCGTAAACTTTTCGGCAACGCTGCTGCTATCAAATGTACGGTAAAATATGCGCTGCACTAACTTTGTTGCTTGTTGCAAGGACTAAGTTTGCTGCAAGCTTTCGTAGCTAGTAGGGAAAAGACCACGGTAAAAAAATTGAACGAATAATGTGAAAACACTGTGACTGTCATGGCGTAGTGGCGCGAAGTATTATGGATCACGTGACTAAGGGTGCTGCTTGTGGCGGTGTTGGCAGAGGTAGAAGGTCACAGATGATGCACAAAGTGCGCAACAGCTTACTTAAAACGCGCAGGAGAATCGAATTTGCGTGAATCTCGTGTTCTTGAAACAACAGCGAATTCCAGTATCTGCAGTAACCGGCTCTATTTACTGTGTCATAACTAGTGACCTCTGGGTTGAGAAATCAACCCAATTTACCGATTATCTAGGTTGGTCTGCAAATACCTGGAGGCAAACGAGCTGTTTGGGATTCGACAGTGCTGAAAACGATTTTGTTACGTTTTCTCGGTGTAAGGGGCACCGCAAGAGCATGTGAACCTGTAAACGGTTGAGTAAAGTTTACTGATCATAGACCGAAAACCAGCTTTGAAGCTTCTGGTTGTTCTACAAACAACGTAGCTTCAGCTTCTCTACTGCTTTGCTTTTATAAAGTCACTGAGTCCTTACCTTCGGTAGTTGCATATAAATTCGCAATACGAAAGAAATAATAAAATGAAAATGCGTGAAGGAGATAGTTCATCCGGTAAAACACAGTGTAGTGTGGCACCCTGCTTTCTGTTCACGAAAAGTTGAATACAACCATCCAAAAAACTGTTACACTAGCCGTTGCGAGATAACATTCGCTCAACATTGATGAACTCCGCCTACATCAGTTCATAAGAACATGCGCGGAGGTGTAATGAGTTAACAATGTGGCGTTTCTTGCGTTCCAGAAAACCGTCTTCATTTTCAAATCGATATACTTTTCACGTGGTTACAAGAGCTTTACAATGATTCAAGTTATCTTTCGATACAGCCAGTCTGCTGTGTCGACCTTGAGTTTGCACTAGAATGATTCCCCATTATACTGAAAAAGTGATTTTTTTTCATATAATTTTCAAATTGTTTAACTGCTGCAATTGCAATATTTTTTGCAACACCATTCTAATTTTAAATCTTTTTTCATTGCTATCGATATTTTCGGGCGATACCTTCTTGTGCGTGGTGTTGAAGAGGGAAATGTAAAACAATCACAAGCTCTCAGCATTCGACGCAAAATACCCTTTGTTTGAAAACAATTTGCAAAATACTAGCAGACATGTTTTGCGTTCTCCCGTGAACCGCCCAATGAAAATTTTTAACTTGTTTAAAATGCCACTTTTTCTGCATGCAATTGTTGGTCTTGGCTGCTAATTCGCAATCTTATTCTTGCATGTTTTCAAATATTCAACTTGACGTACAGTTTTCTTTAATTTTGTTCTGGATAAAAAATCAACCAAGCTTAAAGAAGCAAGCCAGACAAATAACAAAACTGCCTTGTTTAGATCCTTGCATAGAAACTTAGACCAAAATGAAGGCCAAGTAGTCATTATATCTCAAAACAACTCAAAACATTATTTTCACCCATTTTCAAATATGAAACAAAGTGCGATCATGAAAGCTTTCTCCTAGACCTTTTGAAACAGATTTTCAAATCCATCAACAGTATTTGGAGAATTACAAAAAAGGAATTACGAGATTTGCGACCGACCAGATACACACATGTGAAAAATATTGTATGCTGTTTTTTAAAAAAAATGCTAAGCAGCATCACATATATTAGCATTTATATCCCGATTGGTTGTATGGATATCTTCTTAAACAATATAGCAGTTTTCCATTCTTTTGTGAGAAGTGAAAATTGAAATTAATAAAAGTATTGCTATTTTTTACAACAGATATCTGGAAACTACAACGACGCGTCTTACGTTGTGATGCAGTACACCTTGGAAACGATTGGCCAGTGTGCTTCCTACGCACACGCCTGCGTCAATCCGGTTATCTACACGTTCGCATTGCCAACGATTCGACGTCAATTGTGGAATGACTTCAAGGCATTGATCGTCAGAGATGGAGGAATACCTTGCTGCACCATCAAAAAAAAATCACAAGTGACCAAGAGAAGCGATAACGACGCATGTCAGCCGTTAGATCGAGGAGCTGTGCTTACAGAAATGGCAATGATTGATTCAGTGAAGTTGGCCAAAAGCGAGCTGAAACTAGAAGCAACTTCGCAAAAACCGCAGGAAGAAGATGTCCTTTAAAGGACAAGTGGAAAATCACGCACACCCGGTTCGGCAGAATGCTCAGCTAATAGCATTCAATGATGATTTTGCAAAAGAAACGCAATGTCAGGCAAAAGGCACTGACAAGCAACGTTCCGGAAACCCTTGATACAGAATTGTACTACTCTCATCGCAGCTTGTTCTTGCCAAGCGAAAAGCGTTATTAAACTGCATAATACAGGTTAGCAGGCTTTGCTGATCGCATCTTGCGCCATTTATTTTTCCCTGAATTATTGAAAGTTGTTTTCCATGAGCCAAAAGAGTATAATTTTTTTCTGGCTGCATTTGCCAGGACGGCGGTGACTGTGCTGCAGCCGAGTTGGTACGCATAATATTGCGACATGCCAAAAAGATTGTTTAATGTACCTAGTAGCATTGCATGTTTAGCTACAATTGCCAGTTAGTCTGATGTAAGCGCTTGATTTAAATAAATAAATAAACAACGGACACATATTCTTATTAATTCAAGTTAACTGATTTTGCATTTCTTGGATTTGTTTAACAATTTACCGAAAACAGCTTATTTCATAAACTGATCCCAAAACCTTACCGTTTAAGTTTGAATGTGTAGTCAGTCGATGGCAACCGATTTTCAAAAGTTTGTATGGACAATTTTTTGACTTGTTTGTTTGAATCAATGATCTACACTAGTATTTCGCAACTTTGTTACCCCTAATCCACTTAGACTTTTAAATAATGATGCGACCTAAGATAATCCACAACATGACTACGCTAGCTGCAGTGCATGCTACATGTGAAGTCAAAGGCGTTAAATGAATTCGTTTTTCTGTTGCTACTCAATTTGATCGATGCCATGCGCTTTTGTAAAATTTGCTGTTTTTTTTGTAGAGCCATTTTTGTCAGTTTCAGCCCTAAATTATCACGTTTCTTTATTTTTATTCCATTTTTCCCGGATTGCACTAAGTTGGTAGGAACGCTAAACCAACATTCGACAAAATTAGGTGATGAAAATTTTATAAATACCACGTTAGCCAAAGCGCACGATTTTGGGTATTTTTCGCTTTCCTTGAAGCCAAATCATGATTTCTTTGATCTTAAATTCATTTTCTTGCAATTAGTGTAGTTTCTGTTGGCATTGCTCTGGTGCTTCAAATATATCAACCGGAAATAGTTTGATCGGTCAAACAGCGAACTCCATTGCATTCGAATCGTAAAATCTCTTGTTGAAGTCATTAACCAACATCTTCAATTGTTCAACAGTTACGGCTCTAAAGTTTCCTCACATCTTTCAACCACTGGAATTGGTTAAAATTTCTTGGCACAGTGTTGTTTCAGCATATAGCCCCATGTTTAGAGGTGTTGAACAGCAGCTCACTAGCTCAATCGCCTGGCGAGTTATGACTTGCCGAATTTAGCCAAACGTGCCACTTAAAGGGCTAAAGGATAAAAAATGATGGAGCTGTTTGATCCGGTCTGCAAATTTTGGAAGGGAAAACCTAAAATGGATATACTGTTGACTTCAGACAGCAAAGCATATTTGAGCTACTTGACGAACATTTTGGAGACGCTTTGTTTTTTTTAAAGCCCATGCTCCAAGGAGAAAGTACGACGCTCGGTAATGCCAAAACCAACAAAGATTTCGGATTTGTGAAGGGTTTAACCACTTTACATCAGAGTGATGTAATAGTTGCACATGTTCTGCATGTGGACGGTAACAAAAACTGTCGTACTGATTAGGGTATCGCTTTGATGGAATGATGTGTTTAATCAAAAACGCAGCATCACATGCGGTTCAGGGGACATACTTTCGCAAACAAGTTTTCTCGATGGATGATACAAAGCACAGCCAACATCTTTCGATTGTCGCCTTTTCTTAGTTTATTTAAAACACTCTACATTTTATCCATCATGAAAAGTGCATCATTCCCCCCCAGTGCTTCTTTGGAATTTCATCAGTATCATAACAATTGCTGAGTTTGTTGTAGATGTCAACTGCATAAGTGATTGCTTCTACAGAACGACAAAACAACGTTTGTTTGGAAACCTTGTCCGGGCCAACATGTCTTACGTTTGGTAATTTCTTTATTTTGTAATGACAATTTTGTGCTTTCAAACTCTCATCAGTTGTGCAACATTTTGCCCCATCTCATCTACTTTGTTGCTAACTGTAAGGCGCGCAGCGACTTAACCGCTTCAAGCTGTTAACAGGCCCGTAACCAGGGGGACGCAGGGGGGAAGAAGCCCCCCAAAATTTTTGCGTTCCCCCCTGGAAAAATGTGTTGGACATAGGTTAAAACTATTGGACATAGTTCAAAAAATTTGGGCCCCTCTCAGAAAACTCTACGCCCCACCTGGTGTTCCAAGCTGGTTACGGGCCTGGCTGTTCATCCGGTGAGAAATATTTTTAATACAGGCAACCTCTATGTTCCAAGAGCGTAATTTACTCCCAACGCCGCCTAAAAGTCTAACAATAATTGACAGCATCTGACAGATGGCGCGGTATTTCCTGGCAGCTACGGTTCCCGTGGCTCCCTAGTGTAGGTCAGCAGGTTCTTGACCCTTTTCAGCGATTTGTGTAATCCCGAATTGAGCAACAATCTATTTTCTCCTATCTCGACGCCTTGCCTCTGCTAACAGGATGCCAACATAACATGCATCTGTTCTCGTAGTCTCGAACAGTTGTGACAAAAATGTTGATTATTCTGTTTTTGCCGCGCCTAGCGTACGATAAAAGTGCAGCTCGGGTCAACTAGAAATTGAGTAACATTCGGCCCTCGCATGTAGGCCAAATTCTGCTAACCGAAACAGCGAGCTTTCTGATAAACTTAAAGGCCAAAATCTGAGCTGTGGAACGCACACCGTTTTGGTAGGCAAGTTTATTATATGTCTCTTTTGGAGAATTTAGCGCGCAGTTGCCAATTGGCACTGAAGTTATACTTTGATCGCAATCAGGCGTTTGAGATACGTGGATGAATTTACTGTAAATAACCGCGTTGTACGCTTGTCTCATCGTAAATTGTCTGTCGCGCACTCAGCCAATCGGTTGTGAAGTTTGTTTGCTCAGTTTAGCTGCGTTGGTAGAATGCTTTTAGTTTGATACTGCTGTGTTTCAGAAACCGTAACCAACGATCAATCGCTGTTGAACTTCTTGATTTGCGACAACAAAGGTTTGTGCTGATTACCTTCCGCTCCGTTTACAATTGCTGTAAGAAATAGGAAGTCTACAGTCCAGTCGATGCGCGAGCTTTGTGTCGAGCAGGGGCGTAGCGAGGAGGGAAAGGGGGGCACAATTCCCTGGTGCTGAATCATCATGGGGGGCGCCGAATCACTGCGGGGGACACCGAATGATTGCGGAGGGCGCCGAAAAGTCCCAACAACGTCACAAGTACTTTCTTCAATACAGCACATTTGCTTCCGAAAGACCTCAGATTCGAACATGGGGGCGCCAAACATGTTTCTTGTCCCGGGCGCCACCTAACCTCGTTACGCCCCTGGTGACGAGGTGTCAGGGCCAGCGAGCGGTCGTTGCGTACGCGTTTCAAACTTTCTGCGGACAAGCTCCCCCACGGCTCGCAATTTAAGGCTAGCTCCCGCAACACTAACTGTGCTATTTGCTTAGTAGCACTGCTTGGACGTCTTTTCCATCCTTTTGAGGAACTGGTTTCACAACAGCAGGCATGGCGTCCGATGAGTTTGATAAGTTGTTCCCGAATCGTTTGACCCCTTCCATGTTTTTTATCTGCGGAGAAGTGCCACAAACGTGCTCCACGACTATAATTTTTGAGAGACGCGCAGCGGCGAACTTCCAATACGCTGCAGTGTTGTCCATAGCAGCGCCTGTTTCAAGCTCGCCATGGAAACTTGGTAATATACATAGTTGCGGTCATGAAAGTTCCGCTGTTCTCTTGTGTACATTGCGCATCAGGAGCGATTAACATATATAACATTAAAACAGTTAAGATGTGTGCTTAGGGTTACGACAAAGGCCGAGCAGTTGCTTATCCACATCTTTATTTTGTTAAAAAATTGTTATGAGAAATGCCTGTTGATGCGACACCTCAGCAAAATTTCGATAGGTTTTATTCAATAAAAATGAAGCTAGCATTTGCAGAACAGAAATTTACGACAGTAACGCATGCGGTACAAACATCTGCACAAAATGCCAGTCCGAGAAGGAATGCCTGCTTGACATAGCAAGTCAAGTCATGTTTGCTCTGCCAGTACACAACAACAAAAAACACGTTTCATTAACAAATCTTCAACAAACAGAACAAGTTGAGCGAAAGACGGCCAAAGCAGTCACTTAATCGAGCCCAGCCTATATTTAATGGCTGTTAAATTTCAGTAGTACAGGTGAAGCACAAAACGAGTTCAAAACGAAATACCGGTAAAAACAAAACAAAGAAACCCAAATTGTGCGCTGTTTAAGGTGAATGCTCAAAAACATCTTACAAATTACACACACATATACATATATATGTCACATTAGAGTCAGTACTCAACAAGCAGTCACGATTTTACTCGACAGGAAAACATAATAGTATTGTTTTAATCTTATTAGAAATACAACCTCTAGCAACAGGTCCTACATATTGCAACATTTTTTTACCATAATCAGTTCTAACACGTTTATGATGAAAACTTTCTGAAACTTATTGTCTTGTGCCATGATCATGTATGCAGAGCAGTTTTGAAAAAAAAGTTATCAAAAGAAGAGGGCGGAATATTGGCATTATACTTATACATAAACTTTTCCAAATTAAGTTGGTACAAATCAGAAACTTTGATAATTTTAAGTAATTTAAAATATTGTTTGCACTTGATGTTCTATTGCTAAAAGTTATGTATTTCAAAAATCTGTTTTGTAGCACTTGCATTGGTTGGATATAGGCGTTTTATACGCTCGATCCCAATCAATTATGCACTATTGTAAATGTGAATGAAAGAGACTAAAATAGATTAAACGCAATATTTTCATACCAGCAAAATGTCTAATTTTACACACTACGCCACAAGCTCGAGAAAGTTTCCCACAGGGGCTACTGATTGGCGGTTCCCATGAAAGTTTATTATCAATTACACCACCAAGATGCATAGCGGTTAACGCTCGTCACCAGCTAGAAGCAGAGCAATAAAAGCAATCAAAGTCTCTATGATAACGAGGAGACTCGACACACAACACATACGCCTAGTATGACAGATCATGCAGCCCGTATCCTGATGGTATGTGCTCGCGCTTCTGTGCTGGTAGATATGGAGCTCTACTCTCGTCTGGGTTTTACCAGGACCTTGTAAATTTGTACCGTTAGCATTCTTACCAGGCGCACGGTGTGGGGAAGAGCTGCAGGGACTATCCAGAACGCGAAAACAAACCCAGTCAGCTCATACCACACCGTGTAAAAAGTCAATCATTGCGTTACAAGACCACTGTAGTTACAAAGCGCCATCAAAGCACCATATTAAATCAACAGAAAGACAAAGCGAATTTTTTTCACGAAAGTGAAAAACCAGAATAGACGATGATATTAAAGCCAACACAAAGCGTATAATTTTTAACTGTCTTTCTGGAGCTGCTCACCCTCACGTCGATGAAGCAGTTTTTGAATTAGCTGATAACCTTGACAGAGCTCATCGTCACTCTAGCTGCATGGGTTGCTAATCACCTGATCAGTCGTTATCTATGAGATGACATCTGACTACAGTACTAAAGATTCTGGGACTGCCACCTCTACAAGCATGGGCGTCGGAAGAGGGGGGNGAGGTCCTGGATTTAGAATATTTCAGCAAAAAAAGANAGTTTTCTTAGTTTCGAGTGGGAAAAATCAAACTTCACCACTTTTGGCCCCCCCTAGAAAAAGTTTGGGAAAAAGCCTCGTGCCCCCCACTGGAAAAATCCTTCCGACGCCCATGTCTATAAGGCGGTTGTTTTCTCCAGTTGCTAAGGCTGTGTCGTGCCTCTGCGGTCCAGGCATTCACCAAAAAGGTCTGTGTAACCGACCTACGCCAGTCTGGGCTCTAATCAGGACGGCGATGGCGTATCCTTCGAAGTCGAGACGGATTAGACTGACCTTGCTTGGGCTGCTGTGTTGTCGCAAGATGGTCGTCCGGTTACGTTTATGTCACGAACTCCTTCTGATTGCGAAAAGCGGTATTCCGCTGTCGAAAAAGAGGCTGCTGTTATAATTGAGGTAGTACGTAAATGGCTGCACTTCCACCATTTCACAATCGTTACTGATTAGAAAGCAGTCTCGTTCAGGTTCGCCCAAACAAATCGTGGTGTAATTCAAAATGCTGAAATTATCTCGTGGCGCTTAGAACTCAGTCAACTGCATTATGACTTCCGCCACACTGACGCTTTGTCTCGCTCATGTGCCCTTGCACCCCGTATGTCTCTCCGCCAACTGCACGAATCACCCGGCCACCTCTGCTCTGCAGCAATCACACGTTTTACGCGTATACCTTCATAAGCACGTTAGAGTACACCAATGCCTTCCTGCACATATTAAAGGTCCTAAATTATGGAATTATTGTAATAACCACTTCTTGACTTCCATTTTCTGCTGCAGATATCCTTCAACCAAATCACTACCAACTCATTGTTTGGTATTTAATTGCAGGTTCAAATTTATGGCAATTTTGAAGTCTTACTTGCAGCAGCAACTGTCCTGTGGCCGAAAACTCGGCGTATTGTGCAGTGTTACAATTTTATGGATGAAATTAAGATCAGACTTTCAGACAACAAGTGGTTCGATCAGCGTGTAATTACATTGGAAACACGCAGTTACTGTAAATTTCTTTGATATATTCAGCTGGTAGGGTGACTTCATCATAATAATCAGGCTATGTTCTGAATATAAATGAGAAAACTCAACTGCAAACATTTTTATGCTGCTGAGATTGAAACTCACTCTCCAACCATATAAACCAGTGGTATTCAACGGGAGCGAAATCGCCCCAGGGGGCGATTTTATGCGTTATGGGGGCGATTTTGTGAGTTAAAGCCTTGGGGGCAATTTCAGTTTTCAGGGTGGCGATTTCTGCAGGTTAAAATATGTTGAAATGTTGAATTGATTCCGTAAATAAACACAATTTTTGCTACTTTACAATTTGATGTACTTTCTACTACATGGTTCGTAACAAAGGATATAAAACACATGATATCGGACTGGTGACGTAACAACCAAACTGACGTTGCCTTATGTAATGCTTCACTAACTATCTAAGGCCATGGAGAGTGTCACTGGTTGGGGTTCAAGCACTGCGGTTCTGACGAAGATCATGAATTTGTAGGTATTTTGTTGAGTCTAATGTTAAGAAAAGGCAAAAGGGAAGAGAAACTGTTGCACTTAGTTTGCTAGGTTGGTTAATCCAATCGTTGCATGAGCAGCGTCATAAAAGGGTCATCAAGCAATAACGATTGCCAGCCTGTATAAATCAGCACGCGCGGCAATGTGGACTTTTCCCGTATAGTATGCATGAGTTCGTATTAACATACTTATACCGGTTGAAAGCGACAATACTGATATACCTATCGAAAAATAACCAGTCGGTCAAATTTCATTTTTAAAGGAGGAAAAATTTCAGTTTCATTGAAGATCCTGAAAGTAGCCCAGCAACAGGAGCGGATTAAGGTTGTGTGGGGCCCCTGGCTGAAACTTGGAAAGGGACCTTTGTATACATATAAAACTGTCGTTAATAGAGAAAAAATATATGAACGAACTGAAGTATTTGTATTATTGAAGTATTTGTAGCATAAACAAAAAAAGCTTGAGCATAAAAAAGGAATCGTTAACTAATATGGACGTCACAATATGAACGAAACTCATTGATTTCAAGTCCCCATTTCTTGCAGGAGACTTGAAACCATATCGATACATGTTCACAAAACACCGGTGGAATATTTTGAATATACAGTGGCACCCCGACCCTATCACGACCACTTTAACGCGGTCTTCCCTATGCTAATGCATTACCTATTGTTTCACTAACGCACATAGGCGTAGCCAGAGGAGGGCCACCGGGGCCATGGCCCCCACAAAATTTCTAGAACATGTAGTCGTTTTGTGCTTTGAGAGGCATTTTTCCAAACAAAATAGTGTTATTCGCCTAAACTCAAACATTTTGGCCCCCAAAACTTTTGGGCTGGCTACGCCACTGCTAACGCAACCACCCCGGTATCCAGACCGTGGCCACAGACCAGCTGTTACAAAATTGCTAATCAAACACCGCGTAACACGACCACACATATTCTATCGGTATCCTAATCAATAGTTTATTGGGGCCCAAAGATCTGGCAAGAAGTTCCACCGGATATCAAATCAAAACCTTTACCGCTGTTTAAAAAAAAATATGCCAATCA
>JGI24159J19872_10011959_pt1 | contig 11351 bp, 9 predicted proteins | sample Ectturendosymbi4_FD_19872 | JGI IMG/M metagenome (IMG submission 19872) | reverse complement strand
TCATTCCTTGTTTCTCAAAGTTTTTTAATTGATGTCAACTTCTGCAAGTGGGAAGCTCCAGTGGCTGGGATTCGCCTCTCCTTGTCGAAAGCAACAATTACAGGCCCTAGCTACATGTAATTTAGGACAGGCTTTTCTTGACCCAGCAAAGCACAGAAACAAGGTTCTCAGGGTGCGTCATGTAGGTGGGCAATTGATACTGTATTTCTAATTTTTGCAAAAGGCTATTTGAGTGAAAGGACTTTACGAAAGTAAGTTTGTAATAACCCGCTTTTCAGCTAGTATGAGTAATAAAAACCTCACTAAATAACGCTTGCATGAAATATATACCCTGTTGAGATCAGTGTCTGATTCGTGTCAGCGCGAGAAATTATTTTGATGGATAGTGATATGTGTTTTCTTCTTTGAATATAGTGCTACAATAAAACTTTTGTTTTATTTGGAAGGATCTGAATAAAGACTACATCTGTTTATCTTTGCTTTCCTGGGTGGAAAACAGTGTTTGCGCTATCGAAATATAAATCAAACTCAAAGCGAGAAAAACACAAACATTTCAGGTTTTCAGTTAGTCTTACTGCTATTTCGCCAAAATGGATGCAGTACGAAAATTTGCAAAAAAGGCATGTTTTTCCTGAATAGCAATGCTGCCACAGTGTAAAACATATTTTTTGGAGAAGAAAATGGATAAGCTATTGTCGGACGACATGACTGAAAAATGACAACCAAATTAAATAAACGCACCAAAACAAAACCACGCACTTCTGCTGTCGTCCTTACTTGTTTCTTGTGGATTAGACAAAAAAATTGGATAGGTCAGTTTCTTACACCAGGGGTGTGCAACTCGTGGCCCTCGGGCAAAAAGTGGCCCGGGAGCGGAAGTCTTGTGGCGCGCGGAAAGGGCCAGATTTTAAAGCAAGCATTTCGCTTTTTAAGTGGCCAGCGGGTTGTCTAAACCGCAGGCACATGCAGCTGTGTCCCGTGGACCAATCTGGTACATTTGGCCCCGCAGTGCTGCATGGCTGCACACCCCTGTCTTACACAATGGAAAACAACGCCAGCATATCGTGCATGGATCGTGACTTTGTTGTAATGATGGATGAGATAACTTGAAAAAACAACGGAGTCATACATCGTTTTTGCGTTACTATCACCCATTTAATCATCTTTCATTTGCGACTGTGAGTCCACCGACGTTCCAACCAAAAAACAATGAGTAGGTTTGCAATCGGTAAAGATTAACATGAAACATGTTTCAGAAAAATATCGTTTGTAAGCTATTCAAGCTTTTTCAATAAACTGTTTCCAGTTATGACCGACATTCTGTGACAAAAGCGATGAGAGAAAACGCAGTCACTGTGACGATACTTAGAGACGCAAGTTCAGCGTTCGAATCCGGGTTCTCATTTTTCCGCGACTGGCCTTACCCGGCGTGGTTTGCCAACATTTCCAAACCTGAAGTTCTTCAAGAATTTATAAGCAATCCTTATCTTCATTACAATTCTTCAACTCCGTGGTATTTTCGAGCAAAAAACTACATGGCATTTGATCTGGGTGAGTTTGAGCAGAAGCTGTGTGTGCAATGGCTGGTGATGAAGGAAGTGCGGAAATTATTTGCAATTCCACTGCAACATATTTGAAACGGTAATAAAGGGAAACAGTTTTTTTCTGTTAACTAGCAAAGATGCGGTGATGTCACAATTTTGTTGTGTTCCTGATAGAAAGTTAAAACTGCTGCCTCATAACAAACGTCTCACATGCTTTGGAAAAGTGTCCTACAACTTCTATTCAGGAATGTTGCTGTTTGGTCGAGTTATGCAAATCAATCCTGCTATTCAAATAAGCTGCATGAGGTTTCAGTACAGCAGCCACCTTTTATAGAAAAGCCCGAAAGTTTGCTCTCTGGACGATTTAAAAATTTGTGCCGCTGTTTTAGCTGTTTGATGAAGAAAATAGATTGAATGTATTATAAGAAAACATATTTCAACTCACAGGTATTATTTTTAGATTATGTTTGAATGCGAGCTGATGATGCCTATTGCCTACCTAGTAGGCGAATATATACTCTGTAGGATCTTAGTGTCTCATTCCTAACTGTGAAAGGATTTCTTTCGATAGACAGCATTGTTTTTAGAGAACTTTTTTTCAAGCCTTGACGCCTGTTTCAAACTAGTCATTTGAATCAACCAACAGACGAATCTAAATCTGCGAACGTGAAAACTGTCTGAGCGAAAAAGAAAAATGATACAGTCATGATTATTCAGGATTGGATCATGAGCGTGAAGACAGAAGTTATGCGAATGCAATGATTCGCAGGATGGATGGATGGTTCGACCTGGTGATGATCACGGAGCGGTTTGACGAGTCTCTCATCTTACTCAAAGGTGTGAGCCTTGTCTGCAGTCCGAACTCGGCTGTTGAAATCTTATTTTGGGGGGAGTCACATGCAAATAACAGCTTCTTTAGATGTAAACTTTGCACAAAGGGAAACAGTATTAGATCTACGCAACTTTGTGTTGACAGTTGGTGTAAAACTTGGGGAATGCTTTATAAATGCTGAACAAATGTATACATAAACGTCAAAAAAATTGTGAAAGCTCTCCTTACATTCACTTGTAAGTTACTAAAACATTTGGTATTTGTTTAGATCTGCTGTGCATGGATTCCTACGAAGACATTTTATTTATTCGTTTGAAAGTTCGCCAAAGCGCAGCAAGGCGTGAAATCTCTTCAGAAACAAGGAAGAAAATTCGCGATTGGAACTATTTGGACACACAAATATACGATTATTTCAAAAAAAAGCTGGATATCAAGGTAATGGATGCATCGTTAACAAGCCTTTAAAGAAAGGGAATAACAGTGAAACACCACACCAGAAAACTTCAACTGAAAACTATGAAACAATGGCCCGGACCAAAGCGATAATACAACGTGAAACGCAATGGTGACAAGCACGCCGAAAACCAGGGGAGAGCAACCGGGCAATCGCCCCCTGAATATTTCAAAAACACTTTTAGTTGTTAGGTACAATAACAATTACTTTACCCCCGAAAATATCACCTGGTTGCGGCCTGGTTGAAAATCAAGCAACAGAAATCAAATGATGCAAATCATCTTTGGCGTGACCAGAGAAAAGTCTCGGTGTACAGGAACAAACATAACATTATTTTTGAAAATTCGTTGTTTTATTTTATGACCACAAAGCTTGTCCGTTCCAACCATGTTGTTATGTGGCAGCTAAACAGCGCGTTTAATTTAAAAGCGCCTGTCAAAACCGTAAGTGTGGCTAGCAGTGCACCTGTTTCTTTTTTCTGCTAATGCAAAACTTAGTGAACGTCGCCAGAGTGCGCAACATATAAAACTCACTACATACTGTTTGGCATGGATGAACTTAACTAATCTGGAGCTTGTCCAACACATTTTGCTTCCACAAATCTGGCTGATATTTGTAAAATACTATGGTGATTTTTAAACTAACAGATTAAAAAGTCACCTTAAGCCATAATCACCAAGGGTTAAGGGTCAATGTAGACGTTGCAACCTGACTAAGAATGTATTGTAGAAGAGTTAAGGATATAAAGGTCACTAAAAGAGGAAAAACATTTCACTCTTAGGAAAGAATAGTGCTGTTTTTAAACAAGTGATTGGCATGAAAAACTCTTGGATTAGGTGTCGTTGTGTAGAAACCCGAAGAGGCTTTACGTTTTGGTCATAAACTGTACTTTAGGTATAAAATTGTATGGTATTTCTAAATGGTTGCAAAATTTATGACCGTTTTCCACTTTAGAGCGTCAACAAACCACGCAGCAGCATTGTTGATAACGTGGCGTTTTTAGAGCTTAGGTATCGAGTACAGTAGCTGTGTGGCGTAAGTAAGTAATGAGGTTGAATACGCATCAATTTATTTAGAAATAATGAGTCTAAGAATGGACAGTGCATAAGAGCGTAGTCTAAAAATGTTGCAAATTTAATTACCAAGTTACTTAGTTATGCTCTCTTAAATCCTGGGCATGGTGTTAAGCTTCAGCCGGTGATTGGACTACAGTTTGGGAGTTTTGCAATTTCGGGGAACTGGAAAAGCCTTTAGCCATCCTTATTCCAAGGTCCAGTCTGGCTCGGAGTGGTGACGCCAAACAGGGCTCCAGCTATGGATCAAACAGTCTCTTTCAATGGCAGACTGAGCACTTCAGCCATGCATGGCAATCACTCTAGGTATACAGAACTGGTAGGAAATTGGGGAATACGTCTCCACTTTGGCAGTCCTTGCAGCTGAATCTGGACCTCACGTGTTGGTAATTCCTTCCCTTGGGACTCTTTGGGGGATGCAAAAAACGTCCACTGATGACTGAGCAATTCAATAACGCTCACACTTGTCGGGGCCATGGGCGTCGGAAGGGGGTGACAGGGAGGCCAATCCTCCCTGGATTTCGAAATTTGATATTTTCCTTTTAACGTTTTAGTAGAAAGGAGTTCTTCTCTTAGTTTCGAGTTGGTAAAATGAAATTTCATCACTGTTGGCCAGCCCTGGAAAAATATTTTGGTCACCATCTGGAAAAATCCGCTATAAACCCCCCTGGAAAAAATCCTTCCGACGCCCATGTGCGGGGCTCGCTTTGGAATTTTTTCATAACGATCAACGTCTTTCGTAGAGATTCTGCCGTACACACATAGATTACCCACACATAGATTACACACACAGCGATTACACACACACACACACATAGATTATTTTTCACTACTAGAATATTTTTCGTCTGTTTTCGGGCTGTTATCAAGTCTGTTGCTGTAAGTAATATTTATCTTAGAGATAACTTTTGCTGTGAAATGCACCAAGATAACTTGCTTTATATATCTGAGTACAAATATCCTAGCTGTTATAAAAACTTGGTAAACTTGTTTGACAGATACGAAAGTATGGAAAAGAAAAAATGGAAAGGGAACTTGTGCATTTTCGAGGTCTACTCAGAGCCGTTGAAAAAAGGTGAGCAAAATTGTGCCTTACTCGTTGCTATTTGCTCATGCAATATTATAGTGTAGCAAAGCTTCGGCTATCGTAACGTTTGAGCCCAGTGACACCTTCTCATGGGTGAAAGATACATAAAGTCAAAATTATACGGTGCTTATTGACTCTGTTGCCGATGTCGTCAACTTTTTGCCTTTTAGTTCTGCAGTTGTTGCAAGATATTCATTGCACTGCTTTGTCCGGCCCTGTAATCCCAGTCTTCCAAGGTTTTCTTACACGTGTTTGATATATCAGCTCTAGTGAAAATTCTTTGTTGTCCAGAGTTAAAACCATGTTTTCCACTCCCACTGCTTCACAAGCAAATTGAAAGTTATCAGTGTTTCTGAGCAAACAGCCTCTTGTTAGCTGTTGAGACCCACGCAATTTTACGCGCAACTATCTTGCACAACCTCAGTGGGAAATTAGTTGTTTTCTACTGTTTACGCGAAAGCATTTTGGCGCTCCTGTGTTGCTTCGCTAAACCGGTGATATGGACCATGAGTTCGAATCATACACGTAAATAAGAAAACATAAATTTTTAGTTGATGCTTAGGAAAGTCTCAGCAGAATCGTAGTTCCTGTATGCGAGTGCTTATCTTATCTGTTAGTGCACCATCCGCGCCTATTCTTCCTGCCACAAAATATTCCATAGAGGAATGTGTAAGTATATCGTAGGGAATAGTCATGCTAAAAGTATATGATGTGCCTCAAATGTACAGAGTCCTTGACAAGTACCCGGAAGATTTTCTTCTTTCAAAAATTACTATAAGAAATTTTTTTTCGATGAGCAAGTCGCTGTGACCAACAGTCTCCAGTTATTTCCAATATTTACTGCAAAGCGCGTGGGTTTGTTGGGCCCCGAAGTTTTATCGCCACATGGTATTTTCCTATTACTGTTGTTGCTCATCAACAAATTACTTACTGTGTTTGGTCAGAAGCTACTGTTGCTGTATTTTGGGCTCAGGTGTGTTCAAGAATATGACGTATATGACATGAAACCATGGGTAAGCCGAATTCGACTTCGTTCAGACTCAGGGATTTTCTGTCACAAACTGGCATGGGGTGAAGTAAGTGCTTCTTGCGACGGTTTCGTTGCGTTCGATTCTTTGTAGCCTGAAAGAGTAACAATTGCGCGAATCATGTATCAACCATTTGGTTGCGTTTTACTTGATGTGTTTTGCTCGTGTGTGAGAGATTTTTACAGCCGTGGTAAGCGAGTCCCAACGTGGTCCTCACGCTGTGCTTCAACGTCTTCATGCCGCCACACATATGTGCAGCGTGTTTGCCTTTCAGGAAATTGTATATTTGGATGCTACTGTTGAGCACAGATACGAAAAACTAAAAGTGAAACTTATAAAAAAAAACATAGGCCGTGTGTTTTGTCAAATATTTAACCGTGATGTTTTCGATTGATTCACCTGTGGAAATTAAAAATCCTGTTCCCGCCAGCCAAGCACGGTTTCCACAATTTCGTGTCATTGAAAGTTTTTGTATCAAAGGCAGCAACAAGCGTGGGGCACTACAGTAATTATTTAGAAATTTTTTATTGACCGTACTTTTAGAGCGCCAATATTGTCATTTTCGGCTTGTGCCAATTGATTAACGCTTTTCCATTTTTCTTTCGTAGCAATAGGGAGAGGGACCTCACAAGTGGATTAGCCTACGGCCTCTCATCACCCAATCCGGTCCTGGCCATACCCCATTTGTTCAAGCAGAAGCGGAATCGCCCAACACAGTTGCGGTGGCGGTTAAGCCGGACCTGGGCTGTTCTTGTAAGGGCGATTCCAGGAGGGTGGGTGCCGGTGTCGGGAATGAAAGTACAGAGTCTCGCAGTGTTGTCCAAACACTCCGCATTACGTCAGTGATCCTCCCAGAACGCCGCACTTCTGTTATAGTCGTCAGATGAACTGATGAGCTGTGCGACGGGTACAAATGGGAGTCATTTGAGATGCCATGCATTCCCGCTCAATAGACAGGTGAGCGCGGAGTGGAGCAGATGTCCAAGCTCCATGGCACGATGTGCTAGAGAAAGTGTGGCTCCTTTGCGATGAAGCTCAACAGGTTGGATGCCTGCGACGATAAGATTGTCCACTGGTGTAGGGCGCAGGCATCCAGTCACAATTCGCAAGGCGTCGTTGATGGCGCGATCAATGAGGCGGGTATGAGCACTGCGGCACCAGACAGGAGCGCAGTACTCTGCTGTTGAATGGACCAGGGTAAGGGTGGCTGTTCGCAGAGTTGTTGCTCCAACACCCCAGCCAGAGCCAGCAAGCCGCGTCAAGAGTGCGACGCTTGATGTCAACTTTTTGAGAAGTGACTCGAGGTGTCGACAATACGTGAGCGACCTGTCCAAGGTTACTTCGAGGTATTTGGGTTCGGAGCAGAAGGGCAGGGTTTCGTTGTTGTGGTTGACTTTAAGCTCAGGTTTAGCTTCCTCGTTGTTGAGGTGGAAGATTGCCGACATCGTTTTTGTAGCGCTAAACTTTAGCTTCCAGGTTTGGAGGTATTCAGGTGCACTTGCCATGTCCTTGGTCAGCACCCCGTCCACTACCTGCCAGTCTCCAGGGCCACAACCAGCTGATATTTTTGTTGGAGGGCAAAACGACTGTAGGCCTAATGTGTTGTTACTAACAACTAAACATCTGTTTTACCTAACAACTAGAGATGTTTTTGAAAATTTTGAGGGGGACAATTGCCCGGTTGCCACCCTCCTGCTAGTGACATACTATAATTTATCCTCCATTGCTATGCTGCATTGACTGCTTATGTGTTCATTGTGTAAAACTAAAAACTGCACATTTAATTCACACCTACATAGGTATTGATCAGCTTACGTCTGGAAGCGGTTTATAATCGCAAGTCAGCAACTTCTAAGTTTGGAAAGATGTTATCGATTTTAGCAAAATTTGCTGAAAAAAACTCGCTTCATAGCAAGGGCGTACGCAAGGGGGATTGGGGTTAACCCCCTTGAGTTTAATATGTTACAAAAACTTTATTACTGCGCAAAGGAGATTAATTGTTTTCGCATACTTTTTGCTTGTTAATTTCTCGACTTAATGCGAATACCATGGAATGAATTTGCATGCAAATTTCAAGGAACATTGCAAATGGGCTAAATAGTAATAATTAGGTGTTGGTGGGAAACTAGGTTATCGTCTGCATCCAGGAACCATCTTATAGCTTTTTGCAGACCTTTCGTCCACTACGCACAGGGCCGGCCCTAGCAGATGCAGGGCCCAATGTAAGACTTGAGCGCGGGGCCCAGTGCAACACCTAGGCGCGGGCCCCTCTGAGCAGTCACTTTATGACGTCATGGTGTTCAGTCAACCCTGTCACGATCGTGGTAGAGCGAAGATATGCAGTGCAGCACTAACACGAGAATTGAGCACGTTTGCTAACGTTCGAGAGGAAATTTGCTGGTTGTGACGAAAGCATTCTTTGTTAACAACGAAATTTATATGGCGTTTCTACTGAATTCTCAAGCGCAAAATGTATCTGGAAAAAATGAACAATCTACTCAAACGCCATGGCGCGGGGCCCCAGAGGCGCGGGGCCCAATGCAGCTGCATCGGCTTAAGGCCGGCCCGGACTACGCATGTTTAAGATTGTGTTCCGCGATAGCTCATTTTTTCCGAAACGATTGTCTTTATTTTGTCTGCTATGGCTGATCAGCGCATGCGCTGACCGCACTGGCTACATTATCAATTTCTGTAGCAGGATAGAACTGTTGTTCGAGCTAAAAAACAGCAGTTGTTAACATAGAATTATTCAAACATTTGATAATGTTTCAGCAGCGAAAAAGGGAAACTAAAAGTCTGCTGGACTTCGATACATAATAAAAAATCGAAAGTTTTCTTGCGTACTTTATGGGCATTCTCAATTCTTGTGCAGTTTAGCAAGATTCGATCTTGCAAACCGTGGTGTGCACCAGCCAGCCGCACACCTTCTATGCTCGACTGCTCGTATTCGACGAGACATTGGCGCAGCCTGATTTTGCTGTTGTAAATTGCTCTGACGTAGAGATGAGCATGTTTTACTCCTCTCTTTTAACGCGCAGTCTGATATTTTCGCAGTTATGAGCCACTGTTTCGTAGCGTTTAGTGCATTTTCCTCCGATATCCTAACTAGGAGCGCTGATAGTTTATATTTAATGCAATGATACATAAAATAGGAGATTGCGTGTAGAAAAATATGCGTATCGTGTCAACAAACTTCGCCAAAACATTGGTTTGGAGACATGAATATGACGTCAAATTGCGACGTCACAAACAGCGCACATCAAATACAAATGACTACCCTATGCCACTGAACGAAATCCCCCTCATGAAAATTTTCTGTGTACGCCACTGCTTCACAGAGAACCAATTAAAACTCCCCGGAGAGAGAGTTCAAAAATTTTGACCCGCTTGGAATTGGAGTCAAAATTTTTTGAAGGTCGAGTCCAGAGCCGGATCAAAATAATTCTGACATCGAAGATCTTCTGTAATAACGTACAACTAATCTTGTTGAATCAAAGTCGTTAATATTAAGGCATAGGCTACACCCTTCAGCTGAAACTTCTTCATTGAGATAAATACGTTAATTAATTTATTGCTGAGGTGAAAATCTAAGCAGGTATTAAATGCCCCTATCATCAAAGCAAAACAATTGAGTAACTGCTGTACAGTGTCTAACACTCGAAAAGCGCAAAACAGGGTCGATGATGAAATTAATTTTAATAGTCGTATCAATATAGCAAGGTGTTAATAATTTTTTTCTTTCTTGCACTTAGGTCAAGTTTGGGGATTACATCCGGGAACTGCAGAAGCCTCACCTGAAATCAAGATCGGCAGTCGCTCATCCTTACAGCAATGCTGAAATGAGGCTTCGTTTCGCAAATGTCCAGAGGAAAATCATCGGCGAAAAAGTTTTAAGGAGTTTTGCATAAAAAGAATTACTTTTCGTTGTCGACGCGGTTCCAGTGATTCATTTGAAAAGTTCTTTGGCAGTCGTTTGTGCGTTCACTGAACTTACAAGAGTCTGAAAAGGGGGGTGTTATAAGACAAGCAGTAAAAACTACAGTGATGCAGGATGAAGAAAGTGATGTTCAGGAAAAACATGTTATCTTGATTAGGCAAAGTGGTGCTTTTAGCAAATATTACTGTGATGCTTCTAAGAAAAAATTGCTATAACAACATGTAAAAAGCAAACGTTCACGAATGGACCTGACGTTGCCAATAACGCTACTTGACTCAAACTGATGAAAATGACTCCACGTGAAATCGAAAGTGTGATACTCCAGCTATACTGTGGCGGCGGGTAGATGGCGCCACATGCAAACAAATGGTCACCGCTAGATGGTGTCCATAAGTAACAAGTCACTGTGATAGTCACCACAGGCGAATTATCGTAATTCACTTATCCTTTATGTAATGATAGTGCAACCTAGTAATGGTAGAGTGAACTCAGTGAAGGATCTCTTGTTGCTGGTTGCTTGCCTGTTAGGTTAATGCCCTGAATAGCCATCTTTCTTTTGTGCTTGCCTCAGTAGTTCAAGGCGATGCAGTCAACTGCAATACTACTTCCTGGTTCATGACTTCTCCATATCTTCGGTTGTGAACTTCTGACTGTGCACAAGAATCAGTGACAGGCCCGTAACCAGCTGGCAAAATGTGTTGAAAATAGTTTCAAACTATTGGACATAGTTCAAAACATTTGGGCCCCTCTCAGAAAACTCTTTGCTCCTCCTGGTGTCCCAAGTTGGTTACGGGCCTGATCAGGGATATCTCGGAGTTCTAGATATCCCTGACAAGAATATAAATTGTTATGATTTTAAGCTAGGCTATACATTTGGTGAACAGTGCACAAGTTGAACTTTGTCGAGCAAATATCTTTGGTTGGAAATCTCGTGTAATTCAAAGTGTGTTTAACATGATTTCGTCAGTTATTTCTACCTCGATCGCTGCTCAAGTAAAACGTGTGATTCCGAAGAACTTCAAATAAAATATTTTTCTAGCTTGCACAGATCATCAGGTTTACTTTCACTCGCTCACATTTCACATCCGCTTTCTCTCCATTGGGAGGTTACGACGACAGCAGCCGTGCCATAGGAGGTCTAGAAATGCCACATGTTTGTCAGTAACCTTTGATAGTTTTGCTGGCTCCATGCCAAGACGGGACCAAGTGTCTGACTCCTTGTTCCGCATTCTGTCACTCGTGAATACCACCAGGAAGTTCTGAACTTCTCGACCTGCTGCAGTGTATTGCCGCTTACTTTTAACAGACCTTGGCGAGGCATAGTCGAGACCTGTTCAGAGGATGCAAGCAGTACGAAATCGTCCGCCAAAAGCAAACGGTTGATCATGTGGCTTCC
>JGI24159J19872_10011958_pt1 | contig 11352 bp, 7 predicted proteins | sample Ectturendosymbi4_FD_19872 | JGI IMG/M metagenome (IMG submission 19872) | reverse complement strand
TTCGCAAATTGGTACCATAGGTTTCATTATGATGTCACAAATCGTGCGCGAGATGTCATCTGCGCATCACCTTGGTTTGAAAAACCCTGACCTGATTGGAGCGTATGTTATGGGCACGTACTCAGCTGGAGGTGCAGTTGGTTCTTTGGTTGCTGGAAGATTAGTAGATATTTACAAAAAGTACAGTAAGATTTCTACAGCAGGCTGTGCTATCACGTCCATGGCCTCCGTTGTAATTGTGTTGAGCTTTATTAGAGGTGATATCATCACGTTTTTTGTGAGCAACATCTGTGCCGGCGTCGGTAGTAAAATAGTGATGGTGGTACTTTTCGAAATCGCCACTCAGCACACCTATCCAACCGATGAGACTTTCGTGACAACATGGATGATCTCCATAATGAGTCCTATGGGTATGATTGTTGGTTCTATCGGCAGATGGCTTTTCAACCACCACGGAGGTATAGGCGTGCTTGCCTTGATGTCCTCCTCGATCATTTGCGCAAGCCTTTTGATTGTTGCACTGTCACCCAAGAATGCACGTCTGGCAATGATGAACTCGGAACGAAAACATGATCCAAACGAATCAACTCCACTACTACGTTCATGACAACATACAGCAATTGACGTAACATGACACCTCTTTTTTCTATGCTTTGTGGTAACCGAATGAAATGTTCTTTTCAATCATTTTTTGTCGTTTCCTTTACACGCAAAAATAAACCCTGAAGTTGCGGTACATCTTCCTCGTCTTAACCGAGTTGAAGTGAAATTTTCAGAAATGCGATAAGCTGCAAAAATTTGCGCAGCAATGCCATGAATATTTATTTGCCTGTAAGGTTTGTTGGGAGGCATGTGACATTCAGGAAAAATGTTCAAGCACCTCAACGCAGGAAAAAAATGTTCAAGCACCTCAACGCTTGGTTTAGTGATAAGTGGTTACCTTTCAGTTTCGGAGACCCAGGACTTCGATAAACAACACGTCAATCAGGGTCTACCAGTAGAGCCAGATTTTAATGTATTGATCAGCGGTTAGTTGGTTTGCCGTGAAATGCAAGAATTATACTCTTTTAGCATTAAGCAACATTGCATTAATAACCAAATTGGCTGTTGAAACGGAAGCAGTCTTTGTAGGACACAGAACCGTCACCAGAGTCTTGAATAGGGGACTTTACGTTTGTGCAGGAGGGCTTGACATTCTAAAATTTGACAAATTCGACTGATATATACCGTTTCATAATTCAATTTGGAGGGATTGGAGCTTTGTTTCGAATGGTAAAATCGTGCAGTTTTTTCAAAAGCGCATCTGATCCGGCTAGTTGCACAATGCTCGTGGAAAGTTATCATATGTCGTCAAGAAATTGATTGTGGCAACAGTTTTCTATTGTAATATATGTAATAATCTCCTTCAAATAAAGTTTTCCAATGTTACTGAAGATGATCTTTCTAAAAAAAGTTTTAGGTCCAGCGGCCTTGTATTGCAATGCCCGAGAATATGAGTGCTTGCCTATTACTTCAGTAACAAGTACTGAAGGGGTCGATTGCGCTACTTTTCCTGGAACTACTGCATCATTGCTTGTTTTAAGATCAACAGCAGATGTCACCATCTTCATTCATTTATTTCAGTTAGCAAATAGAAACCCAGTCCACAGCTGCATGCTAAACATAAACAGTAGACGCTTGAAGTATTAATATTGTCACTGATGTTTTGTCTAATGTTTTATCAAATACTCATGAATGTTTTGTCAAATATTCCGAAGCCACCAGAAATGATAGCAGTGGAGCAAATTTTTCTAAATTGATTAAAATTTCCGACTGACGTAACTAGTTATAAATACTGCATCATGATTCTTATTTTTTTTGGTTGAGTACGAATCCATATTGATAGTAGCATATTATACAAACGACTCCGAAAGTCATTAGATTGAAACCAACCTTTACAGAAAACCACGCATAATAATTTGGGTATTCTACCGGCACCCAACGTGAATTTGCTACAACACACTCCATCAAGTAAGGAAATGTATTAGTTGCTATAGGCTAAGAGTTGCAATTGCTTAATGTATTGCAAAATCGACCAGAATAACGCCAACCAGCCTTAGCTCATTTAATCGTATGCTTACTACTTTGACATCATTCAATGGCCTTTCTGTTAAATAACTTTTCTGACGATCTCCACATTCTTGTATTGTTGCAACCTCTCTGTTGGCGTTGTGTTGAACGTGTGATTCACCACGAACGGGATGTGCGCGAAGAACAACACCTCGTATATGTGGCGCGAACAAGCAATGATAGAGTGAATGCGGCGCATGATCTCTATTGTTGCTTTCTGCCTCAGTGCGAAGCTTTGCGCACTTGCCGCTCCGGGTTTCCGATCGCAACAATATCAATTATGCCCACTCGTACGGAAAAAAGTTGATGCAAAAGACCAATTTAAGCATGACATCAACTTTACTGCAGAAAACAAGTGGCTAAAACAGAAGAAAGCCCAAGCAGCCTGATGATTAATTCAAGCAAACTATCAGCAGCCTTTGATGCTGCATGGTGGTTATGCAGTAAAAAGATTCTAGATCAGGGGTGCACAACCAGACGGCCTCATGCGCCCTACGATAAAAATATGTGCGACCGAGCATTAACAAAAACTCGTTGTCTACTGTATGAGGATACTTATTAGAAAGACGCCCAAACAGACGTGTGGAAGCTGCCTGGAGACGGTGCCACATGTAAATAAATGGTCACCGGTAGATGGCGTCCATAAGTAACAAGTCACAGTGACCCTGATAGTCACCACCAAGCGAATTACCGTAATTCAATTATCCCTATATAATGATAATGCAACTCAGTAATAGTGGAGTGAACTCGGTGAGGGATCTCTATTGTTGCTGGTTGCTTTCCCGTTAGTTTAATGCCTGAATTACCATCTTTCTCTTGTGCTTGCCTCAGTAGTTCAAGGCGATGCAGATACCTGCAACACTAGGCTCATAGTGCATGGAAGCATAACAGCAGCGCAAAAACTATTTTGAACTCATTGGCGGTCGTAATTCATAAAAATAAACGTAATGCTGCCGGCAATGTGAAAACCCTTGTGCACCCCTGTTTTATATGACCATGCACAATTATCACAATGTCCAGAACTCAAACAAGCTTGGCCCACAACCTTGGATAACACCAGAATTTTTCAAATCAGTCGAAAGAAAAATGGCTTGTGTAGAACTCTAGTTAGCTCTAAATTTTGCAGTGAATAGAGGAGCTTAAGATAAAACAATAGGGAACAGAATAAACCTCCCGGGTTCTCCAGCACCAGGGACGCCGGAATGCCGGTAGGGCAGGGGTGGGGGCAGTAAAAAAGTTGAGGGCAATGGGAACTTATGAAAAACAAAAATATCGTTACCAATTATGCTTGCTACTGCAAGAACGTTGACCTCAAAAATAACAAACGAAACTATAGAAAATGTATTTCAATTCGATCGTGATAAACCAAAAAATTACCTGTAATGCTGTTATGAAAAAAACAGCTTTGTCCCCGTTGTCCCTCGTTTGAAAGGTCAGGGGGGCAATGTCACCGCTCTCCGGCGTCCCTGCTTACCGTTATCAGCAGTCATTGTCTCGCTGCATCACCTGCCAAGATGTTTGCGTTCAACAGTCACATGCGGCAAACCGCCTAATATCGTAACTTGGAGTGAACATTAGAAGATTTGTTGCCATTTTATTATTACACAATAAAGACCAACAGTAAAACAATCCCCTCGCAAGTTTGGCAACTAGCTGCCCCTGCGGCTAGCTGTCCCTGCGGCAACTAGCTGCCCCCTGCGGGCAAAGGAGTGGCCATGAGAGTGAATTGCAAGCTAACCACTGCATGACACCAAAACAGTGAACCTGGCTTTTGTGCACAGGGCCTACGAGAGGGGGTACAAGAGCTACATTGAGCCCGGGCCCGGGAGGATGAAAGTACTCACGTTAAGCTTTTCTGTAATCAAGCCCAACATTGATGGCCACTTTCTTCGACTGCAGGGCTGGTAGCCATATTTGAAAATCTTAGCATGGTAGCTGTTTTATCTATATTCTGATTACTATACAAACAAGCTATACAAGTTTCGACGAGCACCCAGAAGGTAGGGGTCCCGGTATCGGTTTTCGTAACCCCTGGTAAAATTTCTCTCAGAGGTCTTGCGTTGTGTAGTGTGAGTTGTTGTACTGGCTAACCAACTGTCATTGTATAAATAAATCAATTAATCGGAATTGAGCTGCTGACGTCAAGTTTTCGCGAAAATTTTGGTTCTTAGTTCCATTTCTAGGGAGGAGAAAATGCCCTTTTCAACCACCCTGCGGACGCCCATGGTTTTGACGTACCACAAGTTCAAAACTGTTTGCTTGAGTTCAGTGCAAAAGCGCATCCACAATAGTCATTCTTTTCGCATTTACATGTTCAGTAAATGTTGACCTGTAACAGAAATTATAGTAAACCGTTCTGAATTTGATGTGTACGAGAATAGCAGCAATAAATTTTTTGAAGTCGATCTTAATAATTCATGAAATTACTTATGATACTGTTATGTAAGGGCACCTATGCCCCCGTACCCCCCCTTTCAAAAGGTAGGAGGGAATGCCCCCGTAATGCACTCTTTTCCGTCGTCCCTGTCCAGCACCCCAGACAGAGCCAGCAAGCCGCCTCAAGAGTGCGACGCGTGATGTCAACTTTTGCGTTGCAAAGTGACTCAAGGCAGGGACCGAGTTTGCTAGAAAATTTTGGGAGGACGAACTTTGTGTGAAAGGCATGATTATTGTACTGTAGATATCATACGAAAGTATAATATGATTGTTTGCGTTTCGATGACGTCACCGTGTTCACTCAACCGCAGTACAACTTATTATGGAAATGATAATAACATGCGCGCTCAAGCAGCTCGGTGAGACACTCACGGCCGTGCTTGAGTGATTTATGGGATTCCCAATCCAACGCGAACTCGATAACAGTGCAGTGTAAATAGGGTAACGGTCGTGCTTGAGTGATTTATGGGATTCCCAATCCAACGCGATTCCGATAACAGTGCAGTGTAAAGAGGGTAAGTCAAGAGAGGTCACTCTTCCTCATAGTTAGATAAAGGTACGAATTTAAGATACATTTGATTGATTTTGCGGCCGGCGAGCGATAACGCACAGTTCATGTGGCCAGTGATAATACTGTAGTTAGTGTGACGAACAACCAGGAAAACTGGCTTCCTCTGAGTTTGACTAGCCTAGGAGTACCCGTAGAGGGTCTACGCATTTTACACTCGAAAAATCTCGGTGAACCAATTGAATATTTCTTACCATGAGGTGGTTGCCGTTGCCATGCTTCAATAAATTTGTTTTGACTCAGAAAACTTTTAATTGTTTTGTTCGTTACAAAACAATACCAAACCTTCTATAACGTTCGCAGAATCGCTGCGTAATTTTGTTTGCGTGTTGTGCTTAAGCGACGTTCCCCTTGACTGATTATTATCGAGCCTCGAGTAATTGCCGGGCCGCGTTTTGCTTCTTCCGCATTCCTTGGTCATCGAGTAGTTGATCTTCAGTCGTGTAGAAGGCGGAAGCACGGGATTCTGAGCTGGGCACAAACCGTTCACATGTTCACACAGCGTTGTACGTAACACGTGACTCAATATTCACGCCGTTCAATGAATGCGTTTTTCTACCCGCCTTTCTGTGCATGTATTTATGACCTCGCGGAACCTCACTTGATCTTTTTTCGTCAGTAGTGCCGTGAGCGAGTTGTTACCTGACTGATCCATTAACTGTTTTCTGCAATATGTTTGCTTCTGTATCGTGGTAAAAGACAAGTCGCTGTTTGTGTTAATGGCCGATAGATGTTGCCGTTTTGCGTCATTAAAACTAGCGCAGAATTCGAGGCAATAAATTGTGCAGTGTCACCTCTCAACTCCCCTGACTGTTTCGTGTCTCAAACAGCTGCGAGCCTGAGTAACGCCTTCGTCATCGCATAGGATAGCGTGAATCAGATTCACAGTTCGTGCTTGTGTGTTACAGAGTGAGAGACACGTCAACAAGTGTAAGGACCGGAGACGATGCCCTGATGAAGCTCCCATGTTCTGGTCTCCTGCCTAGTGTAATGCTCTTCTTTTGGTTTTTGGTAGAACTCAAAAGGTGCTATTTAGGTGTATCTATTGCTAACTTATGGGTTCGCCTTAGCAGCTACACCAAGGAAGATAATCGCAGGTCAAAGCATGTTTGATCCCCCTATTGCTTCTGACGCCTTCCTAATTGTTATCATAAAAGCTCAACACAAATTAAGTTCATTCAAGTGTATTTCATTGCTCAATATAACATTGTCGCATTTACAGATAAGAACACCTACCAATTTAGAATCTTTTACAGTTCACACAAGTTCTCTCAAATTAATCCAACAGATACAAAATATTTTTCTAAATTGTATTTGCAATCAGCAACATAGTATTAAACAATTATATTAATTATCTATTTAGGTAGATTGTTTCTATGGGAATTAGGACTTATATTAAATCGCCTTACTATGGTTGGCATTTCCTGTTTCAGGTGTTTGCCTTAGTCAGGAAACTATGAGTCAGTCTCTTAATACCTCAACTGTTTTCTATTTTTCTAGGTAGGCAAAGTCTATTGACTTGCAAGCATTTAGCCTTAATAAAAACTTGTTTCAACAATAAGTAATTTTGACATCATAATGTTTTCGTTTATGATGACAGAACTTCATCCTGACAAAGTTAATTTATTGTACAAAGTGATAGAGTTTCATTAGGACAAACATTTTAGCAAGTATCGGACTTTTATGGATTCACATTGGCAGTCGTTTTATCTCCCGCTCTTTAGGCTACTGTCTTTAAGACTGGATGTTATGATTCAATAGGTGCCTTCTTCAGTCATTTCCTGAGCTAATGTTCGATGCGAATTTGATTGACACGACAGACTGAGGTGGGACTTTAGCATTAGAAGTAATTTGCGACATAGTCTGACAAGGATTATGTAGGGGCAAACACATTTATGAAATCGTTTGTCAGCGGTTATGTGTAACAAATCCGTGTACAAAACAATCTGTTAGGGTTGGTCCCGGACAAACTGTTTTATGAAACAAAGTGATGGGGAGTGCCTTTACGAATGCCATTTTTACGGGACAAACTGGCAGGGATTCGCCTTATGTTTACCCTGATTTTACGAGACGAACTGGCAGGGATTCGCCTTATGACTGTGAAAAGCAATAAATTGCTTTTCTAGGCGATCCCGCGTGGCTTAGGAACGCGCGTCTAGGGGTCGAGCAAGACAATGAATTGTCTTTTGACAATATCGACCCACCAGACTGCCGAGGGAGTACCACTAGGACTGAACAAGGCAGCGGCATTTTGACAATACCAGTCCACGTGGCAGGCGGCCAATTTGGACAAGCCAAATTTGCAGTGTCGGGTGTCAGAATCTCCCCCGGACAAGCCACTAGTGTTGACTAAAAGACAGGTCATTGACAACTGTTTTTAGTCTGAGCTCAGGCTACAAAAGAAACTGATACGCGATGTCCAGCGGTTAAGTAGCATCCAAAAACCAACCGTCGAGCAAGTTGGTCGCGGAGCAGAGCCCGTTTTACTTCTACTGCACAAACCGAACTGGTTTGATACAGTCGAAGGAAAGTAGTCCCTTCAAGAAAGGTCAAGCCTTTCAGGTTCTGTAGAACCACTCTGACCTGGACGTGCAAATCTAGCCCTTTTTATACCTTCTAGGTCACATGACTATTGTGTAATGGTCACATAACAGTTATGTAATCACATGATAGGGGTGTGGTCACATGATAGCGTTCAGCAGTGCCTCCAGTGTTGAGACCAGAATGAGGTTCTGTTAATATTCAGCATGTTTAAAGTAACGTTTGCGTGTCACGTTTTTCATGGTTGACTGTTTGTAGCCTTTGGGCTGGTTTTTCTTGTCTTTGTTTTTGATTCCTTTGACACTATTTCCTTTAATCGTATCAACATTAAACATGTAAAGACCATTAAAAATGTGTCTGCTACACTAGTATTGAAGTAGGCTTATGTTATTTGAGAAAGTGGAGAAGAGGCGAACCATTACTTTTTATTTAAAATAAGCAGTCGATGTAGGCGAGTGTACACAGCTCCAGCAGCACTAGTCAGAAGAGCACAGTAAAGTGGTAACTCCACAGGAAAGGTTGCCTTCCATCATTCAATTTTTTGCCAAGGTGTTCCGTCGTTTATACCATTTGCCAATGAAGTAACAAACTTTTAAAGTTATTCACTATCTACCACTTACCTGTTTAACTACATTCTTTTTATTTTAACACTGCATCTGCACTGACACTCAAATTTATTCAGCACATTTTTCGTGTATTTTGGCTAACAAAGCTTTGCCATTTTTGTAACGTTACCTACACCTTTCCTAGTTACTTTTCTCCTCACACAACAAGTAATTGATTAAGAATTCTCCACAGATTTAGAATTAAGAGATGATAAATTTAGAGATTTAAAAAAAACGAAAGCACTAATTTGAATTTCAAAAAGCAAAACTGTAACTAATTTTTCATCCATCCAAACTTGCTCACCCTGTCCAAAACAAGTTTTAAAACTGTTGCTCGTGATTCTGCTGTTGACGCAAAGAAAAAAATGTTTTGGCCTACAAGAGTAATAGGCTTTTTTGGCACAAATTAGGTTTACACTTTGAACCAGCACGGTAATATCCCACCGCATGCTCTACTGCAGTGGCGTAGCGATGTTAGCTGTCGCCCGGGGCCGACCATAAAATGCTTTCTCTTTCCACTCCTCACATTTGCTTAGAACAGTTTAAAATGAGATAAAATCATGGTATCATGCTTATTATAACAATAAGGAATAATAAAGCATCTTGAACATCACAATCAAATGTTTACAATCTGAAAGGGTCTTGTTTTTAATTCTCGATTATGGATCTTGCTTTCTCTGCTTGTAAGCCACCCTTCTCATCATTACAATTCCTATTTTTTCTGCCTTCGTTACATATGCATGTATGTATGTCTGAATAAATAGTATTGCTGGCACATGTTAGGCTGTGGTTCAGCGGGAAAGTTTGATTTTTTGTCATTACTTGTGAATTAGTTGGAACCTTGGATTCGATGTGTTTTCCATGGCAACAACAAAGTGCACAGCACAGGGCTAATGAAGCCGTGAAGCAACTTGGGTTTGCTTTTTTTTCTTAATTAGTGCAAGGTGCTCGCAGTTTGTCAGTTTTTTTACAACTGCGGCAGATCTTTTGCAGGTAATCATCTGCTTCGTATTGAAGATTTTTTCTTTCTCTGATAAAAAGAAAGTATAAGTTGTTTTCGACAGGCATTGTTGGGATGCAGCATGCTGCAGCAGAATGAGCGAAGTGCGGGATTGCCGGTATAGTAGACTGGCAGTGAAATGGCGTAGCGCCTTAATTCCCGCTGAGTTTATGGCTCTATATATAATTCCTAGATTTGCTATTTTTTATTGTCAAGTTTTTATATTTTTAAGTTTTTCATAATTTCCATATTACTACGTTAAACTGATGTTCACAACTGTTCCAAATTTCCGTTTTTGCTGCCACACTAAGAATTTTCGCAACACCGCATGTCGGTTAGAAAACGCAGAAAGGCCGTAAAGCCATAGCAATACGTCAAAGTAACTGATCAGCCATGACGCATTATTTGCTCTCTGCATAAAAGTCTTATGAGCAAAACTTTTCCTCAAGAGAGTTCCGAGGCATTTTTTAACTTAAAGTCTGCATTACGCTGAATAAAAAAAATTCACCAGCATGTTTTAAGAGGGTACTTTGAAAAGCACTTCGAAAAAAAGACGTGGTTTCATTTGGCTTCTCAAAAAAGAAACTTTGTGGAACTCTCTCACCTCTTTTGAATAAGCCTATGGATTTCATAACAAACTCCTGGAAAAACAGTTCAAAGATAGTCCTTTGCAAAATAGCCTACTCCCAACCTCTTGTTGCAGAGATTATGCGCTGCGGTTTCATTGGTGCATGCACATTTTTTATTGAATTCAGGATAAATTTTAAACGGAGTATAGGGCAAATTGTTGTCTCCATCTCGCAAATAACATAACAACAAAGAAAGCTTAGCAACTGACCTCTTTGAACGGCTAAATTTTGAACAATCATTTTTTAGACCGTTTTTTAAAAAACTCCTTGCAAAACTTCATAACAAATAACCTATGCAAAGTCTCGAGACGAAGAGCTCGAGACCGAGACCGAAATCCTTCGAGTCCGAGACTCCAAAAAACGGGTCTCGAGACACGTCTCGAGACCGAGACCAAGTTTCGAGACTCCATCACTGACGATTACTCAAAGCTGTAATCGATTACGATTGACGATTACGATTAGGCCTACCCCATGTATGGTTATCATCACATTCAAGTTATTCAATGAAAGCTAACTAAAGATTGTGGCAATGACCAAATGAAATTTGGTCGTTTCCAAGTAGTTGACAGTTACATCGTGAAAGCGTTGGCCTGATGTTATTTTGTAGTTATGAGTATACAGTACCAAGTTCTTGGGTGTCCGCAACTTCAACTCACACCATGGGTGTGCGCAGAAATTTTTCCAGGGGGCGGACAACGTCGACATTTTGCTTATCATTTTCAAGTTGCTGACAATGCAATGCAAACGGACGTTCACAAAGCACTTTACCCTTTCTACACCACGAAGATAAAGCCTCATGTTACGGTAACAGCTACAGAAATGAGCTTCGTTGGCAGCAATAACCAGGTATATTACGCCAATTTACACAATAATTGAAATTTGTCCAAGCAGGGTATGTCTTTTCCAAGAAGTATTGCCATGGTCTTAACGAAACCACAAAATATGACTTTATTTTACCTAGCAAAACGTGTCAACGTCGTTTAGAAACAACTACAACAGTTGCAAGCATCAACAATCTCGTCCAAAGCGGTCACCCACCCTTTCAATAAAACCTTGCTTGTCTTTGCTGATTTTTTCACGTTGAACACTCATCATCAGGACAAGCTTTTACTACGTTTTTCACAGCTTCCGACTGCTCAAGAATTTATGTACACCGATGTCAAGTCATGTTTGCGCTGTAAGTACACAGCAATATAACACATTTCAGTCAACAAAGCTTAAAACAAACAACACAGGTTGGGCGAAAGACGGCCAAAGCAGTCACTTAATCAAGCCCAACCTACATTTGATGACTGTCAAAGTCAACAGTACAGGTGAAGCACAAAACATGAGTTCAAAATGAAATAAAAACAAAACAAAAAAGCAAAAGTGTGCTCAGTTTAAGGTCAACGCTCACAAACATCTTACAAATCACATAGCGTATGTATCACAAAAAGTTAATACCCAGCAAGCAGTCGCGACTTT
>JGI24159J19872_10011956_pt1 | contig 11352 bp, 7 predicted proteins | sample Ectturendosymbi4_FD_19872 | JGI IMG/M metagenome (IMG submission 19872) | reverse complement strand
CTTATTGAAGTTTGTGGGCTCAAATCTCACGCCAGCCGAAGCTTTTTTCTGGTGTTCATTGTTACCTGTGTTAAGTTACTTAACAGCCACGTGTGAAACAATTTTGTCAGTGAAAGAATAAAATCGTAAAATGAAAAAGAAGAAGCGGAAACGTACAGTAGTCATAAAAAATTTTGCGCAGTGCGTATATCAGTGACCAGAAAACAAAGTCAGTTTATTTTAAATTGAGGTCCTTGCTCCCCCTTAGTTACGCCACTGCCGACTATTGTTTATACATTTTTTTATTTTTAGGGTCTGAGGGGGGCATGGCACAGTGCCCCCCTCCATACGCTAGTGGCTGTCACAGTCCACAGATATTTTCACGAAATTCAATGAAGTTAATTTGCAATTGCAGGGGAATGGTGTTAACCTCATTAAAGCCAAATTAGCAATCTTCACCTTCTTGTCCAAGTTTAATGCTGTCCAAACGAAATGGAGCCCTTCATGAACTCTAACAGTTTCCAGATCATTAACTCTAACAGTTTCCGACTGCGAAATGATTTAATTCCGAAATGATTTGATTTACTAAATTAAGTTTTATAGTGAAATGCATCTTTGCGCTCATTCTTGTTTTAATCATTTTCAAATATCCCAATTCCCAAACATACAATACGAAAAAATTGTGTTGATATGTGTGCTAGGCATGGTAGGGGGGCGATAGAAATTTGTTTGTCAGAAAAGGAGGCACTAGCCAAAAAAAGATTGGGAAGCACTGCTCTAACCTGTGCAGTGGCGTGCAGTGGCTAGTGATGCCCGGGGCGACTGCTTGATTGGATGCCCCCTACCAAATTCTAGTATTGAACAGTGGCGTAGGCCTATGGTGGTCATTGTTACTGGCTATACGCTGTTTGTGACGTCACAATATGACGTCATATTCAAGTTTGCAAACCAATGTTTTCGCGATGTTTATTGACACAACATGCATATTCAGGGACGCCGGAGCAGCAGTAGGGCAGGGGGTGCAGTAAAAATGTTGAGGGCAATGGAAACTTATAAAAAAACAAAAAAATCGTTACCGTTTATGTTTTTTCTGTTCACCAACATTGTTGACCTTAAAAATAATAACAGAAATTATAGAAAATCATTCTGAATTTTCTGAATGCCGGAATAGCTGCAACAAATTTATTTCAAGTAGATCTTGGCAAACCATGAAATTACCTATGATACTGTTGCGAAAAAGAACCTCCGCCCCCATTGCACCCCTTATGAAAGGGCAGAAGGGGCAATGCTCCCGCCATGCCTCCATTCTCCGGCGTCCCTGTGCATATTATTCTACACGCACTATCTTTCCTCGTTGTAGGCTACAATGTGTCGCTGTAATGAACATAAATTATCAGCGGTCTCCCGAGACAGAACAATTCATACCTTCAAAATATCCGGCAACGCGTTAAAACAGGGGAGTAGAACGCATTCAGTGCTACGTGAACGCAGTTCACAACTGCAAAAACACATGGCTGCGCGAATGTCTCGACGAACAGCAGTCGATCGAAATGTATGCAGCGGGGATGGGGACTCCCAGGGTTGAGTTTAAAATTTGTAAACTACACTGTAATTGAGAATGCGCATATAGTATGCAAGAAACTTTTCGTTTTTTTATGTGGCTGCTTATGTACAACTACTGGGGAACAGAACAAATACGGGCTTTTGTGTGTCGTTATGATCAATCCGCCTGAACTGCCAATTAATGACGAAGCTCGAAACGAAGCACGTATTGCAAGCACAGGTGTGCGAGGATATTAGCACAAAAAACAAAACGGGAAACCAGCGATACAATCAGCTAAACCAAGCACGTTGAAACAGAAAAGTTTTGAAATTTGACTCAGAAAATCAATTAAAGGTCCATAATTATTTTCAGTGTTGATGTAATTGGGCCCAACCAAAAAGAACACCCGGGTATTTTTAAAAAAGCCCACTTAATATAAACCAACAAAACCCACCATAAATTCTACTCTTTTCTTGTCCTTTTAAAAATGTACTATGAAGTTAAAAGTAAAATAAGCAGCACACTTGTACTGTAGCTGTAATTTTTTTAAGGAAACAAAACAAACAGCAAAGAAATTTGAAGGACTTGAAAAAAAGAGAAGAAAAATGCCAACAGTTTGAGTAAGTTCTACTGGTTATCTTCTTCAGCTCTGTAAATCTGTATATTTTTACCAATTTTTCTGCATTCTCTGCGTCCAAACTGTTTCTGATGTTGGACCATACCAAACCATCTGTTGAAAAAATGCACTATATAGATGCTGAACTAGCACGGCACGTAGGCTACATAAACTTGACGTGAAACGGCAGAGTTTGTGTGGGAGTGGCTTTTCTCTATTTGTTGTGTGCATCAGTGGCGGATTAAGGGGGTACTGACTGGGCTACATCCAGGGCCCCCCGACATTTAGGGGGCCCCCAATCCATAAGTCGGTAAAAAAGTGTAGTATTTGAACAATAAACAATACGCTGTAAAAGATACCAACGCCGACTGGATTAATAAGTAATCGTTCTGTGCTCACTCATTGAAATTGCTTCGTTGACATAAAAGTAATTGATTCTTTGGCGTGTGGTCTGACTGACACTCACTAGCAAGTTAGTACTCCAAGGTCTAAAAAATTAAGGTATTCCATCTGCTTGTCTTAAATTGGTTTCCGATACGCATGCGGTATCGACGTTATTTGAACATCAGTCCTGCAGACAGCCCCAAAGTAAGTTATGAATTGTGAACATAAAAATGAAATACTGAATTGTCATGAGCGCAATTATAATTTTTACCATATCAATTTAGGAAACATCAAACTGGGCTATTATGGTGAGTAAGGTTAGGTTAAATTTTGGTTAGGTCAGTTTTAAGGTTAGGTTAATGCTATTTTGGTCGGGAGTGTAGTATGGAAAGCTGATTTTTCTGAAAATATTTTATAAAGGAAATTTTATCTACCACAAAAATGTCATTTGGATATATATATATACAGTGGAACTCCGCTAGCACGACCACACACTGGACGGCACTCATAGGTGGCGGAACCGGGGCGGTCGCATGGGCCTAGCCCCCCCACTTTTATTTCTGTGGGGGGACTGGCCGCCCCACTTTTGAATTTCGAATTTTGCCTAAATAAGTTTAAGTTACACAATTAGTTTTGGGTCCATTGTTAAAGTAAATTGTTTAACGAAAAAAATATTGCAGAATTTTGGCAGCTTTTTGTCAATGTTATTTGTAATACGTTGTTTGTAATTTGGCAGTGAATTTGGCAGGATTTCATAATGTTCGGTAGAATGCACCGTGAAGAGTCTGTCGCCCTACTTTTGCTTGCTTACCGCATTGGTGTTGTTCAACAGTGTTGCCAGATGGTGTAATGCAACACATTTTTGAAAAAAATGGTGCAGCTTCACATGTTTTTTTGCATGGGCGTCGGAAAGATTTTTTCCAGGGAGGGGCGGGCACAAGTGGAATTTTCCAAAAGTTTCTCTGGGGGGTGACCAAAAGTGGTGAATTTGTTTTTTTGTCACTCGAAACTAAGATAACAGCCTTTTTTGTTGAACTTTTCAAATTCCTGCTCCCCTTCCGACGCCCATGCTTGCGTGTGGGAAAAGTTTCTGCCACACCATTAAAAAATTTATGAAATTTCAAGCATTTTAACACCATTCTAAATAATGAAATTTTGCTGAATCTTATACGCAAAATGAAATCTTTGACAGATCAATTTCAATTGTGGCAACACTAAATAGCTATATTTATTTCTGCATTGGCAACACAATCGGCATCCTTACAGCAGACAACTTGCTAGTTGCTGCTTATGCTTTGTCTTGTCTGTCTTTGCATTCCGGTATCTAACACAGTTGTAGAATGAGTATCCAGTCATGTTACTTCTGTGTTCAAGATGCGGAAAAGTTGTGATTTTCAATGTGTTTAAGACAGGTACCAATGCTATGTCAGTTTCGCCTGCTTTTTAAGCTATGTTCTTGATGCTTTTAACAGCCGACTCTCCGGCTCCGGCACACGGCTCCTCGGCCTTAGCCCGAGTCTTGGATTACGATTTATATCGGATAACGTGAGCTTGCTTGCTTTGTATATTTGTGACACCACCCACGGTCCCACTTCACTAAGTTGTTAGTTCGGGCTCTTTTCTTTGGATTTTGTCACTGTTCATACATATTTTCATTCCATGTCTGGTCTTTCGCGTTCATGTTGCAGGTGACCTGAACAAAACAATATCGTTCGTAGTAGGCGTTCTATCGACTTTGTTCGATTGCGCATTACTCGGGCTCATCCGTCAGAGCCAGGTCCAGAGCTGCTCTGTGCAATGAAGTATTTTTAAAACATAATTTATATCGGACTGAACGTTTTTTGAAGCAATGGAATTGTACAGAACATTGGACTTGAAGTCCAATCCAATGGACAGTTCTCATTTTCGAGCAAAATTTCAAACGAACGACAAATTGTCCAGCAACTCGGACTGATATGAATGAGAATTGCAAGCAGAGAACTGGCTGGCGTTAACACTGCTCTGTGACGTACGTTACTCAACAATTGAGAAGTTATTATGAGAACTTCTTATTTATTATTACGTAACCAACGTCGTCATAGAGCAGCAATAATGCCAACCAGAATGAAAGCAAATGGAAATTTCCGTGACGCAAGGGTCGAACGGTTTTATTCAGTCAGTATAAATCGTATGATGAACTTGAGTGACGCTGCTGACCTGGGTCGCCCCTGTAACAGCCTATTTGAATTTCAGGTGGTGCACCGATGTTTTCATAGTGGTTTAATTTTGTCTAAAATAGTGTAATTTACACCTTCATATGGTGTATAGCTAATGACGTCATATTTCAATGCTTGTGGCGTCACAGTTGCCAATTCAAACCACAAAAACTTTGTATAACTTTTTGACGTGCACTTGTTCCCCCCCACTTTGAAAAAGGTTCCGTCACCCATCATGTCACTCAATTGGTCGTGTTAGCCGGGCTGGGTTGGTCGCCGTCACACTTGCAGTCCTGGAGGTTTCATGTATTATCGCGATTACTGCATTTCTAGAATTCTTTCCTTGACTGAAAGTTATTTAGCTTTATCTTACCTGCTGCCATAGCCTATCGTTGCTGTACTGTAAAATCACACATCGGGAAAAGTCGGTTGTACAAATTCCAGAAAAGTTTACATTATGAGTTTGTTGCATCACATTGGCACTTACTGCGCTTGCACTCACGCCTACATCCCTGTATCCACGATGCTTCAGGACAACGTGATGCAGCTAAGCAAATTGCTGCTGACAGGTTACCATTTTTCAAGGTAAGGATACCGGTAGAATATGGTGGTCGTGTTACGCGGTGCTCGATTAACAGTTACCCACTCGAAACTAAGAAAATGACCTTTTATTTGCTAAAAGTGTAATAGGGAAATGTCAAATTTCAAAATCCAGGGGCGGCCTGGGTCCCCCTGCCCCCCCTTCCGACGCCCATGGTGCCACTGTATATTCAAAACATTCCACCGGTGTTTTGTGAACATTTATTGAGGTGGTTTCAAGTCTCCAGCAAGAAATGGAGAATTGAAATCAATGAGTTTCGTTCATATTGTGACGTCCATATTAGGGTGTCGATTCGTTTTTTTGTTTCAATTATACAAACACTGTACTTCAGTTCGTTCATTTTTTTTCCCTATTAACGACAGTTTTATATATATAAAAAGGGCCCCTTCTAAGTTTCAGCCAAGGGCCCCATACAACCTTAATCCGCCCTGGTGTGCATGCTTGCCAAACTTTACCACTTTGGAGTGAATTGACCAACAACTCTTTGCGAAAACAAAGATGGGGTACATTTCTTTACCCTCGGATTTGAATGCCATAATAGGTATAACAAGTTATCATTGTGTGATTCTCAAAATGGTGATATTGCATGATGCAATAAAAACAATTCAGAATAGGGTTTTTGTGTTTTTTTTTCTGAAAAAAGAACAAAAAGCTATTTCTTTTCAGAAAAACGAAGAAAAACGGATTTAAAAAAAAACAAAAAACCCATGTGAATTGTTATTTTTCAAAACCCGTCTTTTTTTCAACCCTGATTATCTTTCAATCCTTTTTTGTGATTTTCCTTTGACCGCACGATCTGGAACAATTGTCACGTCACTATCAGTTTGATTGGATATGCGCCGCACACTTAAAGTATAAGTCCCTGGTATTGAAACAGCTGAGAATCACTGGCATTTGAATGCGTAAAAATAAGTATTGACAACAAAACAATTTTCGTAAAATCAAATCCATGCAGCATATATTAGCAGACAGCAGACTTACAATAGGAAAAATCATCTAGTTGCAGCATTTCAATTTTTGTAATTTCACTCTTTGGATGCCCCCCTGACTTTGGATGCCCGGGGCCGTCGCCCCGTTCGACCTCCCCCTCCCTCCCCCTTCTGCACGCCACTGAGCCTGTAAAATACTTCTTCTTAACAAAAACTCTAGCATTTATTTCTCGCAGCTAACTGCATGTGCATTTGAGTAAGCACATTCTCGATTACCGGAAAAAATCAAACGGGAACCTTGCGAAGCAGCGAAAACATAACTTTCACAAACAATGACGTCATGAATTACGTCATAGGGGGCCTCCAGTAAAAATTGCCCCGGGCCCGCCTACCCTCTAATCCGGCACTGGGGGTGGGTCCAGTCTTGTCGCTCATAGTCGGCAAAAATTGTACTAAGTTCATTTAAGCCTTCTGATGTTGTACGACACAGAGGGTGAGAACTTGGGAAAAATGGCGCATCGTAGAAAAATGAACGTCATTTCGAAACGCGCAGCGGTCAACTCATCAAACTGTCCCTCTGAACGCCAGTTACTGCAAATAAGCTAGCCACTGACTGAACCTAGTGAAGTTTGAAGAGGAGTCTGGCAAGGTTGTCTGATTTCACCAACACTGTTCAATATTTATGCGGAAGCCATAATGAAGGAAGCATTGGATGATTTAAAAGAAGGAATATGTGATGGAGGCGAATTAGTGCAATCTGTCCGGTATGCAGATGATCAAGCTATGACTGCTAACACGCAAAAAGGTTTATAAAAGATTTTGGAGAAACAGAGTAGTAAAGAAATATGCATGAAAATAAACATCAACAAGACAAAAGTCATGAAGACTGGAAGACAACCCAGTACTATGAAGATAACTGTGGGGGGAGAAATACTGCAACAAGTGGAAGAATTTAAGTATCTGGGAAGCATTCTTTCATCATGTGGAAAAGGAATACTCAGAAAAGCATATCCGTGTTAGGATAGGAATGGCAAAGAATGCTTTTAATAACTATAAAAACTACTCGTAGGAGGATTAAAACTGCAGGTAAAGAAAAGATAGTCTGATCTATGCATGGCCACACTCCAAACCAAAAAGATTGGTTTGGAGTGTCGCCATGTATGGATCAGAAACTCGGACCATAAAAAAGGCTGATGCCACAAGGCTGGAGGCATTTGAAATGTGGGTCTGGAGAAGATTGGTGAAGGTGAAATGGACGAATAAGAAAACCAATGCGGAGGTCCTTGTAAAGAAGAAAAAGAGTTTATTATCGGAAATAACGAAAAGAAAATGGAGGTGGATTGGTCATATTCTGAGACATGAGAATATGCTGCTCACTGTGCTGGAAGGTAGAATGAAGGGAAAACGAACAAGAGGAAGGAAAATAATTAAAATGGTAAATGATATCATGAATGGCACTTATGCAGTGTTCTTCAACCTTTTTTGGTATGGTGCACCCTTAAAGATGTTTTGACGAACTCATGCACCGTATTTACTTAAAAGGTAAACCGAGGTGAAAAGCGATATGAAAATCATCCTGAAAAGAGACTACTATTACACTACAAAATTACATAAAACACACAGCAAAATAGAGGAAATAATATTTAATGGCTTTTTTGTTGTTGCATGCTTTTTTGTTGTTGCATATTAACCAACAACACAAACCGAGGAATAATTTCCATTTCAACAGACAAGTTAGCGATGCACCCTTGTGAACCTTTTCGCAGCGGTGCACCCCACGGATATTTTGGTGCACCCTAGGGTTCACCGTGCACACCGGTTGAAGAGCGCTGCACTTATGCACAAATGAAATTAGAGCTGAGCATAGAGAAGAATGGCGAAGGGATGTCATGAGAGACCTGCCTTAAGGCAGATTACCTTTGATGATGATGAAAGGAAACGTTCATGGCGGTGCACTGCTTTGACCGGTCGCAGGTTTGTTCCTTCGGTAATAGTGTTTTCATAACTGAACGATAGGCATGATTCTGATTTCCTGCAAATTTTGTTAACTTTTGCATTTCATTACAACATCCCTAAATAATCGCCTAAATTAATTGCCAATGATTAAGATCTAATTCATTTTGTTAAGCTCGTTAAAAAATTCTTATTTGCAAACTATACCAACCTTTTATGGTTACGTGCGGGAAAATATTTGATAATTTTATCATTGAATCGCACAATTTGCATATGCTGTGTTGTGAATTGAATGTAAATTTTCAGAATGCCTAGCCCCCTACACAAACACGAAGCCCTATTGAAGACTCTCTGTCAACGGCTCTGCCGAAATTATGTCCGCAAATGCAAGTAAAAAATAATGAAATATGAAAAAATAAAAATTCGGATATTTTGTTGCGAAGGCCATTCGGCCTTGGGATGTGCCATAACGTCAGTTTTTGTTTAGAATACATCGTGAGGGGGCCTCTGTAAGCATTTTGGGGTGTCCACAGTTGGGCTGGTAAGGCACTGTTCCGATAGCTACATCAGTGTTGGTCGCTTTCAACCAATATCAGCATAATAAAACTAATTAATCCATACCATACGAGAATCGTCCAAAACTTCGCGTGCTGAAGTATAGCTCTACAGGTTGGCAAATATTTTTGCTTGATATCCTTTTTGTGACATTGATCATGCAACGATTGGGTTAACCAACCTAACACACTACTCAGTGCAACAGTTTCTCTACTCCTTTTATTTTATTTTGAACATCAACAAAATACCTGCACATTCATAATTTTCGTAAGAACCGCAATGCTTGACTCTCAACCAGTGACAATCTCAGTGGTCTTGGAATAGTTGGTGCAGTGAAGCGTTACACTGAACGATGTTAGTTTGATTGTTACGTGACCAGTCCGATGTGTTTTATAACCACTGTTACGAACCATAGAGTCGAAAGTGCATCAACTGCTTCCATTCCAAAGTATCAAACATTGTTTTTTTGGAATCAATTCAAAATTTTAGTACGGTTTAACCTGCAGAAATCGCCCCCTGGAAACTGAAATCGCCCCCAATCTCGTAAATCACAAAATCGCCCCACATTTGCCCACGAAGATGAAAAACAATTTAAAACCAAATGACTTCAAATGATGTACAACGTGAAATGAACTTTACCGCAGAAGCAAATTCCCAGACAATGAAAAGTTTAGCTTGTTTTCAGCGAATAAACTTTCGGTTTAGCATGTGTAAGATATACACTGCACCCTTTCAAAGAGTTTGCTTCGGGGCACCTAAATTCTAATATCCATCCTTGCATATAATGAAATACAAATTTAACATAAATAACCGCGAGGCCCGTAGCAATTGCTATTATTGTTAGTCTGGCACTGGGTGATTTTCAAATGCTTGTGGTTGTTTATGGGGAGGGGTTGCTGAGATGTTACGTAATCAATTCCTCCTAATATTTTGGCTGGGCTGGTTTTGTTTGTGGTCGAGTAACATCACAGTACAGTGGTTTAATCAGGACTATGGAGCAGGAACTCAAATTTTAGGCTCCGGCTCTATGCATCTCAGTTTTTGGATCCAGCTCCACAGCCCTGGGTTTAACAAAGCGCTATAATGTTGATGTTTTGCTTTAAAGGTGTGATGAGATTCAAAGTCAAGTAGAGGCGAAATATGCGAACATAATGTAATTACGGGTGGGTTGCTTTGTGCTTACAGGTAGGGGAGGAGTTTAAAAAGGTGAACAATTGCTTAACTAATGTGTTAACCCTCCCTTAGGGTCAGGTTTGGCGTGACGATATATTCCACCAGCATGTGCGTCCGCAGAATTTTTTCCAGGGTGGGGCAACGTCAAAATTTCGCTTATCTTTTTTCTGGTTGCAAACGATGCAATGCAAATGGACCTTTACAAAACGCTTTACCCTTTCTACACTGCAAAGAAAATCCCATGAAAGCACGCTCCATTCGCATTTTTTGAAATCCTATTCAGGTGGAGTTGTATTCGAGTTGGCGGAAAGGTTGCAGCCTACTTTGTCTTCCGGTACAGCTTTTGCTGAATTGGGGTATCGCCCAATATCATTGTTATGGTGAAGTGCAGACAACTGCGTCTGAACTGGACTTGAACTATCCACAACTGCGTTTGCGGTGTTCACAGTCACATTGGTCTGTGCGGGTTGAACCTCACTACTCAAAATTTAGTCTGAAATGTTTTCTATACTTTGGCTATCAGAAATGCATTTTCTTTTCATAAACTTCTTAATATCCATTTTTCGAGCACTTTCTACAAATAAGCCATAATTTCAGAATAATCAACGACCAGAACATCAGTAGCGGTGAAAAAACACGTAAGTTAAACACTCTCGCAAAACTATTTCAAGTAATGAGAAGTAGACCTGTAAGTTGACAACCACTATCGGACAACCTACTAAAGTTAGAACACCACTCAGATTTAAAACATTACGCGGATAAATTATGCAAACTCGCCAGAGCAAATACAACTTTGCATTTGCTCACTCAGAAGTCAGAAATAAACCTTATGTATATTTCCTTAAGCTTACATACTTCACAAGCCACGCAGTGTGTAAAAAGAAGACTGCGTAAGCGCAGTTTGATTAAGTCAGTGCAGCCCAAATACAGGCCCGCGGGCCACATGTGGCCCACAGATAGAATTTTTAAGGCCCGCGAGCTTTCTCAGCTGGCCTGTAAACAGCTTGGGACACTAGGGTAGGCGAAGAGTTTTCTGGGAGGGGCCCAAATTTTTTAAACTATGCCTAATGGTATCAAATGATGTCCAACATATTCTTCCAGGGGGCGAAAAATTTTCTAAGGAGGGCGAAGCCCCCTCCACTCCCGTAGTTACGGGCCTGTTTCTCAGTATTGTTTGTTGTGCATACGTTGCAGTAGGTAATTTTAGTTAGAACAAGCACAACATCTTTTAATAAAAATGTACAATATCGGCGTTTGACTACTAGACCAGTGGTTGTCAACCTTTTTTGTATAGGTACACACTTTTAAATTTGCTCGATAACCTGTGCACCCTTGCCATGTACTAAAATCAAGTTCTGTAAAAGTGCAAAAAAAAACGATTTTTCGACGCAAAAGTCGCTGTCTTGGCCGATTTTTGCATATCA
>JGI24159J19872_10011955_pt1 | contig 11353 bp, 6 predicted proteins | sample Ectturendosymbi4_FD_19872 | JGI IMG/M metagenome (IMG submission 19872) | reverse complement strand
GGGGGGTCCGGGGGCATGCCCCCGGGAAAATTTTGCAAAATTACACCTAAAAATACGCATTTTTGTGCATTCTGGAAGCAAGTTTTAGACAATACTGTTTTCACATTTTTTATTTTTAGTGTCTGAGGGAGTGGCCATGGCACAGTGGCCTCCCCCCTCCGTACGCTAGTGTTTATAACGATGGGAACTTGAAAACTATTTTCGACGCAGATTTTCCTCACTTTTCAAACTGTCCTGATAAATGTAAAATGACTTCACAAAGTTACAAGAAATAGCATCATGTCCCATTTGATCTCAATCGTAGACAGGCTTGATTCGGTAAAAACAGTGCACAGATTCTAGGACGGACGGTTTTAACAGCGCAACAAAACTTAAACTAGACGATCACTTGCCTGAAACCGAAAAATTACTTTTTTCAAACATGATTTGCCGAAAATTTGTGCGTGTAGGCAGACTGAGCATTTAATTTCATTTTGAACAGTCTTCAAGCAACACACGAAGTAAATTTGGGGCGTGCAGAGGTGTAGTGATGCCCGTAGCAATTGCCTGATAGCGTATCCCACTATCAAATTCTAGCATTGAGGAATGTGTTAAACACAGGCATTTGAAACACGTAAAAACTAGTGTTGACAAAAGAACAAGTTTCAAAAGATTGTGAAAAATATTTCAAGTAGTGTTTTCTGTTTTAAAATGTTTTAGTCAGTGTTCCCTCCGAGGTGCGAAACTGCGCAGTGAAATGTCATTTTCGCGTACTTTCAATATTCCAAATATCTTATCCGATACTGCTTGAAAAACTTCACTATAGCTGCGTGTCTACATGGTTGCGCAATTGCATGCGCACTAAAACAAAGATTTGCTCAGTGTAAAATTTTCTTAGAGGGAACACTGGTTTTAGTCTGTTCCATTATGTACTGTCCACATTGTTTTGATTATGGCGTCTGTAGTGAAATGATACTAAATTCACGATTGATAAAAACACTACATTTAATATTTTTAACAATATGTTGCGGCCATACTCGTGCCTCCTTGCGAACCTTCCACGCCCCCCAGTTTAAGAACCCAGGCTCAAGGCAGAATTGAGAGATATTTTGAAGACTATACGAGACAGATTAAAATAGGCTAGCAGGAATTGGCCAGCCCACAAAGGGGGAAGGGAGATAGGGGGTAAGGCCTTAAGATAACGATGGCAGTGCTTTATCTTTCTCTCTCGGGTATTTAACATACATTTGCATATCCCCTCAGGCAAGTTCCCATCATATCCATGCAGAATGTTTTAGTGGCCTTACAATACAAAGAAGTATGTAACCTTGTAACAGCATTTTAATAAAATGTAATTTTTGTAATTTCTCTCTTTGGATGCCTGGGGCCGTCGCCCCGTTTGCCACGCCTGCACGCCCCTGAGTAAACCATAATCAAAGCAATGATATTTCAACGAAATTGCGTGGTCCAAGAAGTACGTGTAAGATGGAGTAGACGGAAGTAAAGCTGGTGAAGTCAAATAGCGCAGAGAACGTACATTAAATCATGACAAGAGCACACTACAAATGAGAGGCAAATAAATTTGCACACCCTTCACAAATTTTCTAGCGCTTCAGAAAATAGTCTTTTGATGGTTCACAGTGACTTTAAAAAACGGTACTGTTTCAGAGTAACTGCATTGTCCAATCGATCATTCTCGCTTAGAACTGCATAGATCTGAAGATGCTTGCTGAAACGGATGTGCATTTCAAACAGGTAAACAAGATATATACTAAGAGATCAGCAGAAAAATGATTTAGATAAAAAGAATGCGGTGTCCAATGATATTCATTTTTGTAAGAAATAAAAAAAAATCTTAAGGGAAAAGTACGTTATATACAGGTATGGTGCAAGTGCAACCGATGCGAAATAATTCTTTAGAACTTGAAGTGGAACTACAAGGATTCGAAGTGAGTTCTCGGACAAGGTCACAAAACCGAGAACTTTTGCAGAAAACTTGCGACCACCTTACGGCGAGAGCCGTTAAACGCACGTTGCTTGCGACCAGCGCACAAAAATTTCATTTCATTAGCTCGCAATGCGATGATAGAAATTTTGGAATTCTACTTGCAATTTTTTCACAGACTTCCAGTATTTTAAGAAAAGCAAAGATTTACAGTGAAAAACAAAGAGTTCAGAGTAAATGATATCTTCGTTACATTGTTAAAATGAAACTAACGAGTGAATACGAATTTTTACCAACTATGTGCCACCTGTTCCCGATATTTAGCTTCCAAGACGTCGACGTCGTCAAACACCAACGAACATCTGCGATTACCAACAAGATTTCCAAAAGCTCATAGTTAGAGTCAAAGTTCATAGTTAGGTCTACCGTAAGGAGCAATTTGTGAGGCACCACAATTTTTTCGGAAGCAGATTGACCACATTTTCCATCTGAATGAACAACAGGTTCCACTATCTTTAATTGTTGCTTTTATCCTTTCCAAAATTCATCAGTTTACAATTGTTTTCAAAGCAACTTATTCTATAAAAAAGCGGCCGCGCCGGATGCCACCAATTTTCCGTTTCTTCCGAAAAAGCATCCTTGCACAAGATCAGTGTGTTCCTGCAAAAAACAATACGATTAACGCACTGACAGAAACTATTCTCACACGAGCGAACGATGTTTGGAAGTCAATCACTGCACATTCGATTACCTGCTCCATTTCGATGCATTCTCCCGTCAAGACCTTCCACACACGAATCTGTAAATTAATTAAGAAACAAATGAAGACTAACGATAAACTAGTTGCGTCACAGAGATAAAAAAACTCACTGTGCCGTCATCAGCTGATGAAGCGAGCTCGGTTGAGTCAAGGGAGAAGGCAACAGCTTTTACCCAACCACTGTGGCCCTCGAAGACCCTCAGTACGGATCCATTGTTTGGGTTCCACAACCGTACTGTCCTGTCCCATGAACCAGATGCCTGCAATGAAATTACGCAAGTTACTTTTGCGCCAAATCAAAAATAAATGCAGACGCAATTTCGCAGAAGTCTAACGAATCATCTCACAAACCCACTGCATCAAATTGGGTAAGTCCCTCAACGTCATAACGTTAAATACCAGTAACTGGCAGGAAAGTCGTAGAACTTCACATCACAGATCATGCTGAACACCTTCCCATCGCAATAAAGACTCTATTATGCATTAATTTAAGGGAACGTTACACCAAAACCACGCCATGAAAGTTCTTTCGTGGCATCTCACGTGAGTTTCATGAGAGAAATAGAACTTTATTTTCTTTTTCCACGATGATTTCTCGAAAACTTATGAACAAATATTGAAATAAAACACTGCTTTTATACTCCTTGAAGACACCTCTTCAGCTCAGACATCATTTGTACTCTGATTTTAAAATCATATAAATAAAACTGAACCATTGTGACCAAAACAAAGCTGAAAATGGAAAGGCAATCCATTCACGTTTAAGTGCAAGTTATTAAAACGTATTGATGTCACTACTTCACCGCATTAAGCCACTACTGGCTTAAAATGAGAGTATAAGAAACAATAAACTTTCTAATGCATGAAAACGTAAAAGTGTTTACAGCGCAACAATTTCACTCACCAGCAGTCCGGCTCGAGCAAATGCGACTGTCTGCACATTTCCTTTATGGCCACTCAACAACATCATGTAAACACTGTCATCAACTTTCTTGTAAGGGCGCAGCAACCACTTAGTATTTTCACTTTTCACTGTAAAAAGGCTTTATTGTCAACATAGGTTGATTTTGAACATGATGAATCATGAGACACCACATGACGTAATGCGACACTGCATGACTTTGCATGAGACAGCACGCGATATGATGCTGCACGAAAGATCATATATACGACAACACAGTCGCTATAGCGTGAACGATGTTTACCACAACTACATCAGATCTAACAAAGCCGTTTGTTAGAGTAATGCATTGACATATGGCCTCCAATACAATTTAGGATAAAAACTTCAGTTTCCCTGTTTTTTTACTCCCCAGCACTGAATATTGAAGTTTTTAATAAGGAACTCCAAGTCAGTATCTTTAATATTTTTAAAAACACTTGGTGATGATTAAAAAGTTACTTTTTTGAAGTGTAAATAGAATATGAAAAGACCTCCTTTGTGGATTATCACAATTTCTACGAAAGGCAACGACATTAGGGTTGCAACAATTAATTATTCCAAATCGACGAGCAGCATTGTCATCTATCCCAAGAACATGATATGCAAAGGTCAACACGCTTGTCAAACTCTACGGAAAATTAAGCTATTTTTGTTTTATCTCAGTTTGAAGAAAATGTTTAATTTCCGAAAGATGAACTAACTTTTATTTAAAAGCGAGCAGCACAAAATTGCTGTGCGGTGAACTTCCAATTCGGTATGAAATGCCATCTCAGTACTCTTTCATTGTTACACAGGGGCGAAGATGATTGACTACACACGAGCATAACGGGTTTCAAATATACTCCGTTTGCTGCAGACACCTAAGTGGTTAATGCTTTATTGCAGTACATGACTAAAAAATTTGTTAGTTGTAAACGTTTGCTGTTATGCGCAAATGACTTTATAATATCCTCGTAGAGTTCTTTTGAAAAATGTTACCTAGCAGACAACAAGTAATATTTATCCATCCACTTTTCGCAAAACAACCCTTGAGTTAGGTTGCTCCTATAGTGCACGAATCAGTGCTTTAATTCATTTAACAATCTGACTACAACAACCCGGTCAATGGAAACTGAATCTTATTTTTCGCTTTTCAGCAAAGCAATATGACTGAGAATCTTCAATGCTAATGCGAATCGAGGGTTGCGATTAATGCAGTTGGAATCATGGTAGGGGGGAACCTTTTTCAAAGCGGGGAAGCACAAGTGCAAGTCAAAAAAACATAGAACATTTTTGTAGTTTGTATCGGAAACTGTAACGTCACAAGCATTGAAATATAACGTCATTAACTTTTGTCAGCATGTTTAAGCAAAATTATGCATTGTTTCATGAGCCCTCAACGACACCTATCTACACTACACCCTTCTATCTGCGCTATACTGACTTGAGCACATAAATGTAACTAGTTGTTCTTGCTAATTGTGTTACTTAAACTTACTTAGGCAAAATTCAAAGTGTACAAGTGGGGGGCTAGGCCCATGCGGCCCTCCGGTTCCGCCACCTATGGTTGGAATCATAGGCATCAGCAAACGTCAATATTGAAAATTCAGTCCAAAACAGAACCAAAGACGAAACCTACCGACTCCCCTAAACTCCATGCTGACGGGAGCGCATTGTTGCAATAAACAGAAGAGTTTCTTTATACTCGCTTTTGTACTCCCTTTGGAGTGTCATGAGCGGTCTGCGGTCGCCCGCTATGACGTGGGCCACGTGGCTACTTTCACATGAATGCTGTATTCAGATGTTTTTTAAGGTTTGAACTTGGTGACCGTTAACGCAAAGACCGCAACTACTTCATCTGAATACCGAGATAGTCATAAAGCGAAATTTTAGTGCATTCTCATGGTGGTTATGCAGAGAGGTTCTACTGTATTTTAAGGGACCATTGGAAAAATTTGAGAGACCGTTTGGCACGAAGCTTTCCCTTGCACCCACCCATCAACGCCGAACACGAGGCTAGACAGGCTGCAAGTGGAAATACTGTTGTTAAAGTCTTCGGTGTGACCAGACCGAGATTCGAACGATGCCTACCAGGATCTGTGGCGTGCGCTCATTCCTTTGGCCACTTAACCTGTTGCAATAAAAGATCATGGCAAGTCAGACTATAGATAAGTGATCTCTATCGCATGTTTAATTGGGAACCCCATACGCATAAGGTCCGAACTGGTGTACTTTTTGTGACAGTACTCAAATACCTGGCGAGAATACTTCATTAATATATTGTATGCTCAGCCAGCATGTAGTGACAATGGGAAATTAGAATACGCTGTTTTTCGGGGACGAGGAAATTTGCAAAAGCTGATCAGCTTGAAGAATTTTACCACTTGAAGATCAATAAAAAAAACGGTAGATGGTGAAATGGATGCCGGTTTTGCGCATTTGACCTGAGGTAACCTCGCGCGATGGAAACCCTGCTCATTTCTGCGTCAAGGTAGTAACTACCGATTCGCCTGTCATGAAGCGGCTCGGATAAAACGCTGAGTTTATCAGCCAGTCGGCAGCGACCTCGTAGCCTAACAGTCATGTTTCAGGGCCCGTATACCAATGCTTTTCGGTTCGGCTCTCAGCTTTGGGAGTTTCGTTTTGGCAGTAGTTGTTGCACAAGTATCCACACTTTTCATATTTTCCGTTTTGCTTTACGTTTGGGCTTTAGGTTTAGCGGTTAAGTTTAGGGTTTACGTTTAACGTTTAAAACTTTAGGTTTATAGCGGAATCAGTCGAGTACAACACAAACTTCCCTCCGGCCCGCTACCTTGTCGCAGAAACGAGCAGTGTTTCCAGCGTTTTCATCGCGAGAGGTTACCTCAGGTCAAATGCGCAAAATCGGCATCCATTTCATCATCTACCCAATAAAACCTGCGTATCGTCTACATTTTACAATTAGGCCTTTCACTACTCACAAGGTCGTTCACACCAGCACTGTAACCACACAGCGCCTATATAACGAAACAAAAAAGAGCAGTCATGGTTGTTCTCCATATACCAATCGGCAGTTTGTTTTGGATTTCCACGCCACAGTGCAAAATAGCGGTCTGAACTTCAGAATAATATTACGGTTTTATTTGTCGAATGTTGACAATGGCACATGTTGCGATAAAAGTCGACATACATATTTCTAAGTAATTCATAGTTTTGATATTTGCTTTCGCGTACGTCGAGCCGAGGCTGTGTGACGTGCCGGTTGAACCAACCTGGTTCTAACCTATGCTGAGCGCCGGGGTCTGTTTGAGTGAAGGTGGTGTTGGCGGAAAATTCTGTAACTGACCGACGTCATTACTTTTTCAACAACGCGACACCAAAGTTTGCTTAGCATAATACAAATGACTATTTCGCTTCTCTTAACAGGTCTCAGTAATTTAGTGCAAAGTTTTCATTCAGCATTTGAATTTAACAGAAATACACACAAATAATTAGCTTAAATGTCAGGACTGCTGCTGAAAGCGTTCTCAAATTATACTTTTTTCACGGAACAGGACTTTTCGGTCTGGGGACATTTCGGTCACGACATTTCTGTATATGAGCAACTGATTGCATTTGTTTATTTAAATGACAATATGGGCAGGCTAAATGTCACGCTAGCTGGTGTTTTCCGACTCCCTTTCGAAGAGTCATGATTGCGATTAAATCTGAATTGTAATTATGAGTATTTGTATTTAATTGAAAATGTCGAAAATGATTTAATATGCTTGCTGATGATAACGAAAATCATACGTTCATGCTGATTAACTGTTGGATCTTGGATCATGTTTGTAGTTTAAGTAAAATCTTTCGTTGATTTAAGTACGTTTGCATTGAAAAGTGAACATATAAGATTTCTGCAAGATTTCATAGCCTGACCGAAATGCCTCGAGACCGGAACGACCAAGACTGAAAAGTCTCGTGACCGAAACGGCTCAGATCGAAAAGTCGCGTACGCCTTTTTTGAAACTTCCCAAAAATTTGCTTTTCAATTAGTTGCAGCAAAAAGGGGGTTCCAAAATCTTTCAAACTGATTAGTTGCTTAGAAGAATTGTCCTCCCTACCTCTCTCTGCAGGTTGAATATTCCAAACTATGACATCATAATCCCATCCTCCGCTGGCAAGCAGTTCTTTATTGTAGGCAAACTCACATGTTTTCACACAGTTCTTGTGTCCATGCAAAACGTATAAGCATGCACAATCCTAAAACGATGATTTGAGATTAGAAAATGATACACACTGAGAAAAGTGAATAGCTCTCACCTAAGTCTTTAAACCAGTGGTCCTAAAGTTTTAACACCTCAATACCCCTAAGTCAAATTTTCAACAATCTGGTAAGTCATATTGTCGACAATCTGGATACCCCTTATCAACAAAGTTTACTAACAAAGTCAATGGGTATTAAGCCAAAGTGGACGGACGCAAGTCCAAGTTCTTACAGAATAAGGACTTGAGTCCAGATTTGGACTTTACCACCCAACACTGTTGAATACCCCCGAAATCTAATCTCAATACCCCTGGGGGTTATGAAGTACCACTCTAAGAATCCCTGCTATAAACTAAGCCACCCAAAAAATCTACTCAGTAGTCAACACTTAAAGCTGCAAGAGTAGAAACTAGAAGGAAAAGACAACTTCTTGGATGTGGTACTCAATTATCTAGTATATCAAGAACTTTGCTTGAGTTAAACGATGTATTCATATCTCCTGGCCCATTTCCACCAACTAAATTCTGCTATTCCTGCTTACAGCTGTGTGCATTAAACAGAACTGAGATACTTTGAGATATTTCGCACAAAATGGTTGAAGCTTTCTCTGGACAGGATAAAATAGAATGTGATTCAAAATCTAGCCAAGAAAACTAAAATTTTAAGCTGTTTTACATTTTTGGCAGTTTTCACACAAATTTAATGCAACACATATGCTGATCAACACATGTGTTAACTTGCTGAAATAATCCGCAGTTTTGGCTGTAATCCTGCAACACCCACCAATTCAAATCTAGGGTTGTTTAGGGCAAGTACTCATGAATAAAAGCAGTGTTGTAAGAACAACAGATAAAAGCTCAAGGTAGCCTTTGACTGCAAATAATACACTACATTTGACCTTAACTATGGAAAATGCATCAGTTATGACTTGCCTGAGAACTCCAAATTCTAACAGTTTTGTCCCATGAAGCTGAACAAATCAATTGACCATCAAATGAGAAGCTGACATGTTCAACACTTCTTTCATGACCTTTTTGAAAACAGTTTTATATACATCATACATCTGTGTCAATGGCTGAAGATAAAATGACATATGCTCACCTATTAACACGCAAAGACACTGGGCAGTTGATGTTTTCCACAATCTGTTGAAATGAAAGTGATAGTTTAGTCACATAACACAGCTTGTTTCATTAACTGCACCATGTAGACTTCACCAAAAAACTCTTGTCATAACAACATTTACTTCTTGGGAAAACTTCCTTAAAATGATTTTTGTTAACATAGCATTCAGAGAAGCAAACCTTCAAACGTCCTACTGAGATTAGAATTCCCATGTAATTCCTGTCTTGATACACTGCATGCAGTTGCTCAAGACCGGTGTTTCTTGCTCTTAATCATGCTTTTTAATTAGCCATTATCAATGTGTTTTCCAGTGCAATGGTGAAATGATGAAACCTTTAGCTAACACAGCACGTTTCTTGAATTTAGCCATAATTGCATGAAAAACTGTGAAATCAGTGAAGCCACCAGAAGTGTTAAATTTTAACTTCACATACCATTACCAAGTTTTTACATATTTCTTCAGAATAAAAGTTGTAGTTCCATCATCGGTTGCCAGTGCTAGTTCTTGAAAATCAAAAATACCAGTCAAAATCTTTTTCTTTTTTATTCTTTTCAGTCGGAAAAGCTTGGCTCGGGCAAAACATTGTCTGAGGTGCATATTCATTACAAATCTCCTCTGACAGGAGTCTATGATCACGCAGGGTGCAAAGAATAATGCAAAGGTTTTGCTGTTGCCCTGAAAATCATCGTTGTTACTGATAAGAAACAAATGCACGACAGTGTATTTACGGGGCAAGAAAATGTTTCTAAAATTGAAATTGCATTATATCGATGTTTCTGACGAGTTTCAATATCTATTTTTGTTTGGTTATGCATGTTTTATGTGTAGCCTATATGTCTTAGGACTGCTATCTGGTTGGTTTATTTCAGCTATTTTGAGACAAGGTCTGGCTTCTTTGGTGAACCTGATCACGTGTCGTAGACTCATAATGGCGGTGGAAAGCCCATGAGTTTTAATATTGCTGCTATGATGACACACGTCGTCAGAGGACATTGAGGCCAACAGGTCCTTGAAACCGCATGCATTTATGCAAGTGAACTTCACTGCGTTAGATAGCAGAGTGGACGGTGGTGCTAGCATCAGCTGGAAGCTTTTGAATACATTCAGATTGTTAATACTTGTCTGTACGACTGCTTTGGTTAGTGGTTGCCTTATTGGGTTACCAGTCAAATGGTATTGCATTCCGAATGCCATTCCGGAATGTAGTGCCATTCGAAAATGCTCAACTCACACCCAAACCAGCATCCACTGACAACAAGCTCACTCCGGTAACTGCGCACTCGCGCCTAAAAAATGTATGCATAGAACGTTCACTCAGAAACTTTTAACACCGTCTGAATATCGATTTACAGGTCGGACGGATTAAAAACCGATTTCGCCACCACTGAGCTTGCTGCAACAATCAACGATTGAAACACGACGCCATTCTGGAATGGCATTACACTTATAGCTAGAGCTTTGAAACACGACGCCATTCTGGAATGNCATTACACTTATAGCTAGAGCTTAATTTTTTTGAAAGAGCATAAAATTGCTACAGCTACAACATATGTTACAGGATGTCGATACCAAGACTAGTACTTTTTAACCGAGATTTTTTGTGTTTGTTCCAGAAAATTGGTTAGTACGAACATATAGTTACAGGCAGTCGATGCTAATTCTTAAAGCTGACTTTTGCATCTTTGGCTTTGTATATGATGAAGCAGTAAGTATGATTCTGGCAGTTCAAAAATCCCAATAATTAGGGCTACAGTATTTGCTGAAGACAAAGCTGCAGACCTTCTGTTGCAGAAAGTAAAACAGTATGCAAAAAAGCGTTAACATGATAAAGTTTGTAGCAGAAATGTTCAACTCGTGCCCAAACTAGCGTCTACTCACAATAAGCTTACTCTGGTAACTGCGCACTTGCGCCCAAAAAATGCATGCGCAGAACGTTCACTGAACAGAAACTTTTAACACCGTCTGAATATCGTTCTACAGGTCGGATCGCTTAAAAAACAATTTCACCACCACCGAACTGGCCGTAACAATCAACGATTGAAACACGACGCCACACTCACTTCAAATGCTGCACCACTAGCAAATCAAAAACCACTTTTCTGAAAGTCGCATGCAGCTCCCAAGCACCTTTTGTGCGGCTCTCAGTAGTCTTTCAATAAAACCAGTAGCGTAACCAGCCCAAATATTTGGGAGGGACCAAAAAATTGGAGGGCCAAACTGTTAACACTATTTGTTTGGGATACCGCCTCTCAAAGCACAAAACCACTATATGCTCTAAAAGTTGGGAGGAATGGCCCCATAGGGCCCCCTGGCTATGCCAATGAGTAAATCCTCTAATATTTTGTGTAACAGACTTCGTTCTGCAATGAAACAAAACGTGTGAATTGACTTGCGTT
>JGI24159J19872_10011952_pt1 | contig 11355 bp, 5 predicted proteins | sample Ectturendosymbi4_FD_19872 | JGI IMG/M metagenome (IMG submission 19872) | reverse complement strand
GCATTTGAGTAAACACATTCTCAACTACCGGAAAAAACAAACGGGAACCTTGCGAATCAGCGAAAACATAACTTTTACAAACGATGACGTCATGTATTACGTCATAGGGGTCTTCCAGTAAAAATTGCCCCGGAGCCCCTTACCCTTTAATCTGGCTCTGCATAGATGTCAAGGAATTTGTGCAAAGTATTGCCATGCCCGTGTACACTACAGTTTTAATAAAAATATCGCAAAAAAACTCGCTGCACCACTGAATGCATCGCATACCCGAGACAGATGACTACTCGCTGTGACTAATTCACGTTTTTTGACGCACGCTGAACGGCCTTGTTCTCTAGGCCAGGGCTTCTCAAACTTTTTTGTTCTGCGCCCCATTTCAAAAAAGTTTTTTCTAGGCGACCCTTGATGGATAGTCTAATGTTAATGATACGTGTAAATGTCACATTAGTTTACGACCCCAAAATTACATTCCGTGACCCCATTTGGGGTCGCGACCCATAGTTTGAGAAGCCCTACTCTAGGCGGCCTTGCTTGAACGGCCTTTGTTCTCTAGGCAGCCTTGGTTGAACAGACCCACATTTATGGAAACACGTCGTTATGACTCAAACAGAGCGTTGGTAGAATGCGTATGTAGGATTGTGTTCATAAAGTTGGCAGACATACTCCAGGCCTTCAAAATTAAATGCTTAACGCTATGACGGGAGTTAACAAAATTGTTAATTCACTGGGTGGTGAAGCAGGTCAAAACATGTCAAAGAACCACGCAAAAGGGTGCAAGAATTATTTCACACGAGGGAGAATCATGCTTTGCATATTAATTGGTGCGTTAATTTGGTGACACCATTTATCTTCACAGATATCCAAAGAGTGAAAACTGGGCTGTTCTACAAAAGTAACCACGTACGTTTCAGATCTAGATGGTTTATTTATGGCGTCATGGAATACTGAACAGCGCCGCGATAAGGCCTTTGATCTTTGTCAACTTTATTATCTGATTTGTTCCAACTACTTCCGTGCGATTACCATCTCGTGGAAAATTGTTTATTGTTTGGCCAAGATACTGTTGATGCCATATCACATAAGAAGCTACATAAATACCGTAATTTGCACATGTAACGTTGTAGTTCAGCGGGAAATTTTTTTGTCATTATTTGTGAAACACATGGTACCATGGATTTGTTGTGTTTTCCATGGCAACTACAGTACAAAGTGCCTTTTTGCTTTTGCTGTAAAAACACAGCTAATAATGCTTCTTAAACAGCTTGTTTGAGAACTAAAGGTTTTTAATGAGCTTCACGAAGCATGCTGTAAACATATTTAAACCGCACACTGCATTTCAAGCTGGAAGCAAACACCCAAGAAAAAGATAAAGTTAACCTTTGCATAAATTCCAGGTTTATTTTCCAGACCGCACGTGCTTGGACCGTACGATGTAATGCCATGCTGATAATACTTCTGATCTTGATGTAAGCAAAACAATGGTCCGCCGCTGTCCCCCTTCAAACAATTAAACAATTCATGCCGATAACCAAGTTGTAGAGTCAGCTTTTTTCACTATTAACGCGGCAAAATGGCTACGAGTTATTCCTTCAAACTTGAGAAAACTGTGATATGTAGTTAACATAGTTAACATCAAATAAATCCTTAATCAACGACAACCGCTCGGTGCCCACAGGAACAAGTTTATGAAGTTAATTAGAAATCTTGCTTTTTTGTCGGTTAATAGTAAAACATTGGTAACGTTTAGTCATGTTAACGTTTGATTTTTGCCAATTGAACACTATTTTGATGCTCTATTTGCGTTGGTTAAAACAACGTTTTAATGAAAAAAACGCTTTTAGACCTACTTATTCGAAAAAAATTAACCTATGGTTGGAATCAACCACATAAATTGCGGAAGACTCAGGACCGAAACCAAGGGGCTGAGCGGAACAATTGACCGCCCCAAACCTGAAGTTTAATCAATTATTTTATTCTTACGAGAACCTCATTGTCTACGTTTTATGTCCATTTACCCCATAGAACTATCTTACAACTTCGTTGGTAAGAAACTCGTTAGATCTCAGATCGGCAACCATGTTTTGGATGACTATGTTTTCTTTATCTTTTACCGGGTATCAGCTAATTAGGGAGCTAATGCCTGTGTTGTGCCTAACTTCATATCGAGCACTTTAGTAATAGAAGGCATATGAGCATTGCATCTACACGCAAAATTGTTTGGGCACACACGTGTATGTCTAATCGTGCGTGCAAAATACCATGAACAAAAGCCTGAAACGCTTATTTCCAGTTAAAAAACGTAGACACAACATTTCAGCTTATTGCATCACTGGGAGGTTTGTCGTTAGTTGAAATTAAAAGATTCTAAACTAATAAAATCCAAAGATGTTTACTACCTGGCACGTATCTTCTCCGGATCTTCCGCCAGCACAAAATTTTGGATCTCCTTCGGCAACGATTCGATTTCCATAAAGAGCGGCACTCGCGAGCGTTTGATAGGAGCATATTGGTCTTGGCGTAATTAAAAGACCGATCTGTCGTAGCTCATCGGTTCTTCGACCCACTGGAGAGCCTGTATTGCCATTGGGTAAAAAATAAAGCCAATTAATTCGGTTCAAGCCTTTCGACATTCTAAAGTTATAAACCACAGGAATTGCGTTTTCGGTTTAATTGCGATGTTTGCAATAAGTATGGTGGCTTTTCTTGTTGCAGTCAGGGTAATGCGACATGAGGAAACAAGGGTTAAACAGAGATATTCAGACTAGACCATTCAAAATTTTATGAAGATGACAACAAACAACATCTTTGAAGTCCTAGACAAGGGTACAACGGTTGTCAAGCAAAGGATCAAGAGAGGTCAATTTAATTTCAAATACATTTTCTAAGTTATGTGTTGATGTAGCAAGCAGTGCACTCGATATCGAGTTGTCAAGAACGTTACTCGCCTTTCTTTAGTGACATAAACCTTGCGGCAGAGGCGGATCCAGAGGGGAGGCGATTGGGGCGATCGCCCCTCCCAAAACTTGCGAAAGTATCTTTTTTCACAATGAATTTGTTAAATTTAGAAAACACTATTCGCGATGTAAGGACATTTTGTCGTCCATTGTTTTGTCACAGCAGTGTTGTGAAGTATATTTCATCTCTCTTACAGTAATGAAGCTGTTATTAGACTTGACTACCAAATAATACTGAAATCGCCCCTCCTAAACTTACTGGCTGGATCCGCCCTGCCAATTTGCCATTTTTTCGTAACAGTGTTCGAGCACACGGACGTTCTGCCCCTGTTGGTCTTGCGTGCAGTAACAGCTTACTTGTAAATCCCCAACCAAGTGCGATACACGAGCTTCCGGCAAATGAAGGTGGTATGGCGTCATCAGTTTTGGTTCCAGCCGCGACCATATTTATTGGCTGCACGAACTGATTGAAAATTACTCGAGTCTTGAGCTGCGAAACGATAAGAAAGTACAAGCAACGTTCAAATATGTTGTCTTATAGTCCCTTTAATGAGAAGATTAGTCCCAGAATTGTGAAATGAAAAAAGTGTACAACTAAACCTTCATGCAGTAAGTTAAATTAGAAAAAGAAAAAGTTTAATTGGGAGAAGTGCAAATTTTATGCATGACATACCCTAGAAGAAATTTATAAAGATTTAAATGTTTTTTCCGCATTAAATTTGGAAAAGTAAATTTAAAATATTTTTTGCGCAGTAAATTTGTTTTTGCCTGTGCTCTTTTTTCATTCATTGACGGTAAAGCCGTCGCTGACTGAACAAAATAACTCGGTCACATTTCAGTTCCCTTTTTGACCAAGATGTGCCTGAGGAATAAGAGACAATTTGTGCACTGTCACAAATTCCAACGCTTCACGAGCTGGATGCAAATATCCCATTAGGCTCGTGAAATATGCCATCACAATGCTGAAAAACAACAAAGACCCAGGAGCTGATGGGATATATGCTGAAGTCCTGAAATGCGGCGGTGAGGCCCTAGCTACTGCACTACACGCTGTTTTCGGATTACCTGGTGCACGCGATGTCTTTCGCAGGATTAGGATGCCAACATCATGCCTGTACTTCAAAACCATTGTAGCTTCTTTGCCAAAACCTGTGCTGAATTTAATACCACTGTCAGCCTGAGCAAAACCGTGGTCCTCTCGCAGGGATAAAGTTTATCTCCACTAATCAAAATCACTGGAACTGTGCTACAGTCACTGGAGAAGTTCTACTATCTCAGATTAACAACTGACGGAACACGCACCGTGAAACTGGTGATCAACGCCCGCATAGAAATGGTCGCGACAACATTTGGGCGACTTCGTTCACATCCCTGGAACAATGACAATTTCTTCACCCGTGGTAGAATCCAAGTGTTGTGTGCTCAGCATGCTCGTCTGTAGACTTGTGTGCTTAGCATGCTCTCTGTGGATGTGAGACTGGAACAACTTATCGACATCATGACGGTCGACTTAACTCTTTTCCCCTTCGTTGCCTTCGCTCCACTCCATTTTGGAAGGATATGTCCACTACCAGAGGTGTACGGAATCTGTAATTTTTGACTTCGACTCCGCTCCTGCTTCGACTGAATATACTCCGGATCCGCTCCGACACATTTTGAAGTTTTGGACTCCGACTCCTGCTCAAACTCCAAAGTGAATTATCGAAATTTTTGGCAGTGTCTAAACGACCGTATCCTGTTTTCGCATAAAAAGACTAAAAGAACGCATCAAACGAATTTGGTGATCACTGCAATACATGTCAGTTGCTTCTGAGATAAACAAGGATTAAGGTGGCCATATTTTTTTTACCCTATACTGTAACCATTTACCTTAACTGCAAACCCCAACCATCAACAACTTCATTGCGCTGTCTACTCCGCAGTGCAAAGAAAATCGGCATTGAGCCGTTTGGTTCAATGCAGCAACAAATATTGTTAGGAAGTTGTGAGCCTACTCTTAATAAAATTTCGATAAAAAGTGCTTGTACAGTGCAACTGGCTTGCTTGTTTCTCACAACAGTGTCGATCAATCACACATTTGCTTACCTTAACAAGAGCGACGTCATTGTTCAAAGTGAAAGTGCTGTAATCTTCATGCAGTATTATGTGTTCTACCCTTAAGAATAATTCATTTCCAGATACTGACGAAACCGTCTGTTCTCCTAACACCACACCATACAAACTGGGAATTCCAGGCCTGCAAAAATATGTTGTGACATGACATAAGCACTTTTACCGCGCATAACGATTTGAAAACAATCGCCATGCGTGGTTAGGCATTTGGGATTTCTTGAAAGCTTCTCACCTTTAGAATCTACAGTAATGTGTTGCAAAAGTGTTTGGAGTAATCTCCGAAAGTATGTCAGTTAAACGATTTGCCGTACTGAGAGGGGTCTTCAGAAAATTGGTGCCACTCAGTTCTAAGTCATACTCACGATGCGAAGCAATGCGCTGCAGCAAGGACCCATTTATCTTTGATCAGCGATCCACCGCAAAGCCCACCTCGTGCAAGTCCGTTACCTATTTCGTAAATGTACGCCATCCACGGCCAGTCACCATCGCAAGCTTCGGTACCCCCTGCACAGTGTACATGCAAGTACATGTCGTTGAGCCCACAAAGTTGGCACATCTTTTCATGAAAACCAAAGAAAGTTACCAATGATTCTTGGAGCGAGGCCAGCCTTAACTGGCACGCCGTATTCGAAGCACTTGCACGGATTCAGCAGATTATACATATTGCTACCTGAAAAGTTTAATTTCGCATGTTAAACATGTTTTGCACAAGACACACTTAGCTTAGGGTAAGACAGGTGCCGAAAGAAATTAATAGTTTGTTCTTCTTATACCGGTTCTTATGCGTGTATCTAAACGAGCTATGTCCAACCGACTTTGCGAAATTGCTTACTGAGCCAAAAATTATGTCACTATCCTAACCAGAGCCGCACATTGAATGACGTATCAATTAATGAGAGTCTCATATTGAACGGCTTACTTTGATGTTAGCGAACTAAATTCAGTTTAAGCTAATCTACTGAAAGCGTTCGAATCCTAACTGACTGTTTGGCACCTTTTTAACCACTCCGTATAAAGTGCGATTTCATTGCCAAGTTCAGCGCCAATGAAACAAGGACAGAAATCAGAAAACTAGTAAGAAGTTTTGCACCAAAGTGTCAGTGGACATATGGAAATCTCCAGCACTCAGTACAGACGAGATAAAATGCCACTGAGGACTACCTGCATCAAAAATGTTAGATTTAAGATTAGCAAAATAAGGACAGGTTGCCAGTATGTAGGCTAATTAACAGCGAAAACCTAAACTGGTGCGTACAAAACCTTCGACTGGGCCGCATGCGGCCCGCGGGTTGGGCATAGCTGATTTAGACTTATATCAACGGAAAAGGTAAGTAGCAGTCACTGGGGTGACCGCTACTTGCGATACACTGGAAGGTTTATGCAGGCTATATATCAAACACACCAGCATTCACTGCCCTGACTGTCTTGTCAAAAACTGTTTACCCAATTCCAATATTCGAAGCGAATAACCATACTCAACGTCTTCCTTAGTGTGAATCGTTAGAAATCTTATTATTTTGCCGATCATCCAGTTACTCCCATACCATTTTTTCGCTAAAAATTCGATTTTAACGAAACAGTTGCAGCATCCCCTACAATCAGTTCTCATATTCCCCCGACTTAAGGAAGGTCTTGAACACTGTAGATGAAAAACGGCTTTTGAACGCAGTATCAAAATATATTGTAAAACCTCAACATGGGAACAGTAACGTAAAAAACGTCTTGCGAAAATGATGTGCTTCTGTGATAAAAGGGCGAAGTTGGATTTGATCTTAAATATTCAGTAAAGTTCTTTGACAGTTATGATACGTTTGGTGCGGAATATATTTTGCTTACAATGAACATGAAACTGCAGTTTGTCCAAATGATTTCTCAAAGCGCCGCGTTGTTTGCTGTTTAAAATAGGCGTTTAGGCGTTGCCGTGTTGTTGTTGTGGTGTTGCCCTGTGCTTTCTTATACCCACAAAAAATTAGTGTAACTCATTATTCCTTCTTGATCCAGGGATGACCACTACAAGTTTCACGGCATACGCAACTTTTCAATAACGTTAAACCCGTAAAAACACCTCAGTTGAAATCAATGTTATCAGTCAGTCTTTCAATAATTTAACACATGGGTTTTCGTGTTTCAGCCGAAAATGTTGGAGATCATTGCGACGACCCCATGCTCTCTCAAAAACTCATCAACAGCGTCGTTTGTCTGGCCAAACGGTAATGCTGCTTAACCACCGCAGCCTGTTGAAATAAGTTCCAGGTTTCTTGCCTGCTGATAATTTAACAAAATTCTATGCACCACGAATACTGGTAACGGTAGCTTGCTAAACGGTTTAGCGATAATGCAAAATCACAACTAAAATCTAGGACTTACAGTACTTACAGTATAATAGATGGATCCCTCTTAGCGAAAAAAAGCAATAACGATCTTCTATAGTATACCATAGATATATTCGAATAGCGAATTTCGAAAAGTTAGTATTTATGAATTTTTACTTACTATAAGCGTTATACTCACCGTGTTTGACAGTACAATTTGCCACGCAACTTTCGCAGCTAGCGCAACTGCAGTAACTTGCTTTGCAGTTGGTGGGGTCCTCATTTGCTGTGAAGCAAAAAACACGAACTATTTCTTGACATCATAAATACCATCATCCAACGCAAGTGGTAATGTATGCTTTTACTGTAAAAGCATCAGCTTCGCTGAGAAATGCAATGTTATCAACTGACAATATACAAATTTTTAATTTTGTGTACAGCAATCGCAGCCTGGCGAGTAGCCAGAAAAAAGAATTTAGAAGGGCGAGAACTTCCTGCTCAATTCACTCAAATAAATATTTAACTTAAGGCGTTCACGACAATTTTTGCGAAAAAATTCGGTAAAAATTGCCGTCTAAAATTTGGGAGGAGCGACAGCACCTTTATCTCCATGGCTACGCCCCAGTTCGCAGCTGTTTCATCCGACTACGAACTTTTCTGTTGTTTATGGGAGAAATAACTGTAAAACCTGCTCATAAACTTCGAATAAAACCAATGTCGATACTGAAATGTTTTTCCTTAGCGTTAAAGGATAGCGTTTCATTTGTGTTTGAGTTTAGAAAAACGTGAAAAAGAAGTTCAGCGTTATGGGGTTAGCACTTTATTTGAGTTTGACTTAAAAAAACGTGGAAAAATAGTTTAATACGACGTGATTTTTTTCTTACCCAAGGAAAACGCATTCAGTTACCTACTCAGGTTCTGCAACTATTGGGAGCAAAAAAGCTGTTTAAATTACAATAGACGCCTAAACGTGGGGAAAACGCCAAGGAAAAAAGTATTGTTTTAAAGACTGTGATACTCACCTGCACAAAGAGCGCGACAGACTGGACAAGACACGTTTTTTGGATACAATGGGAAGTCCTTTCTACAGGAAGTCAGGCACCGAGACATATCTGTAAGCAAAATGCTCTATTATGCAGATCCTTGGGGCTTAATACAAGTTTTACAGGAAATTTTCAAATAATTTCACGATTTACTTGAGCACCCTGACAAGCAAAGGCCGCATGAATCCAATCGCACGTTCAAGCTTGGAGTTAGTTCCGGACATTGAGAACATGAATCACTCCAAGCTTGTTTGACGCAGGTGGCATTGAACTCTGCAAAAAGGATGACAATCTACAAAGGAAAGTTATTGCAGGAATGTCGCAGTGTGCATTTATTGCAGTGGCCTGTTCACGGCCGTGAACACTGTCATATAAAAAAAGCAACCACACAAAACAAAAAGCACGTACAACCCTTCAGAGAAGCTTAAACATTACATCACTGACTATTCTTGGAGAGCAGGAAGTCAAAGCAATTACTGATAGTACGTCAGCTTTCTGCCTGACATCACTGAATTTACATCTTCAGAGGTAAATAAGTTGTAATTGAATCTTGTAAAACTGTTCTTGCGAAGTCAATCCGACACATCAAAAAGTTTATATCAGGACAAAAGAAAAGTGTATTTCCGGACTATGCAAGACTGAGTGTTTGACAAGGTGGTAAATATAGGAACCCAGAAGTTGATATTAAGTATGTTATATACAGTATCTTATACATTTTTGTCACTTTTGATGCACTGCATTAGATTTAGATCAGTGCTCTTCAACAAGGGTTCCGCGGAACCCTACGGTTCTGCAAAACATGTAGTGGGGCTCCATGAGTTTTAAGGGTTCCTCGTTTTTTAGGGGCAATGATATTTTGCTTCAGTATGTTGATGTGTCATTATGAAATTTTTTAGATCAGCGTGCCGCATTCAAACTCCAAGTAGGCCGGTTAGTTATACACAGGGCTACCATCGATCTAGAACCAAAAATAAGGACGGCTGAGTAAAATTTGATCTTATTACCTGAAACAAAACAACTGTTTCTGTTTGCACAACTAACGTCTGATCATATGTTTGCCTATTTATCTCTAGGAACCATTTGCTTCAGCAACGTCTTATTCTCGAGTTCCTTGTAGTAAGCGTCACGGAAAACGTTTTTTTCGCTTGCTTGTTTCTTGAATTAACTACATGATAAATTTTCGCTTTCTTTAGAAACCTAACCAAAAACCAACTTTCCTACTAATCCTAACTAGCCGAGACAGGTTACTGCAGTGGTTCTCAAACTTTCTTCTTTGTGACGCCTTTGGAAAAGTTTCCTGGACTTGCGACGCACCAGCAATATGAATTTAATGGATACTGTTGTAATAATGGAAGTTTTATTTATTGAAGAAACAACAAAAAAATGTGCATCATTAACGTGATGTGTGGGCTTGCTTATTTTTGCAAACTTCGTCGAATCACGGACGAATTTGTGAAACTGCCACCCCAATTTTCCTTTCAAGATTTAGTCGTGGTTGATATTTGGCTTTAACCACACCATGGCAGAAAATCCTGGTTAGTATAAATACGACGTTGCGAAAGGGATAACTACTCGTAACGCTTTTTTCGCCAAAACTGGGCATTCTTCACTCAATGAAATTCAAATAAATTTTTCGGATTTCCTTAGTTGAACTATCTTTTTAGGGAAATACTGTATCTCAGGTAAGGTCGATATAGTTTTTCTTGTTCAGTAAAGGACGATGGTGTAGGTTGGACAAAAGCATCTCGAATCCATTTACAGCTTGATAAATTTCCCAGAGAATACTGACAAAAATTTAACTCAAGCTTAGTTAGTTGGATGTTGCAAAAATTTTATTTGTAAAGTTGAAGGCAGCATCATACATATATTTTCAAGCTAATTAGACAAGAAAGTAAAGCACTGAGAACTTCGCAACAGGTTTGCTATATCTTCCTTCCACAACAATAGTTTTTTAATGAACGCCGCAATTTTATCTGATAAGTCAAGGATATTTTTATCCGGCCCTTTGAGTTTATTCAATTTACCGAAGGTATCACAAAAACAAAAAAATTTGAATAAATATTTGTTCTGGAGCGAATCAATCAACAAGTTGATTATTTTTATAACTGAATCACTGCTGTAGCTTTCATTTCCATGAAAGATGTAAATCAAAATTGTGCAATGTGTTTAATATTTTAAAATAACTAAAGTTATGTAATCATGAGATGGTAAGTATGCTATCTACTGTCAGCATGGCTGTACTTGAACAGTAATTACTCTGGTTAAGTTATAAAACTGCCCTTGTTATTAGCTCAATGAGTAAAACTGCACCGAGTTTAGGTTTGTAAGACGCCCTTGGAAAATCAAAACGACGCATCAGGGCTTCGTGACGCATATTTGAGAACCATAGTATTACAGTATTAACAACGCCTGTTAAAAAATGTTTACAATGAGATAGGAATGGTTTCTATGTCTATCAAATATTGCTTATTAAAATTGTTATGCCACAGAAAATAAGAGAAAATAAGGACGCAAGTCACAAATAAGGACATTTGCTAGAAATAAGGAGAGTAATATTTTCTAAGACATAGTACTTCAAAATAAGGGCAAATCTTAGAAATAAGGAGGGTATGGTCGCCCCGGTTATACAGGAGGTTTAGTGCAGGTAGCGGAACAAGAAATTTTGCTAGTTGTCGCGTCACTTGCTGTTCATTGTTGTGCAATTAAGAACGCTATTGCTGCATCACAGTTATACAATATTGCCNACGTACAGTTCACAGTAGAGTAGATTGACGGAGTAGATAGTAGACTCAGCCTGAGTCTAGTAGAGAGTAGACTGAGTCACAGACTAGAGCTGCTGTATGGGGCGCCGTTTGTAAAAATATTTTATCTGACAGATTTAGCACAAAAACTGCTATCTCTGGCAGAGATAGCTATCTCTGCATGCAGAGATGT
>JGI24159J19872_10011949_pt1 | contig 11355 bp, 9 predicted proteins | sample Ectturendosymbi4_FD_19872 | JGI IMG/M metagenome (IMG submission 19872) | reverse complement strand
AAAAAAAAAAAAAAAAAAAAAACTTGGGTGTTTTACTCAAACGTTGTAACGCATTAACTGCACTGGTTTAACGGAACTAACAATTGCACTTTTGAAAGCTCGCTTTATTGCAAAGTACAAAGAGGAAGAGCGAATGTCATATCATTATGTTCTTAAACCTCACACTGCATTTGCGTCGCAGGGAACCTTGGGTTGGTTCGCTCATCCGATTTACGTAAATGGGGATTTCCCCGAAGTGATGAAAAAGGCGATCGGCGAAAAAAGTGCTGCGCAAGGTTTGTCCGAGTCTCGGCTTCCAAGCTTTTCAGAAGACGAGAAGCAGCTGATCAAAGGTTTGCTTACTCTCATTGTACTCCTGGCTCTTTACGTGATCGACCGAAACGTACATTGTTTACAATAGGGACGTTTGCTCGCGCTAAAACGAAATTCAAATTTATCGTTTAAACTTGTGTTTGTTCGTTTTGTGGGAAATTGTGGAAACTGACCGCTGATTCAAATGACAACCATTGCGTTGACTAAGTGCGGAGTCCCAGACTTGACCTTAGGAGCGAGTGCTATCTGAGAATCTAGCAGACATGCCATGGTTCTCGCAATAATTACACATGCTTGCGCCGAGCATTCTTTTTCCTCCCCGGCTAACTCTTATTAAACAAATTGATGGTATTTGCAACTAAAAATGCCATGAAACCAAAACAGAGCACCAGCTGTCCATGCCGAATAGGCTTGATCTATGGCAGTAGGTTTGAACGACCGAAAAGCTTGGCTCATGTTGGGCCAGCTCAGTACCCGACACAACTTGTCTGAATTCAAATCGTTGACTCCGCCATTACTTCGACGTGGTTGTCAAAAGCTCTATTCTTAGCCCTGGCATGTTTTTACTGAGATGAAACTTCGACAAGACTTCAAAAACATGCCCCGCATCCATCAGGTCACACGATCTGTGCGAAAGCGCAATTACAAGAAATGAAAAATCATTTCTGAAATTATGTGATAACTAGGGCAATCAATTTTTTGACCGAAAAACTTAAAATTTTGACTTCATAATTTACAAATTTTGATTTTATTTTGACCTATCAATTTTCTACGTTTTTCGTTGAAATGCGGAATGCAAACCCTATTCATGTACAGTATCAGACACAAGCCGATATCTTTGTTCTGTTGAAATGAAACAAAAAGTAGTGTATCTGCAAAATTTGGTATAGCCGTCTTAAAAATGTCTGGCTATACTTCCAGTTTCACGAAACGAACCTCGTTGATGCTTGGCACTGCAGCGATGTGCTTCCACCATAAACCTTTGAGAAGTCACAAAATTTGTAAAATAATTCACTCTCAGGTGTTGAGGTAGCTCAGAAGCATATTCACGCAGTATACTTTGAACTTATGAAGAATTTGGTTGTTTAACCTTAGGCATGATGTGTTGATGAGTACATTAATAACTACAATAGAGTCAGATCTGCGAATATCATAAAGTTAAAACACTATATATGCACCGTGGATTGAGTATTTGCCAAAACAAGTACTGTAAAACCACGTTTTTTGCATTGCCATGCCTAGTCTACTTATATTCAATCGTCCAGCAGGGGACTGAACTACATTATTACATCAGAAGTTGCAAAAAAAACGTTAGTACTTCCGAATCGCAACTAAACTTGCAAAAGCATATCAAAGTCTGTAGTAACTTAAAATATCAATAACAAAAACCCTGCTGCAAGAAAATTATGACCTAACGGTAAATTTTGACCTTTTTTGACCTAATAACTTTGGAGTGGCTCATGGTATCAGCGTGAAATTTGGTTTGTGGACGTTTCACAAACTTTTAAAAAGGCAGAAAAAATTTCACTTTATTGACTTTTGGTTGCCCTAGTGATAACCTTGTTAGAGCCAGTGGATTCCGCTAAAAAAGTTTTTCTGCTGCTCGTAAAGCAAGCGACTCATATTTTCATAAAGCTATGACTCGATCCAGTTGCGTGGTTTATTTTTGACAATCATTTACGAAACTCTTGCTAATCATATCTGTAATGAAATATGTTAAATTGACTGTTTGTTCCAGTTGTTCCTAGAAAATCGGCAAGGAAGGCAAAAGCATTGTCTATTGAAAGAAATCCTTTCTCAAAACAGAATCAGACACTAAGATCTTACAGAGTATATATTTCGCCTACTGCAGGCATCATCAGCTCTAAAAGTTGATCACTTTTGATCAAATCTGCAATATTTTCGACCTGAAATAAATTTTATATGTAAAAGAAGAGCAACATGTCGCAATTCCTGTGCTGCTTGTATTGNNAGTTGTTTGTCACGAGANCCAAGGCGCATGCTTTCCAATGCAATCCTTCAACCGCCGGTGCTTTGCCACTGCGAAAAAGAAGTCAGCTTCCCACTGCTGCACTCCTGGGAGGTCCGTTGAGTTGCAGTGGGTACCGCGTCTAACAGGAAAGAAGTTTTTTATGCACCAGTTGTTTCAGGCGTGAGATTAAAGACTCTGAACACGCACGTCAGAAAGCGTGACGCATGCCTGACGTGGCGAACGTTACAGTTGAGTGAACGTTACAGAGCTTCAAATGCAGCAAGGTTATATAGAGCTCCACTTATTAGGTCAACTTATTTACGGAGTCGTTCCACAGGGGCCCCCAACCAAGTTATGCAGGATGAGAAATGTGTATAAATTCAGAGCGTGGGGGGTGCAGCCGTGCAAGAAACGGTCGTTTTCTTGTTTTACCAGACCTGACATAGGAGCCGGGCACAAAGGTTATTTGTCACTTTGTCAGGAGTGAGCGTTTCCGGCTGAAACGGAACGTTCTATGCCGTAATGCATGGCCGCGTTGTTTCCGTGCCGTATGCCTGATTTAGATCATTTCCGTTGTTTAAGCGATTGTAGCTTTACAGGCACGCACGATTTCTTCGGTCTCAATCACTACACCAGCCGTTTGGTGGAGCCGGTGAATGAGAGCACGCAAAACATGCGCGTGCACCCGGACTTCGATCTTGTTGCGTTGCCCGATCCTCAGTGGGACAGAGCAGGTACGTGAGCCTGTTCGACCGCAGCGAAATGTTTTGTTTCGTGTTGAAATTTAGTAACAAAGTAAGACGAGCACACGTAATATTTCGAAGACAGTAAGGAGACATCGGCGTCCATTCAGTATTCGGGCGAAGTTGCCTTTATGATTTTCAAACTAAGGAGTTGTTTCCCACCGATTTCGATAAATATTTATCGCGGTCTGGTCCAATAATCGCTCGGGCAGAGCATGGATAGATTACTGCCGGTCTGGATCATCGTAAAAAAACGCGCTACAAATTTTTGTCGTCTGAAAAACCTTACATAGGTAAAGCTCGCACTAAATTGGTGCAATATGTGCGCGGGTGATCGGTGTGCTTGTTTATGTTAAGAGTTTCACGACTGCATTCGCTTGCGGGGGTTGTAGACTGAGAATGCAAACTGCGCAGCGGGGGCGGAGAAATCCGAAATCGATTGTTACTTCGTTGCGTTTTTTTTGTTCAAAAACATGTCACAGACAATTAGGGACAAATTTCAACACAGGTTGACGCTTCTGCAGCTGTGCCGCGGGTTTACTTCGCGCGTTATTGGACGAATGCATAAGTCGTTTCAACAGCCATATATTATCGTAGCGATTGGTCTTGTGATGCCGTTTAACTGGCAAGCGTGCTCGCGGTGATGCGTCAGAGCCTGCATAATTTTCAAAAAGCTTTTTTTGTTTCGTTACGCATTTTACCTCAGGAAAAAATAAAGCTGTTGCCATTTGAAAACTTTTGTTTGGCCCCTCATGAGTTCAAAAAGACATAAAAGTACAAGTCTCACAAACTTACTGGAAAAATGACAGTTTTCGGAAGTGACAGTTTGACACAAGAACAAAGCATCTAAATCTGCTCCTTGAGTGTTTTGCTATGAAATGAATTTCCGGTCAATAACGCACGGCAGAAATACCCTACTTCTCAGTTTTCCGTGCGCAATGCACCACGAATTGAAAGCGCGTCAGAATACATCAAATAAAATAAATTTCAAAACGAGTTTAAGTTTTGTTACAAAATGTCTCTGGAAAGTGCAACAGCAGCATAGGAAGAAGTGCACATCTTCCACGCGTTTAAAGCAAAAAGTATGTTTTCGAGCAGTTTCTTTTCTCCCATCTGTCTGATATCACTACTTGCAGACAGCGACGCACCAGGGAAGAAAAGATTCCCGAACTCCTCTGCCAGTCCTGACCAGTATTGTCGCAGTCCAGACCCAACCGCATACCAATAAAAATTTTCCGACACCAACGCCGATCAAGTTTTTTGAAACCGAATCTTAGGCTGTCCGATTTCCTTCAAGGTGCTTCCGATTGGACTCCGTACCACACTTATTTACATGTGCCGCAGCACCTGGCAGGGACTGAGATTGCGAGAAAACTTTGTGGGGCCAGACTTTGTATGATATGCATGTTATTGTGCATATCTCACACAAATATTTTGTTATTGTTTGCGTTTCCATGACATCACCATATTTACAAAATTGGCAAAATGGGAGGCAGATTATGGAAATGATATATGTTGGGGACCACGGCCCAAATGTGCCCAGTGTTATGGCAATTGTATAGTACTGTGCTAGTACTTGGCAATGGTTACTTGGTATTTGTTACTTCTTTACTAAGTACACAAAACTTTAGTATTAGTACTTGAAGAGCTCTTCGTCAAACTACAGTAGATAAAACAAACACACAACACTTCAATTAGTCTTTCGAAAACAAACAATACATTAAAATTAGAATTTATAATATGAACATGTATCTCTGAGATCCCATTAACTGGAATGGCTGCGCCTTACAATGACCCAAAAGTACACCTAAATCATACCGTTGTTTGTCATGTACATCGGGTTGATAATGTCTGTTTTTCTTATTTATTCCCGGCTTCATGCTGTTTTTTTTCAACAGTAATGTAACCACGGACCTTGTACAACTGCATAACTTTTTATCACAAACTATTGGGGGGACAAAATATATTGTGTGTCTCTCCTTGCCCAAAAGTTGGGGGAGCATGCCCTCTGAAATTCGGTCCCTGGCACCTGGAGTGATTTTTCGCAGGCTCGGTGATCTTCATCAAAAATAGTAGCGTCCAATCAGAGACGAGTACGTTTGCGAAGCGATCGGCAACTGACGTCAGAACGTTTGTTCCAGGCTCACCGTGGTTGTACAACTTCTGTTTCAGGGTCACAGTGGTTATATTACTTTTGTTTCAGGGTCACAGTGGTTATATTACTTTTGTTTCAGGGTCACAGTGGTTGTATAACGTTTGTTACAGGGTCACTGTGGTTGTACATTGCTCCATTCGGCATGCGCCGCTTGCTCGGCTACATCGCCAAGCACTACGGCAATCCCAAGATCATCATCACCGAGAACGGATGCTCAACGAAGCACATGCCGAACGACGGAAGTGACGTCGTGCAACTGGACGACAAACAGAGATGCGATTACGTCAAGGCTTACATCAACGAAGCTCTCAAAGGTATCGCGTTCTGATAGCAAGGGCAGATGCCACCACCATTGTTAGTGGTTTGTTGAATACAGATGGCCCAGAATTTTCCAGAAGTGACAAGGAAAAAAATCATAATCAAGGAAAAAAGATAGTGATCGTTTATCCGAAAACTGCAGAAAAGCAATTCGGTTTTAGATGTTCTGGGGCCAAGGTTCGTTGGGACGCTTCTGACCAGAGGTCGCTGAACCGTTCAGTGCTGGCCAGTGTGACGTGCGCCAGTGACGTCATCAAATCATGCGTGAAACGAGTTTTAGAAACTTACTTGTGATCAAAGCGCAAGGAAAGTTTTGTTTCTTCATTTTAAGTGACGAGTTGCTGAGTCAGTTTTTAAAAATACGCCGTTTTACGAGTTGGATTGGCCAAGCCAGCAGACAGCGCACTAAATACCTTTATTGGCTAACTTTGATTTCGAGCAATTGCGCGTCGACTAAAACATTACGTTTTGATTGACATCTCGAGTTGATCGGCTCGAATCGCCAGACGGTGATGCTGGTGTCGACTTAACCAAAGGTTGTCGCGCGTAACGACTCCTTTTCATGTGCGGGTAAATTTTCGTTAAAAACGCAGTGGCTCCGACAGTCCGCAAGAGTTTGCTTGAAGCTGAAATACCAGTCGTCCTCTCGTTTGCAGTAAGTGAACACGATGACGACTGGTATTTTGCAGAAAGCACAAGTTCTAGTTCAGTGGTTTTCAACCTTATTTTTACTGCGGCCCATTACAGCAACCTACTGTAACCCAATGACCCCCGGCAAAAACACGAATAAAGCAAATCTAATACAGCTGTAGACATAAAATATCTACTCGCGACCCCTCCAAAGATGGTTCGCGACCCACTATACCTGTGGTGCTTAATCAGGGGCTAAATTTTTCTCTTCTTTTCTTTAAATATCCCCTGGGGGTAAATTTACTGAACCATAAATTGCAGCCAACGTAAATTTTGATAAATCATTCTAAACTGTAAGAGTTTGTTAATTTCATATTTTGAAGAAATGAGCACCACTGAGTGCATTGGAAGTAAATCTGGTGATTTTGTTTGATAAAAGGGGGCAAGATATGTAAAAAAGGTTACGAACCACTGCCCTAGACGGTATGCTATGCTCACGCAGCTGCGCTAAAGCAAGATACGGTCTTCGCTTCCCACCACTAACGAAACTTTGAGATCAAAGCAAACTCGCGCACCTCGAAGATATTTATCACCGTCGCAACCCGACACATCAGAGCCGCACATTAGATTCTATTTTTTTGATCTTGCTTCCATTGATTGCGATATTAGAATAGAACTGCCGCAAACGGCAAACATACGTGAGGCTGTCGTTGCATTGCCAGCCGTACTGCTGGATGGCGTCGATCTTCGAGGCTACTTTCTCTGGTCGCTGATGGACAACTTCGAATGGAAAACCGGTTACACCGAAAGGTTCGGTCTCCACCACGTCGATTTCAACGACCCTGACCGAAAGCGAACCCCTCGGAAGTCGGTCGCCGTCTACCGGCAAATCATCGAACAGAACGGGTTCAAAAACTAGGTCCCCGCGCTTTTCGCGTGACGTGTCCTTTCGCGAGCTTCCTGAGAGCACCTCAGCAGTTTACGAACGCTGGCATGTCCGCTCAAATAATTTTTCACCCGGGTGTGTCTGATTTTTCAGTGTCGGTGCAGTATACTACTCACCATGCGTTTCTCATCGTCATTCGATTTTTTAACGCGAATTAATGTGCAACTTGTGCTTTTTGTCGATTTCGCTTTAATTGCCGCCTCAGCGCATTCACACGCCAATGACTTATGCATTTGCCCGGTGGCTTCCTGTCGCTTGCGCGCTTTTCTAAAGCAGCTGCTGTAACGATGTTGCTTTTAACCCGCCCACAATAAGTCGCCGGATCATGGCGGTTTTTTTTTCAGCTCCGCATTTTTTGCGTCTCGTGCGTTGCCATGACAACCGCTTAGTTGAGAGAGTGCGAGGCGCTGGATTTTGCCCGTTCACATGGTCGCTGGAATCGTTGCGAAGTCAGCTTTATTTTCAGTAAACACAGCTAGGAGTCCCTCGTGTGAGCTTAACGTTACCAGTGACTGTCAACATGCCCAGTTCAATCCGCAAACCACTTCATTCTCAGTCTTACCTTGCCTTGTTCGTTTGAAGCCTTGCGTCTATCCGCTGATTAGGACTGTATTTCTTTGTCTTAAAACCTGCGCGCAAATTGCAAGTACATTGTGGCGAAAGTTTCGTAATTGTTCAGAAGACTATTTTTTCTCTTATTATAAAAGTCTGTCACATACCGACGGCAGCATAGCAACGTACCTCCGAATCGTTTTGCTAAGCAAACCCACTGTGTCAAGGGCAGAAGCAAAAATGTACATGGGTTGCTTCGGGTGGAACCACCAGTCCCTTTGATGCGTACTCAGTAGGTTCTCGAAAAGCTAACAGAGCCGATTCGTTTGCTCCTTTTGCGTTATTGACAAACATCGGCTTATTTGCGTCATGCATGCGTCATACATGGCGGTCCCTCCCTCCTCCACAAACAGCAGCAACGACCTTGAAAAATTTCTCATGCGTAGAAAAAAACGGTGACGTCATGCGTTTCCAGCTCGTGGCACGTCCTCAGTGCTTTGGTGAACTGTGATTGATTGCTGGTGTCGGGATCGAACGAGATATGGTTTTGATTGACGGTCATTCGCTGACTTTAATTTCAGCGCTTCAGGCAACGTCCTTGCTTCCTCGGGCGGACTAAAAATGACGTTTGTGCTATTTTTCTTGCTTGAGGCTTTTCATGCATAGGCGTAGCCAGGAGGGGACCTAGGGGGCCATGGCCCCCCAAAAGTTTTTAGAACATACAGTCATTTTGTGCTTTGAAAGGCGGTATCCCAAACAAAATAGGTGCTATTCGCCTGAAATCAAACATTTTGGCCCCCCCAAAATTTTTAGGCTGGCTATGCTATTGTTTCCATGTCTTGAAAAGCGGTTCCCTGCTTTTTATGCCGCAGCACAAGCCCTTGTGCGTCACAATGCGGTGACGAAATGGTGGTTTCTGGTCTGCGTCAGTGCCTGGTGGGTGTTGTGCGCAGGACGGAGGTTAAACCGAAACGCTAGTATCGAGCGCAACTAACACTGAAACGATGAGATCGAAATTTTTCGGCGGTTCGGGCAGAAATAATGAAATAATTCGACCGGCGGAGCGTTCGTAGAGTTTTGTCGCCAAATGCGAACGCGTCATTTCTGTTTTTATAACTCGCGCATTCTTACTGTAGTTGAGGCGCAGCTCCATCGGGGTTGTTTCTCCATAGCTATGGAATGAAACAGTTGTAGGCAATAATTCGTGCACTTTTTGTGAAAGAAGAAGCTTCTGTTCGTGCTTCGTTGTGTGCATTTTTGTCTGAAGAGATTAATTTAATCGTGCGCTGCGTTCGGAATGGTGTTTTGTTGTTGCACAATTTGTTGTCATGCCTTCATTTCCATATGAGCGATCACGTGTCTGCGTCTTTGAAAAGGTGATGAGTCCGATTACTTGCTAATGGTTTTAAAGTCGCTAATAAATACTATACCGGTTCGATTTATCAGTTCGTTAATACGCTCAACAAGGTTAAAGTGTTCCTTCGGTTTGACTTCTTCTTTTGAGCGAGTTCTTCTTTTATCCACTGCTTGGCCGCGCTAGATTTCGGGGCAGGTGTTGAGCAGCCATTTGGTTGTTTCATCCTCCAGAACCGTCAGGCCGTGTTGCAGTCCGTGTGGAGGTCGACGGATTGGACATTGGAGGACAACATGGTCGACGGTTTGTTTTTATGCGCCACACCCACAGACGGCACAGGAGGCCAGACTCCATTTGTACAAGCAGGAGCGGAAACGCCCGACACCGGTGCGGAGGCGGTTGAGCCGGACCCAGGCTCTTCTTGGATGGGTCATTCCGGGAGGGTGTACCGGTGTCTGGAATGAAAATGGGATTGTCTTGTGGGATTGTCCGCCCAGTGCGCCGCACGTATGTTGTTGTCAGAAAAACTGATGAGTTGTGCGGCTGGTACAAATGGGTGTCTCGATTTGAGGCGCCGTGCATCTGCAATCGATGGACGGGTGAGCGCTGAGTGGAGCAGGTGTCCAGGCTCCATGGCAGGGCATCCTATGGATAGCGTGGCTCCATTGTGACGAAGCTCAACAGGTTGGATGCTTGCGAGGATTGGAAGGTTGTCCGCTGGTGTAGCACGCAGGCATCCAGTCACAAGGCGTCGTTGATTGCGGGGTCGATAAGGCGGGTTTGAGCACTGCGACACCAGACAGGAGCTCAGTACTCTGCAGTTGAATGCACCAGGGCTGGGGGGGCTATTCGCAACGTTGTTGCTCCAACACCCCAGCCGGAGCCAGCAAACCACCTCAGGAGTGGGACGCGTGATGTTAGCTTCTTGCGAAGTGACTCAAGGTGTCGGCGATACGTGAGCAACCTGTCCAACGCTACCCGAGGTATTTGGGTTCAGAGCAGAAGGGCAGGGTTTCGTTGTTGATGTTGACTTTTAGCTCACGCTTAGCTTCCTCGTTGTTGAGATGGAAGACTGACGACACCGTTTTTGTAGTGCTGAGCTTTAGTTTCCAAGTCTGGGGGTACTCACCTAGCGTTGCCATGTCCTTGGTCAGCGCCCCTTCCACTACGTGCCAATCTCCATCAGCATGCATGATTGCTAGGTCGTCAGCATTTGCATACTTTCCGGAGATGGTGATTGGCAGAGCAGAGATGTAGATGTTGAAGAGAAGGAGCGCCAGGTCAGATCCCTGTGGGACACCGTTCTTGAGGCGTCGGAACCTGCTCCTTTGGCCATTTCCGGTGGTAAGGGTAAAGATGCGATTGCCAACCATCTCCATGATCATGTGGACCATGTGTCTATCAAGCAGCAATCGCAGCAGCTTGCAGGTGAGGCTGCTGTGAGGTCGACAAACAGCTCCGGCCTTCTTTTCAGCTGAAAAGCTATCATCCATGTCTTGTGTCAACAGGGTGACGTGGTCTACGGCCGACCTCCCGTGTCGAAAGCCTGCTTGCATCTGTTGCAGCAGTGGGTCGATGATTGGTTCGACACTAGCGTAGATGAGTCTCTCGAGGAATTTGAAGGGGACACACAGCAGAGATATGGGAAGATTAGCTCTTTGGGTCTTCCAATGGCTTTTCTGGCTTAGGGATCGCAACTACTAGTGTTCTTCTCCAGATCTTTGTAATTTTTAGTTGGCGCATGTAGCAAGTGAGGAAGTCGCAAAACCAAGATTTGAGAGCAGACCCGGTGTGGAGGAGGATGGAATCCAATCCCGGAGACTTTCCTGTCTGAGGGCGGCAGCAAACTCCTCCGGCCTAAAGGGTTCGGAGATACTGTGACCCTCAGGCGTTGGAATCTTCCACATGTCGGACAGCTGCTTGTTGACGAGCCTGGTGGACTCGTGGTCGCCGGTCCCGTGTGCCCCGTTCTTCACGAGTTGCGAGGCAATGAAATTGGCCGAGATGGGGCAAAGGCGAGAAGATCGATGGAGTTGAAAACTTCCAACGCTCCTGCTTCTTCTGTTGTAACCGAGATAATAGGGACGAAGCAGCTCTGTCAGTCCCCACTGTGGCTTGGATGAAGGAGCGATAGAGGGTCTCGCACTTTTTGTCCCAGCATGGCGTATAGTTCTTCCGACGGCCGCGTGGGATACATTGTTTAGCCGCAGATAGCAGGCTCTCGCAAAAATCCTGATATGCCCTCTCAATAGTAGGTGTGTCCGGAGGTGGCAATCTCTCGACGGATTCACCTGTGAGAAGGCAAAAGCGCTTCCACTCGGCAGGCCCGTCGCCAGGATTTAGCAGCAGGGGGGGCCAAAAACCAGAAGGGGG
>JGI24159J19872_10011948_pt1 | contig 11357 bp, 10 predicted proteins | sample Ectturendosymbi4_FD_19872 | JGI IMG/M metagenome (IMG submission 19872) | reverse complement strand
CTTGTTCGGGCCACATACATATATTTTTGTTCTTCGCGCACATCCCGTTCGTGGTGAATCACACAATCAACGCAACACCACCGGAGAGGTTGCAACACTAGTTTCTCTGAAAGTTAGTGATCGAAAGTGCAATATACAGTAGATTGGTTGGAATTTACAGTACTGTATGATTGGGAGGAGCCTACAAAACTGCTATCCAACCAGAACAAGTACTACAGAACCAAGTTATGAAACAAATGACTTTTACCTATGAAAGGTCAAGTTTAAACAGTATTTTTAAAATGTTGGAAATGTTCAAAGAATTTGATTTGTACTACCTCAATTTGCCAGAGTTTATCTCACGTTCAAGTTCAATGGCAAATTAATGCTTTTGCCTCATGAGGCAAAATAGGCACTGTTGTCTTCTTTATGGGCCGGGCTGGGTACGGGCCAAAATTTCGAAGGGGTTTTACGGGTTTGTTCTGATGGGTATGGGTTGGTCTGGGTCATAAAAATGTGAGCACATGACATCTCTACGTAGCTACAAAATTGTTGACAGCCAAACTTCATGTTATGATAAGGAGTCGGTACCGGAAATTTGGACAGGTCGGAGTTGGACATTTTTCCTCCGAATTTGCAACCCTGCTGTCAAGCCAACACAATAAAAAAATTGTGTAAGCGTTCAACCCTTTTGAAAAATTTTTGCTGCAACACGCCTATCGAAGACTGAAACTGAAATCGTTTCATTATAATCAAGGTGAACGTTACATTTATTGTTGGAGAGGCAACGAAAAACGATGCAGTAAATGATACAAATGAGCAGACAAAACGCTGTTTTGGGTTTTTCTAATGAAGGTGACGTGATTTTCTTGGCGACATGGCCAAAAGCCTAAACTCTGACAAGTTCTGCTCAATTCCTCAATAAATATTCTCAATCTCCTTGCGATTCGGAACAATGAATATTCGTTCCATAAATCAGAATTATCACTTTTATTAAATTTCATAACTTAAAGATTATTATACCATGGTACTAAATGCCCATTTCCATATTCAGATAAACCACATAGCGGGCAAGTAGAGTCTACGGATCAAAAATGGGCACTGTTGCATATACGCTTTCAACTGTTTGTTGTGGTCGTCAGACATTCTTGTCAAGTTTAGATCACAAAGAACAGAGGGCAATTCGAACACTAATTTGATCATGCAATTTTGAAGAAACGAGAATGTGTGAGATAAAAATCGTTTATTCAAAATTCGAATGTTGTCAAGAGACAGAATGCCACTGTTTCAAAATAAAATAAGGCTAATTTCGAAAAATGCATCTTGAGCTTATTGCAGAACGCGGATATCTAAGTACATTCATTCCAAAGGTACGAAATCCTTCAGCGGCTACCCTATAAGTCACTGGAGTGCACTTCAATTTTTGCAACAGAGTGCAATAAAGATTCAGTTCACAGACAAAAAATTATTGAAAACGTGAAAGATGCAGTTAATGAAACAAAAGCAATGGCAGCAGTTAGCTAACAAATCAATCGATCAATCTCACAAATCAATCTTTATATCACAAGGGACAACCGTTAACTTGGATGAACTGATGGGTCGCATTTCAAGGTTTTGTCGAGCTTAACCCTTGGGACTGGTTGCCGCCTCGCTAAACGCCGAGCATTCGGGATTGGAGCAAGACAGCCATTATTTCGAGCGAACGACTCGCATCAAACCAATTGGCATGGATGTTGACAAACAGCGACAAAACAACAGACAACGTTAAACAGTATAGTAACACTTAGACGCATCTACAACGCATGAACTTTGCAATACAATAAGCGCGTTGTACCTCGAAGCAAGTGGTTTTACGCAACTACTGAAAAAGTAAAACGCTTCGCAAAGACCTATCAAGATCACAACCTAAGCCTGATGGGATTGTATTGAAGAACTTCTTCACTCCCACATGCAATGCAAAATAGACTTAGGATACATGGCAGTAACAACGTACACACAAACACATGAAAGAACACAGATATGAGGCGGTAATAGAAATGCATACACTTAATGGCACTAACACGACTACTTTTATAATACACAAACACAGATACGAGACACTTATGAAACTTGAAAAACGCATTTTCAGCCGATGTGAGGATTCATGATGGGAACGGAAATTTATTTACTGCTCGGTAGATCAATGATTCGCAATGCCATTGAAGGCTGAAGGCATCCCACAACTGAATACGATAGTTTAATGCGACCAATTTTAGAGTTTTTAATACGACAAATTTCAATGAATGATTCGAGGTAATAAGCACGGTTTCATAGAAGTGGCTGGGCAGACAATAATCTCTTGCACGACCAAAATATGAGCGTGTTCTGCGTAAAATACAATGTTTTTCTGATTTTCTCATACACTTTTACATTGGCCTCTTTGCAATTATTAGAAATACTTTAAAAAAATCACATCGAGTGTATTCAACTTGATCGCAGGAGGAATTGTCAGTCTTTCCAAACTACGATAACGAGATGAAGAATCGCCGGCGATTCAACTTTAAACGTCTTTTCATGACACAGGCAAGAGCGGCATCGCGACGTGATGAGTTACGTGAAACACCATGTGGGCAAATATTACACGAAAGTTGTAACAATTATCCTGGGCAGTCGGTCGCAAATTTGGAGTCAAAGCGGACAAGACGCTTTCGTCGATGGTGCATGAATAGTGCCACGGGCTGAAGGGAGGTCAGCACGGAAGCTATCAGAAAACCCACGTTGATGAGCTCGTAACCCTCCCTGAGTGCTAGGTTTAATAGCGGGTATTGCAAATATGTTACCACGCCGAATATGGTCACAAGTACCCCGAATAACTTCCCGATGTGCTTGGTGGGATAGGCGAGAATCACGAAGCTAGTAGTTGAACTGTAAAGAAAGCCACGAAAGATCGTGCACAGAGCAAATGAAACATACTGTACCTCCAAAACTGGAAAAATCACCACAAGTGAAAAGAGAGACGCTACGCAAGACGTGATCCCGATCGTCACAGCAACAGCGAGCATTCCAGCATTCATAGATTCAGCTCCGTTTTCTGTATTTCCGGAAAATTTTCGTTGCAGCTTATCGGTAAGCAATCCGCAAAAGGGCGCTATGAGAATTCCCATGACCGTAAATATACCGCACACAAAAAGAAGCGTATCAATCGATGTTCCACCGCTAAATGATTTCAGCCATGAGCCAACAGTTCCCAGAAAAAAGACCTCCCTCAAGTGCAGGACTGACATAAACGCCACGTTTCCCCAGTAAAATGGGTCTTGAAGACACTGAAGAAAAGTTCTGCGCTCGACGTTTGATTCTTGCGAAGTCATCGCACTTTCGCAAGTGGAAAAATCCTTATCAGCGTCAGCTCCTCTCACGTTGCGTTTCACAAGACGTTTGAACTCTACAATGCCGTAAATGAAACGTTTGGGAAGAGGAAAAGGGACACGCTGCCTGGGCGTGAGAATAAACGTTCGCACGCCGCACAATATACCACAACAGGCATAAATGACAAAGATTGCCGGCAAGGTTAGGCCTGCGTCATAAACCATTTTCACCAACATAAACACTACAGCAGATGAGTCGTACGCGCCGCTGTAGATCCCTACAAACGTAGTGCGGTATTTCCGCGAAAGATTGGCAAGGTTGAAGTTGCATATCATGAGGCAACTGCCGCCAAATGAGAAAAGTAGCATAGCCGGATAGAGCAGCCACGATTGCTCAACTTGTCCAAATATCATAATAAAGCTGGCAATGATAAACATACCAATGGCAAAAGTGCGGGTAAACCATGTACCCCATTTATCATAAGCGTAACCTATGAAAAATGTGCATGTGGAACAAGTAGCTACAGATACGGTGTAGACCAGGTTCAGTTGACTTTTCGCCTCATAACAACTTTCTTGTGTTGAATTCACAGAACTATTGTATAGAAAAGCAGTAGAGACATTTCCTTTGGGATTTTCACAAATGTAACGAAAGTATCCAACATCCAGCAAAACATCAACAATGTAGGTCCACCCATAAACAACTCCAGAAAACAACAAGCACTCTAAAATGGTGGTTGTCAAGGTTACGTTTACGAGAGTCATGCCTACCCTTCCCTGAGACGGAAACAGCATAATTCCATTCATATGTATAATTCCAGCATAATTCCATTCAAATGTTTAAACACATGTTTAAAGATGAAAAGCATGAATCATATCAAATCTTCATTCGTTTTTGAGCAGTGTATTTAAATCAAAAACAACAATCCCATATAAGGCTAAACTTACCCATAGCAGTTTGACTATCAATGTCACCAGGGCAGCTACATCTGATGTTACTCATTGCCTTTGTTTTTCAACCTCAATTTAAAAAATATATATGGTATGCTGCAATTGCACCGACTTAAATGAAAACCATATCAAATAAAAACCAACTTTTTTGTTTCTTCTTTTTATTATTTACTTTTTCTATTTTATTCACACACAGGGCCCCTTTCCAGTACACTGCAGGGTTGTTACCGGTGCCCTGGGACAATCTACTGTATACATTTTTTCATAAAAACTGGCCAGTGAAGAACTTGTAGTGCATCACTACAGCAGTAACACTTCCCAATTACTTTTTATTCCTTTTGTTGTGTTTTTAACATGCATATCCTTTTTGTAATATACATCATCTTTGTCCTCCATACAATACGTGTACTGAATGGCTTTAAATGACATGCTTACAACTATGGTGTCCTGCTGTGCCTAGTACAGTATATTACTTTGTGAATATTGCTTTACTGTCACTGGTTTGATCTTGTTTCAACTTGGAAACCCGTTTGTTATTGCATTTGTGTGCTTATGATGTGCAATTTTTTTACTTCTTTGTCTGTTTCACTTTCTTTGTGAGTTTTCTGAATAAATTGAACTGAACTTCATTTCACAAGCCAGTCTTATTTTTACATACACTAATATGTACTTGCTTTGTTTCCACTCATTTTTGCACTTTGCAAGAACTTTTCAAAATAGAAGATCAACCTATTCCACTGTGTGATTTAGCTGCCTTCTTCTCAGGTAGCATTTGCCAAATTACTTGCAGATTATGTCACATGCCTGGTTACACACCTAAAACAATGTTCTGAGTATTACACTCCAGCAGGGCTTATTTTAAGGTGTTTTAGGGACCCGATTCGGGTCCTTAGAATTGAAAATCAGGTCTCTAGAATCAGAGAAAATTTTCATCGGGTTCCTAGAATCAAAGAAATCAGGTCCCTACAGGTCCATACCAGGTTCCTAATATTTTCCTAAAAAAAACTGCACTCCAGCTAATTGACCTTGCCACAAAATATCAATCTGAACTGCACATCACAATACCACATTGTGTCTAACAAAGCAACAGGCTTTAGTTTTACAGGAATGTCGTTATTATTTCAACTTCACTTTGAGCAAAGATGAAAATGTGTTGCAAGCAAATGCTAATGAAAACAAACTAAAGAATTGTTCTAGTCATATGCCTTGATTTATATGTTTATAAACTGATTTTCATACTATGAAGCAGCCTGTGTTCCTTACTATAGGTCATAATACAATGAACCTGCAGAGAGAATTAGGCAAAAATATGTCTCAATAATGATATTAGTCAATTGCAAGTTTGCTATAGAAAGTACAGAGATGTAACATCATTTTACAAGTAAAATTTTGTGTTATGTAAATCTGTTAAACTGAATACAAAAACTCCTTGGCAAAGCCTTGCCTAGGCAATCATGAGAATGCTTTACAAAGTTAGTCATGCATCTGGCTAAAGTACATGATAATATTTTCAACAAACAAACAACCAAAGCACAATGCTCGAACTACTCTAGCATAAACTTTTAACACTTTGGCTGCTGGCGTATGAATATTTTGTACTTGGAAATTGGCCTAAAATCAAGCATATTTCAGTTGTCTTGCCAACCGTCTAGCTCCTCAGTGGATTGTGGTAGAGAGCTGTTCAAACCCTCAAAAGACTCGGCAAGTCTTCAAGTCTGCAATGAAAATAATTTTTTTGGTTTTGGGTTTCTCTTTTTTTTTGTGAGTGACATCATAAGTGAGGTAGATTTTTAGTCATTTTGGCTCATGTTACCTGGTCTAGGGCTAACCACTACATGGAAGTATTTCACTCAAGTTTTCATTGGAAACTAGGCTAGAATCTGAGTCTTTTGAGCCCTTGATTGACTTTCTAGCATTTCTGGTTCAAAAGTTATGGCCTAAAATAAGCAAAATAATAAATTATCTAATTAGTGGATTAATTAGTAATTTTGTTGTTTTTAGGTCATAAATTGGAACCTGAAACAGCAGCAAGTCATCCTAAGTATCATAAGACTCAGATTTTAGCCTAGTTTGAATAAAACTTGAGCGAAATACTGCCATCTGGTGGTTTGGGCCTAGGGCCAGATGAAGTGGGCCAAAAAGGCCTGAAACTACTTCACTTATGACGTCACTCACAAAAAAATAAAACCCAAAGCCAAAATATTTTTTTTCATTGCAGACGTGAAGATTTGATGAGTTTTTTGAGGATTTGAATAGCTCTCTAGTGCAATCGTGTGTGGATATAATCCCGCACAAAGACACGTGCAAACTGCTGGATTTTAGCCTCAACTATACCGGCAGCTAAGGTGTTAAAAATTTTGACTTTTAATTTATAACAATTTTATCAAAAGATAATCAGACATTTTTTAGTTTAAATAAACCATGATATATGACACAAAATATTAACCATGTGACTACCTCAACAGGTACTTTTGTGATAATATATGTTATATATATATGTGGTTACCACAATATAAAAAGCAAACATAGCAGAACAAAAGGAACGTATAGAAAAAATCGTAATGGTAAAACAAAACAAAGACAAACCAAAAAAAGTCAAATCACGCATGCAACATTCATCTACATAACACAGATGATGGTGGGTAAGCTATGTGTGAAGAGTTGAAAGATACACAGATGAATAAGTGAGTCATGCACATAGGTTAAAGAAGCAAGTGACAATGGAGGTATGGTTGTTTTTATTATTTTGCATCGACAATATTTTTTTGTTTTACACTGTTGCCCTTTTAGTAATGATGGCATTGATTCATGATGCCTGGAGCCCTATAATGAAACAAACCTTAAACATGATGATATTGACTAGTTGAGTAGCACTGTTAAAAAACATGTACGAAAATCTTGAATGAAAGCAACAAAATCTTGAAAAGTGACTGAAATAAACCTTGACCAAGCAGACGCAAACATGTGGAATATGGTCACTAATACTTTCATTCAAGTTAACAAAGAAACATGTGCCCATGCATACACAAATGATCATTTCGAGAGCAGTATTGCCAATCACCAACATTTTTAAACATTATAAACGATCAACTAGATGTTAAATGCTAAAAATTGAAATAATGCATGTAAATTGCTAAAGTTTATATCTTATGATGTTACACTTATTACAATTAGAGCTCGACCAATGCATCAGCATGCCGATATATATTGGCCGATATCGGCAATGAAAAAAATAAAAAACATCGGTATCAGCCAAAAAAAAAGCTTATTGGTCGAGCTCTAATTACAGTGATGTCAAATATGTCAGTGTACTGCTTCACACCTTACTGAAAGCTTTAATAGAATTAGCTTTTCTGTTCATGTAAAATTTTCCACAACATTTTTCTGCACAAGGCAATTTTGTCATGATCTTGCCATGTTAAGTCTTCTGTACAGAACTCTAAAAGTAAGACATAGATCGATATAAATGTTTGATGTTATATGGCAATTTTTTGTTTACAACGCACAAGTAATTCTTAAAAAGGTCTTAATTCTAATAAACACTGAAGGAAGACCATGACACTCACAGGCAATCAGAATCACTTTAGGTAATGTCTACTTTGCCTCATGAGGCAAACGCTGTGCTGGGGATATTTTGCTTTGCTTTAGTTCAGTGGTTCTTAACCTTTACAAACACGCCAAACTCTTACGTAGTTTTCTAAGCTTTTGTCAAACCCATTGGAATTCTTGAATGTTGGAACAAGGATGATACACTGATGGCAAAAGTCTGAAATGAATTAATGGTATAAAAAGGTGATCTTGGTTAGCTTGCTTTGATATAACCATACTTTCAGTCATTTTTCCGATGACTTTCGTCGAACCCCTGAAACAACTCTGTTGAACCCTGGGGGTTTGATCGAACTCAGGTTAAGAACCACTGCTTTAGTTGAACATGATTGAAGTGNTCATGTGACAAGTACAATACCCTAAGAGACAATGGTTTAGGGTTATGGTCTGGCCTACAGTTCACACAATCCAGACAANAGCAACAGATTGCCAGCCCTGAAACCATGACAATACTTGTCCATGCATGTCAGACTAAGCTGTTATAGATGCCATGGTCAACTAAGCAGGTCTTGCATTCTGAGGTTATCATGTGACCACTTCAACCAATTATGTTCAGCTAAAGGCAAAACAGCTCCAGTAGTGTTTTTGCCTCATGAGGGTGAAATATACACTGCGATCACTTTATTGTGTAGCAAGTGAGCTCCACGGCAAATTCACTCAATGTTCTACTGCAGTTATATTATAGACATTCTGTTTCATGCCTATTCATATTGCATGCTGACTGTGGGGCAAGTATACACAGTCTAATATAGTATTAAATGCCTCTGTCTTGCCTACAACAGTGCTTGTCAAATCTCGCATTACATCCTCAGGAACACAGATGTTTATCCACATCAAATAACTTATTGATATTCACTCAAGACCTTTGATTGAAAATATCTATACTGCATGCTTTTGTTTAATGACATGTACTTTGCTTCATTTAACTCTTTCATCTGCTTACTTCAACTGCCTGATGCTTTGTAAAAATTTGTTTCTTTCTGACAAATTTTTCTGGATGAGAAGTTGAGTTGATTTCATCTGGCGATAATTAGTATCCCAGCAAGAAAACCAAATTATTGCAAGGACACCAGGGCATTTGAAGGAACTGGAAGGTTATCGACAATGATTGAATACAGCATTTAAATTCAAATTTGCTAGTGTTTTGTTCTAGTGGTTGTTCCTCTTTAGTATTGCCTACATGTGCCAACCAATGCATTGCATACCCTATGTATGATACACATTGTGCATAAGCATTTTGTTTTCTGTACTCTTGTGTTTCTCCAACAACTAATCTAATGTGTGGGATAAAACTTGTGTCTAAGCACAGCAAGTAAATCAAAATAAAAAACAATAGCTTCACTTCCTGTTATTACAAGTTCCAACACAAGTTCATACTCTGGCCTAATTAAACAAGTTTGTTTGCATGCAAAAGTTATTTATTTAGTACAACGTGAAAGAAAGTACGTGCGAAATCACGTCTGAACAGCCACAACACACAGTGCTGCCACAGGCTTCTCTACAAAAATCACTAGATTCACAAGAAAAATTCACTAGATCTGAAAAAAAATTACTAGACTTAAAATTTTGATCGTACTTTTCAGACCATAAGGTGCATTTAAAATCCTTTAATTTTCTCAAAAATCGAAAGTGTACCTTATAATGTAGAGCACCTAACGTATGGATCTGGTTGTGATTTTTTATTCTAGAACCAATTTTACATGGTAAACTGCTATTTATTTAATCACTAGTTATGATTTTTGTAAACCGACCCTTGTGTTATGTAATAAAGCAACAACAATTGCAATGAGCAGTGTATGTGGTTCTGAGAGTAGCAAGGACATATTACTCCATGAGACTCCAGTCAACATTAGTGCACACCTAAGTAATCAAACATGTGCACAACAACTCTTTTTTATTCTGTTCGTGTCTAGCAGATTAGGCATGTGTGACAGATTAAACTCCCTTGAATGCATGGCAATCCGATGGAGTTTAATCTGTCCGATAAAACTCCCTCAGGCTCATATATGCTATCTGAATTTTGCTTCATTTAATGCGCCTCATAATAATGCAGTAGGCCTGTTGTATGAAAAAGGAACAGCTAGCATTCAACTTTTTATACTGCATCTTTTACAATCTGGTTCGCTTTATAGTCCGAAAAAGGATGGCACATTGAAATTTGTACTTTTTCTTCAAATGATAGTTGTTTACTTAACTGGCCAAAAACCTGAACATCATTTGCAAGTTTGTTGAAACAGATCAAGCTGAAGCCGGGAAAATCTCATACAAAAAAATCTTCAGGCTTTTCTCAAGAGCTGAAATTGACACACTTACACTACAGAGTATTTTAGAGCACTCAACCTAACATCTCCAAAATAAAAAAAATTATATTGCAGGGTTCCTGCAAAGAAATGAAAACACTGTCATAGCCAATAATCATAGAAGATAATGCAGCACAACACAGAAGTGAAAACAATACGTAAGTAACTCAAATTAGAAGCACTTGTTGTTCGTTCTGTTGGTGCAAATCTTCAAACAACACATAACTTACACAATAAATTGTTTACGGTTTAAATAGGCTGAACATCTTTTGAAAAAGTGTTGAGAAGTTGTAAAAAAGACAAACGATCTTGTTCAAACACATACTTCACTAGGCAAAAATCACTAGGCGTGCCGCGTGGCACCAGTGACAACAAAGCAGCTTCGTGCCTCGTCACAAGCAGCAGTCACGATTTTTGCGACAAAGTGTAAAAGAACAACAAAGCACTATTTGTAAGAAGCTGGTCAAGCGAAACAACATTTCAAGGTGCCAGAGATGAGCAGGTAGATGATTTTGCGCATTTGAGTTGCCGATTTTGCGCATTTGACCTAAGGTAACCTCGCGCGATGAAAACGCTGGAAGCACTGCTCATTTCTGCGTCAAGGCAGTGATTACGGATCCGCCTGACACCACGCGGCTCGGACAAAACGCTGAGTTTATCATTGAGACGCTAGCGACTTAGTAGCGTAACAGATATGTTTCAGGGCTCGAATGCCAATGCTTTTCGGTTCGGCTCTCAGCTTTGGGAGTTTCGTTTTGGTAGTAGGTGTTGCACAAGTATCCACACTTTTCTCTTCATATTTTCCGTTTTGCTTTACGTTTGGGCTTTAGGTTTAGGGTTTAGGTTTAGGGGATAGGTTTAAAACTTTAGGTTGATAGCGGAATCAGTCGAGTATAGCACAAACTTCCCTTCGGCCGGTGCCTTGTCGCAGAAACGAGCAGTGTTTCCAGCGTTTTCATCGCGCGAGGTTACCTCAGGTCAAATGCGCAAAATCGGCATCCATTTCATCATCTACCAGATGTGCACGGACAGGACTGGTTCGGACTGCAACTTTTGAAAAAATTGGCGGTCATGAGAGTACGAAGTCTAAAATTTTTGACTCCGTTTCCACTCCTGCTTTGGTTGTTTTTCTAAATGGTGTACGTGTACAATTTTTAAACCAAGTGAAATATCTTGG
>JGI24159J19872_10011947_pt1 | contig 11357 bp, 9 predicted proteins | sample Ectturendosymbi4_FD_19872 | JGI IMG/M metagenome (IMG submission 19872) | reverse complement strand
TAAAGCGTTTAGCATAACTTGTTTTGCACCGAGTTTCTCGTGGATGGGTAAAGCTGAGCTAGGACATCGGATCCAGCGGGATTCGTCGGCCGCAAAAGTTAGTTCGGGCAATTGTCTATTAACACGATGCTTTGCCAAGAATGCCAACAATTACGTTTTTGGAGCTTTCGCGAAAACTTACGGTTAGCGACATTGAAAATTGCCACTACACTATCACTCAAAGGTTCATCTTGTTTCAAACACGTTTTGCGTATGTACAGCCGAGCACTAAAAGCAAAGACTAAATTGGTGCACGGAAGATTGGAGTTCATGAAAAATTGCAGACAGCGCTGAATAAAAAGAAATGCTGTCCTAAACGGAAGGCGGACGAGTGCACTCAAAGGTAAGTGGTAAAGACAAGAAGCCACGTAAAGCAAATTTTGGTTGGTGTCCAACAAAAACAAAGCAACAAACCACAGTATAGAGTTTACAAATATGCCAAGTCATGGCGACTGGCATCAAGTTTTACCACAAGTTTGTCCACTCTCTTTCGAAATCTTATTTGCATCTAAAACTTTTTTAATTCTTTACCAGAAAGTAGCAAAGACAAATTAGCGATCCAACCATAAACGGAAACTTACAAGCGGTCAAAATTTTCCATCTAGGTCCTTGAGGCTTAATCGCCATGAAGCCAACGCTTCACAAGCAAACTTAATTTTTCTCTCTAGAGTTTTGCCCAAGGAAGTTAGAGTATCTGATAGAAACTGTTTGATTCGGACCTTTTCAGAATTCGTAGGAAGCGAATATAAGCGGAGAGGTGTTGTGGAGATTGGTTGCCTGGGTCTGTTGATTTGACGATGTTCAGTCGAAATTCAGAATTTAGCTATGCGTATTTCACCCAAGTGGTAGCAAACTTTCACATCAGTTATTTTCTGCGGCAAACAATAATTTTGGGAACAGTTGCGCTCTAAACCTTTTCAGTCAAATATTAGCAAGGCACCATATCGTGCAGTACATAGTTACCGAAAAGTTTGTTTCAGTAAGTTTTGCTGTAAAGTGATATTGAAGTCTTATGTCAACATGCAACTACCACATATTTTAGATTACCAAGTTTTCAAATAAAACCTGCAGTTTGTGGCCGGAAGTGCTTTAAGCAATTTGCAAAAGACAAAAAACTAAAACGTTTCTGGTACATTGTAGACGTGCACGCACTTTATTAAAACTTGCAGAAATACTTACAGCTTGAATAAGATTGAGGATTTTAGCCATCTTGTTAATGTTCAAATGCTGCACTACAACAGTGCACATGTAAATGTAGGTTACATCCGGTCCAAACTTAGATATTGTCCATAAAAAATTGACCTGTTGCATGTGCTGCACTGGAATTTAAATCTTTGGCACAAAATTAAATGCATGTTTTTAATGTTTCACGTTTATTGCGTTATACCGGTGTAGATAGGTCAATGCCATTCCAGAGACATGCTGCAAAACCTGGCAGGCGATTTGCTTCGGCTCATACGCTGTAGAGCAGCGCTTTTCAAACTTTATTTAGTGATGGCACACTAATAAATACTAGATTTGGCCGCGGCGCACCTACTTTATAAAAACCTACTCTTCACAAACTTTGTAACGGAAGTGATGTAACATACAGAAGGTTTTGTCAAAACATAAAACTTTCGCGTCACACTTCAGCTTCTTCAGCTGCACACCAGTATGCCGCTGCACACAGTTTTGGAAACACTGCAGTGTAGAGCATTGGTTTTTAACCTATGGGTAATTACTCACATGTGGGTAATGACAAGGCAACAGGTGGGTAATTAGCTGAACCTAAATATTTTAAATTATAGGTATAATAAGCAATGTTTCAGGTGCTCTTCTCTTTTTAAGCTTTCTAGTGGTAATTCGCTTTCATTTTAGCATTTTACGATGCCTTCTAGCAATCTAGTATTTTCAGACTTGTTTCCACGTAGTGATTTGATTGTCTCGTGTTGTAACCAATTTTTGTGATGTAACAGATTTTTGGTGCTGCTATGCTGGTTAGTCTATATGTGAGAAAGCTAGAAAAACAACCTAGAGCTGTGTGTTGATTAAGGCAGAGTTGTGTGTGCTAGTGTAGCCGAGTGCACAGTTGCTAGAGTTGTTAGAGTTGAGCAGAGAGTGCTATATTTTGTCAGGTTAAATTTTCAGTTGCAGAGAAAAGAATAGCTAAAGCTAAGAGAAAATATAACGATACTTTTCTTGACTATGGATTCACTTTCATAGAGAAAGTTAATGAGCAGTTGCCCCAATGTGTCATTAGTTTCAAAACCCTCTCGAATGCTTTCATGAAGGCGTATCAGCTGAAGCAACATCTTTCGAACATCCATCCGCAATTCACTGACAAAAACAGGAGCTTCTTGGAAATGCAAGCATCCAGCTTAAAAAAACGAAATTGGACAGTACAGGACAATTTCAGACTAATTCAAAAGCGATAGTAACTTCGTCTTACGCAATTCCTCTTCACGTGGCTAAGACCAAAAAAAAACATAACATTGCTGAAACGCTGATAAAGCCCTGTCTTGTAGAGTGCGCTGGTATTTTGTTGGGTGAGGGAGCAAAGTCAAAGGTAAAGCAGGTCTCCTTGTCCAGTGACACTGTTAAATCTCGTATTGCAGATATGGCTTTTGCTGTCAAATCTCAACCTAACGAAAATATCAAAGCTTCACCTGTGTTTGGAAAACAACTTGATGAGTCGGTTGGTTCTGAAAACTTCTCCCAATTCGTCTTTGTTTGGTATATTCACCACAAAACTATAGAGGAAGACTTTCCTTTTATGCCATCCATTGGAAACAACCACAAAGGCTAATGATTTGTTTAAGCTTGTGGAAGACTTTTTTACAGCAGAAGATTTGGACTGAAAGAAACTTGGAAGTGTCTGCTCAGATGGGGTACCTTCTATGCTCAGGGTGCGATCAGGCTTTTTGACACTTATACAGAAAAATCCTAATGTAATTGGAACGAACTGCATTATTCATCGAGAAGATTTGGCAGCAAGACCTGTATCACAACCACTTAAGGAAGCACTTGATTGTGCTATTAAAGTTGTCAACTATATAAAAGCGAGTGCTCTGAATACCAGACTCTTTCGAAAATTATGCCAAGATATGGATGCTGAATATGATTCTCTGTTGTTTCACACTTCTGTGTGCTGGCTCTCAAAAGGAAACATGTTGATTCGGCTTGCGCGTTTATTACCAGAGGTTATTGAATTTCTTAAAATTCAACACAAACAGGAACTGAAGACTGATATTGCTGACATAATGTTTCAAAACAGATTGGCATTCTTAGCGGACATATTTTCTCATTTCAACGAATTGAACAGCAATTTGCAAGGTGTCGGCACAAACATACTGGGACTACGAGATGAGATTGCTGCTTTTATTGCAAAGCTTAAACTTTGGAAAACAAAAATACAATCTGGGCAGAGAGTAGCCGTCTTTCCAATGATGAATAAAATGAATGAGACTAACGGTAAAACCAGCATTGTTCAGAGTGAAGCTGTTGACCATTTCAATAGCTTGATTGAAGAATTTCAGCGTTATTTTCCCGGTGTTGAACACGACACGCCTATGATGGCATTAACAAGGAACCCTTTCAGAGTTACTGTTGAAGATCTTCCGAATGAACAAAATAAAGGTGAAGGTATTCAAGAAGACTTTCTGGATATGATTCAAGATTCAATTGTCAAGGCTTCCTTTGAAGATGAAAGTTTCGAAAAATTCTGGGGAATGATGGAGAAAGCATATCCAAACGTTGCAGAAACGCCACTAGCATTGCTGAATGTGTTCCCCTCTACTTATCTCTGTCAATCAGTATTTTCAAGTGTTGTTGCTGTTAAAACAAAAGCTCGAAACACATTGTCAGTTTTGGACTCAGATTTGCTTTGCGCTATCTCCAAAATCGCACCCCATGTTTCATCGATTGTAGACAAAAAAACAAGAGAAAAAATCTCACTAATTGTGTTGTATAAGCGTTGACTACGTACATTAAATTGTTCTTTTTGATAAATAGCATTGTTTACATGGAGTAGAGAAGATAAATTATATTTTGAACTAGCAAAATAGATAAGTTAGATTTGGAAAATTGAAAATTGGTCTAAACAGAAATGGGTAACGAAGGAAAAAGGTTAAGAACCACTGCTGTAGAGAGTCGTGTGATTACCCAATAATTTCTGGAAAAATGGAGATGCTTTGCGTGATTTGTTGTCTTTAAGCACCTGACTGAAAATAAAATAATTTAGGCTTAGTCAAAGCGATGATGATATCTACACCTACCGAAAACGACATTATTAGGTGCTTACTACTGAACGACAGTAGTAAGTGCTTACGAAGTCTTTCATTTATTGCCATGTTTTTCAAACCTTTATAGCAGACCGGCGTTTCGTACAAACGTCCAAAGAATCTGAACACGCCTTGACCTTTGAGTAATTCTTGGTATTATATAAAAGCAGCAATGTACAGTAGAAACGTATGTTACTGGAATTCGGAAGCTCTTCCATGGAAAGCTGCAAACGCAATTTCAATAATCAACCACCGTCAGATTACAAGAGNAACTAAGCCCGTAGGTCAAAAATAACGTTTGACAGCGTGCATTTATTTTGCACATTATTTGTACGTATCACTGACGCAGCTGATTCCCTAAAACACCAGGNTTAAAACGTTATTCGCCCATTCCTGAATGGGAATCGAGGCGTTGCTAGTTTGAGGACACAACACAAATGAGNCATCAATTGACGTCCAAGGTATCCCGGAACAAAGGAAAAAGTAATAAAGGTATTTACATACGTTTGATCCGTAATGGGTTGTAACTTACGTGATGGATTTACCAAAGCTTAGCAGTACTTCTACTTCGGCTTCACAGATAGTTGGAGCTCTTCGCCTTTCTACCATTCAGAGACGCAAGAAGGGATGTAATAGGCTTGTAATATTTTTTTTACATTTTCGCGCACCAGTCAACAGTAGATTGATTAAGCAGTAATGCTCGAATTATTTCAAAGCAGAGGTGTCCTTGAGCAAGTTAACCAATGGACCCGAGATTTGCAAAGTCTGTGAAAGGTGTGCAAAGTCTAAGCTCTGGAGTGAAACATGACTGCATATAGCAGAATCAAAGAAGTTTGACAGATACATTCGTGCTAAAGAAAGTTATGCAAGTAGTGAAAACACTTCATGTGCAATGTCTGGTATCGATGAGGTCTTTGGGAACTCCTGCGACTGATTGGTGCAAGCACCGCTTCGCTGCGAATATCAGTGAAATGGCTTCGAGAAGTGGAAGAGGTGCGAAGTCGCAACAAAATTTATCAACTTCGTCATCAGCATGCAGTGGCGTGCAGAGGGGAAGGGCAAACGGGGTGACGGCCCCGGGCATCACGGCCAGGGGGGCATCCAAAGAGTGAAATTACAAAAATTAAAATGCAGAAACTAGGTGATTTTTCCTACTGTAAGGCAACAAACACATGCTGCATGGATTTAATTTTTCGAAACTTGTTTTTTTGTCAACACTAGTTTTACTAGTTTTACGTAGTTTTACGTGTATTCAAATGCCAATGTAGGGGTTTGGGGTGTTGCCAGGCGTAGAGGTTGCTTGTGAGGAAGGTCGTCTTGCGTGTAGAATTGCTGGTTTTCCCAAAACGTTACTAACAACAAGGCAGCTTAGTCGGTTAATGAGTGCTTTTTAGTCTTGCGACCTAAACTGCCTGACATTTTAAGTTGCCAAAGCGAAGCAAAGCGTTCTCACCCATTCTGAAGTTGGTTTTCACATATTTCCTGGCGCACTAATCTTTATTTACAAAACGTTTCCGATGAGCAGCAGTAGAAAATGCTTCGTCGATGTCACGCCGGCATAATAGCAAAACGTGTAGGCCACCGCATGCGAGGCACGACGAAAACAGGCTCTCAAAACGTGGTCTGCGTCTACGGCATACAGCGCGAAGCTTCGACTTGCAAAACGATGTCAGAGCACCTAATCTGCGCTCAAGTCGAGGGCGCACACGCGAAATTCGCTTGGCGGAAACTCACAAGTTGACACAAACCAGCCCGCACGTAGAGAAAGCAACTGCTAGTTAAGAACGCCAATTCGTAATGCTAAAAGGTGCATCCACTATACCAGCAATTCTCACACTCTTCAATACCAGGGGCCTATACTCCAAGTGTGCCGCGCAGCACACCCAATCAGACTGATAGTGACGTGACTTTTTCCAGATCGTGCGATCAAGGGAAAATCATACTAAAAACTGAAAGATAATCATGGACGTTTAATTGATTTTCTGAGCCAAATTTCAAACTGTCCTATTTCAAATTGGTTGATTTAGCTGATTTTTGGCTGCATCACTAGGTTCCCGTTTCGTTTTTTGATGTGGCAACACTAGGTGCGCGCTAATACAGCCGCACGTCTGTGCTTGCAACATATGCATCATTTCGAGAATCGTCAATATAATTAGCAGTTGAGGCGGATTGATCATAACGGGTCACACGAACCCGTATCTCTTCTCTCCCCCCAGTAGTTGTACGTTAAACAGTCACACAATGAAAAACGCACGTTTTCTTGCGTGCTTTATGCGCATTCTCAATTCTTGTGTAGTTCAGCAAATTTCAAACTGTCAACCCTGGGTGTCCGCCATCCCAGCCGCATACATTCTCTGCTCGATTGCTAGTCGACGAGACATTCGCGCAGCCTGCTGCTTTTGCAGTTGTGAACTTCCCTGTCGTGGCCTTGTGTGTGTTTTACTCCACTGTTTTATGCGCGGCCTTATATTTTGCAATTGTGAACAGCGCTGACGCAGCACCGAGGGTGTTCTGCAAAAATATACGCGTTGCCGGATATTTTTGCAGTTATGAACTGCTCTGTCTTAGCGTTTTAGTGCCGTGTTTTGCTCCAGTCTCGTAATTGGAGCGCTCATAATAATTTATGTTCACTACAGTGACACATTGCACAAAGAGTAAGGCTGGAGATTGCGTGTTGAATAATGTGCATGCTGTGTCCTGGAAATTCATAGACTACACCTCGACATTTGCTGCCGAGTACGATATTTTTCCTGAAGATAGGATTGTGCTTGCTTTAATTGTAGGTTTGAAGATAGTTCATACACACGATATTTCTCCACAACTATTTTAAAGTCTCTCCCAAGTTAATTGTGTGCGGTAAAATAACTTTAGATATAAACTCAGAAAATCCGTTGTGTTGTTTATTTTTTTTGTTTTGAATCATCCATTTGGGGTAAAAATTCAACATGAGAGTCCGTTTCACATGCTTCATTTCGCTGTTCATTTCCTGGGCTGTAGAGGAAATTTTTTAGGCCGTTTGAAAAGAGTTTCAACCACTGATTGTTTATGTTGTAATAGATCAGCTATGTCCAACCCGCGGCCCGCGGTCCGCATGCGGCCCAGTCGAAAGTTTTGTGCGGCTCAGTTTAGGTTTTCGCTGTAGTAAAATCATCCTACGTACTGACATCTTGTCCTTGTTTTGATAATGTTGAATTTGACCTTTTTGTTGCAGGTGGTCCTCAGTACCGCCTTATCACGTCTGTTACCATTGCAGTTAGTATTCGAACGCTTTCAGGTCATTAGCTTAAGGTAAATTTAGTTTTCGAAGATCAAAGTAGGCCATTCAGTGTGCGGCCCTCATTAATATGTTATTCAATTAGCGGCCCTGGTTAAGATAGTGACATTATTTTTGGCCCAGTAAGCCATTTGGGTTGGACACAGCTGTAATAGATGTTCTGATCTAATGTTGAGGCATCTGTCTGAATGGGTTGGCTTCCATTAGACGGGTGGCAATAAGTGGCGATTTGATGAGCGGTTGATCAAAAATTCTACAAACTGAAGACATTTTCCTTTTTCTTGCTCCATCGTGAATTGAGTGGAGCTCCCTATCGTGTTCAGATAGGTGAAAAACTCGGGCAAGTTTGATTTTTTCCGGGTCACAAGAGTGTCGTCTACATATCTTTTCCACAAACGTGGAGAGCCTGCAAAGGTTTTTTTGACGTTTTGACGTTTTCCATTCGCAACTATACTGATGAAACGGGAGAACACATGGTTGTTACAAAATTTGTTTGTTGCGTTTTCCTCAAAAAGTAAAATTTCTTGGATTTAAGAAAATTTAAAGTCCTTCAAATTAGGTCAAATTAGGACAAACTTGTGCGTTGACTCAGTTCAGGATCGGATTGAAGGCGTTGTTTGGACATGTTTAATGTCAAGTGAATTGGAACGATTTCTGAACAAAGATACAACATCGAACGAGACCATTATTTCATCAGTTTGGAGTAATTCATTAGTAATACTTGATGATGCGAAGTCTGAGGAGTTTTTTACTTGATGTTTTGATTTTCCAATAAGTGGTTTTTGTAGCGAGGATAATTCCTTAGCTAAGTCGTAGGTAGGTAAGTCTGTGAAGGACACTATGGGTCGTAGGGGAATCTGTTTTTTGTGCAATTTCGGTAGTCCGTACGGCGGGTGTTGTGGCATCTGAGGCTTTCAGTCTAAAGCTTGTTTCTTTTGTGATCTTTTTGGTTTCGGGCAAGTTGTTAAAAAATTTATCGACATCTTTGGCTTTGGATGCGGATGGGTTGATATAAAGATGTTTGTAAGTTTCTAGATCATCAAGCATTTTGTTAATGCTGTGGTCACAACGTCTTGTCTAAGACTGTGGTGATGTTACCTTTGTCAGCCTTGGTGATTATTATACTTGGATATGTCTTTAACTGTTGCAACGCCAAAACTGATTTACTTTGCTTTTTGTCTCGTATGTTTGAAACCAATTTGCCACGAATAAAGTCAGCCTCACTGGGAGAAATGCTTCGTAATCTGTCTTCAACTGAGGCAAGGATATTTTTAACTGGTACACCTTTCGACACAATAGCAAAAGTTTCGACGGATACTGATACTTTTCATTTTTCATTGACGATACCGATGCCAATTTTTGCATTACTCAAACCACAGTTGAAAGACATTGCAGTGCGTCTTTTTCTTCAGTATGTAGGCCACATAAACAAATGGAATAGGTGCACAAGTTAGAAATTAAAGAGCAAATTGTAATCAGTTAGGAACATAGTACAAATTCTAGCAATATGAAACGCAAAACATGAAAGCAACAGCATTTTGTTTGAGACAGCGCCTCTAAAAGCACAAAATGACAAAATATGCTCTTTATTGGCTCCCCCCTAACCAGTGGCTTAGCAAAAGGGGGGCCTGGGGGGCGCGGACAGCTATCTCTGCCTCAGATAAGATCTCTGCATGCAGAGATAGCTATCTCTNCCAGAGATAGCAGGTTTTGTGCTAAATCTGTCACATATAATATTTTTACAAATGGCGCCCCATACTGGGGCAGCGATAGCCCAGTGATAGAGTGTCCGCCTCTCAATTGGAAGGTTGTGTAAACAATTCACAGACACCGAGTGACTCGCCGTGGCGCTCCTTGGGCAAGATCGTTCGCCTAAACTGCCCCGGTAAGAAGCATATTTCAGGCGCTGGCATGCCGCTAATTGCTGTCGCCAAAATTGTGAAAAAAACATTTCTTGGCACATCTCATGCTATTTTGAATGTTCAGTTCGATATTTTCAATACCTGCCACAAGCTGTACCCCAGTCATTAGGTTGACCTATCAACAAGTTTTGGCGGTTGAAGTGAAGAACTTTACAAAGATGACTTTTCTCAGTTTCACTATATCTGCTGTTTTCTGCATGACATAATGGTGCCGGAAAATGACGTTCTTGAATCGGGGAAGTGCAGTTGGTGCATTTTCGTAGGTAACTTTGAGCTCAGATTGTAGGTTTCAAGTGCAAGCAGAGTGACTAAGAGCCAGCCGATAGGCAACGTGGTATTCGTGAAGTCGCCTTTGTTCAATGGTGCACTTTAAACATTGGCAGTCATAGAAAAAGTTATTTCAACAAGAAAAGCTTAAAAAAGGTGTTGCTCTCATTTTGATGAATTTGAGGCAAGCACCTTAGTCTGAAAACCTAACGCAAGGGTAAACGATATGTTCAAATATGATTGTGGTTAATGCTTTTAATTAAAAAGAACGTTAGTCGAAACGGTTGTACAGCTTGGCATAGGCGTAGCCAGGGAGGGGGAAGGGGCCATGCCCCCCCAACATTTTTAGAAAATTTAGTCATTTTGTGCTTTGAGAGGCGTTTTTCTAAACAAAATGGTGTCATTCGCCTAAAATCAAACAGTTTGCCCCCCAAAATATTTTGGGCTGGCTACTCCGCTGCAGCTAGACAATAGTTGCACTGAATGAAGTTGTTCATCGCAATAACCGTCGAACGTAAGACGCAATCACTGTTGAGCATCTAAACGGCCTATATGTCACAGCTGACATGGTTTGGTAATACAGTTTTCGACATAGACGTCTGTTGGTAACCAGTCCCGTCGCCATGGGGGCTTTGGTGGAATTAGCCCCCCAAAAAAAGCTACAAATCCCCCAAAGGTGAAATATGAAACACTATAAATCAGTGCATTTTTTGTCAAATTTCAGAATGTCAGTCCCCCTGCACAAATGCAGTCTCCAATAGAGGACCTTCTGTTGATGATTCTGTCTGTAACGAACAAAGGCAAGGAATAACACTATGCACGTGTAATTGGAAGAGGTTCAACACAACAGCTAGACCTATTGTGCAGGTCACGATGAAGACTGCAAGCAAGCGCTTCGCAACCATAGCCTGTTTCAAACCTGTTTAAAATATTTTTTTAATTGGGTGCCTGCACCTATAGAGGGCTCCACGCAAGTGCCGACAGGGTTAACGTTTGAAGTCTGCTATATTATCTAATTAGAGGATTAAACCACAACTGAAACGTGAAGTGAACAATGAAACGTTCTTTAGATCACTGAGATCATATTATCAGATTGATTATATGGCCTGCTACAGGCAGTATATATACTATTTTTAGTTAAACAAGGGGATACTACACGAAATTTTAAGATACATAAATATTTACATTTGGAAAGTAAGTATGCCGCCATCATATCCCTTAATTTTTCCGTTTGATCCCCTGAAACGCGTAAACTATTAAAATGTCATGCGGTGAGCTTACCGGAAATTAAAAAACCAACAGGGAGAAAAGTTTGACGAAACATGTGGGGTTCGTATGTGCCTATGCAAAGAAAGCAAAAAATAGAAAAATTAATGATGAGAAAGGTGGCGGCAAGCAGAAAAAGCAAGAATCATAATCGAAAATCAAAACCAAGACACAGTTCAGTTTGTTAGTGTTTGATTGCGATTTTGCAGGTGCTTTATTAATTCTTATATCTCTAAATAAGCACGAAACATGAACTTTCATTTAAAATTTTTGTAAGCAAATTTGAGGGGTGGAAAGGGCGGCACTTTTATGGTCGGCCCCGGGCGGCAC
>JGI24159J19872_10011945_pt1 | contig 11358 bp, 2 predicted proteins | sample Ectturendosymbi4_FD_19872 | JGI IMG/M metagenome (IMG submission 19872) | reverse complement strand
GAAAGAAATCCTTTCTCAGCACAGAATCAGACAATAAGATCTTACAGAGTATATATTTCGCCTACAAAGTAGGCATCATCAGCTCTTATTCAAATAGAAACTGCAAGTAAATTGAGCAATCAGCTACTACGTGAATCCACAGTGCCACAAAACATATTTGAATCAGTTTTACAAAAGCTTTTTTACTTCAGCATGCACGTAAATTCAAAGAGCTGAGAAAGCACAGCTAAATTCAACCAACAGGTGCTTGCATCAGTGATCAGCCATGCTTCGACCACCGATGCATCATTCACCAAAGAACCCTGTGGGCCCGGCGCAACGAGCAGAAATGGGCGCCGCTGACTATTCGTGACACTCCAAATTGAGTAAAAAAGCGAATATAATGAACCTGAACTGGCAAATGCAGTACTAGGATAAAGACGTTTGATAACTGAAAAGTGTTCAACTTTACTATGCTTTTACGCTGAAAAGTAATATTTATTTTTCATTATAATCAACAGTATAAAAAATTAGAAAAGTTTTGCTCCAGACGATTCACCCACTGGTTTTTGGGTTGTTTCAATTACCTTTCTACAAAGCTTCATGTATCAATCAAGCAAGGTAAAATCTTGTCTTCCTCTTATGACGTAGCTACTATCAGGGCTGTGGATTCGGAACCCAAATTTCTGGCTCTGCCTCTGGCCCCAGACATCTAAACTTTTTTGGATCGGACCTCTGGGATCCAAAGATTTTTTGATCCAGCTCCAATCATCCAAAATTGCTTGGGCTTCGACTCCCTAGCCTTATTTTTAAGATTAACTTCCAATAGGTTTTAATACGTCGCATTGTATGCTGCGTACTGCAAATTCATAACGTATATGAAACGTCCAAATGCTCAGAATGCTTTTAAAAGTTCTTGGCTTTGACTTCACATCCCTGGCTGCTATCTGTGAAGTTGCTATCAACAATATGGGGTTGACTCAACTACTTTAACATGTTTAACCAGACACGGGCAAACTACTGACGCGAGTAGCCCGCTAAGTTCTTCAGTTCGACCTGCTGAACTTATCCAATTTATGTCAGTAAAGCCAATTGCTTTTTCATAATCCCTGAAATGTCCACGTTTTTCTAGCACAGTGCGTTCACCGAGCCAATCATTCCTTGTGCAAGTGCGGAGTATTTCTCTGCTCCACGCTTTTTGAATTTTCTTTGACACATTCACACCGCTTGAATATAATCCACTTTGGTCACGGCCGATTTCGCACTTGTTGAGCGGCGGTTTCACTAGCTAGTACGCATAGACCAACAGCAATACAACGAACGTGAATGGTAAAAATGCTATCAGGCATTTACTTAAGACAGGATAAACTTAATAGTGTGGTTTGTTTAGGTGGCACTGCTTTTCTAAAAGCAAACACAAGGAAGTTTTTCAAAATTGAAATATTTAACTTATAGAAATGAACACCATGTGCTCAAAGCAACCAAGCTTATGCTTTGTGACCTTCACAAAAGCTTGCGTACTCCGCGACTTCATATTCAAGCCAACCAACTTTTAAGCAATCTTTCTGCATGTGATTCTTAGTGTTGTGAAGTGTACATCAACTGGCGGTTGGTGTGATCAGAAAACAGACGAAAGGATATGAAAATCAATGAACACAAAAGTCACAAAACATTACGAAACCAAATATTACCAGGCTCGAAGCTTTTGCGATTTTGAATCTGGAGAGTAAATCAAGCTATGTACATGTGAATGTTAGCGTTGACAGAGAGTTGTAGCAGCAAGCAGTGACACTGGCAGTTTCTCAGGAAGGAAAGCCTGCTTTGTGAAAGTGTACATAGATACCTTTTTGAGTGTTTAAATTCCAGACTGTGGCGCCACAAGCATATTAGGCCATATCTAGCCCAAATTTTCAAAACTACTCAAAAAAATCCCAAAAGACCAAACAAAAATTTTTGCGGACAAAATGCTTTTGAAAACGGCTAAATTATCACAATTCAGCCACAAAAAGGCCACGCTTCCAGCCATAGCCTTGATGTCACCCGAAACCAAATATTTGGCTATTTTTCCTGGCGCATAACAGGCCATAACTCGCCAGCCAATAGTGGCAGAGAGCTGTTCAAAGTCAAACCGTTAAAGATGCGGATATTCTTGTAGTTTCGATTTAAAAAAAATAATAAATATTAATTATTTTGTAACTAATCGACTTTTAATTAATTACTTAATTAGTCTACAAATAATTTTAAAAAATCTATAGTTACTTATTCCCCTAGGGGATTAATTTGTTGTCTGTGGGCCACAACTTGCAAACCACTAACGCTAGAACGCGAATCATAGGCTCTTAAGATTAAGTCCAGTTTCTTAAAATAATTAATAAAAAATTGCTTTTTTAATTTTATTCTCAGACCTCGATGATATCATCCAAAACACATTTACCTGCCCCAGTTGTGTCGTCCACTCAAAATATGTTCAAACCCAAAATTCCCAATTTAAAAAAATCAAAACTCCAAGACTTGTGCTGAATTTAATACTACAATCAGCCTGATCAGCACCGCGGTCTTATCTCAGGGACCTAGCTCTTCCCTCCAAATCAGCATAAACGGAAGTCAGTCGAACAGCTCTGTTATTTGGGGTCAACAGTCGACACCCAAACTCCCTGATATTGAAGCATTGACATTCGCACAGGCAAGGCCGCGACAACGTTTAGCCAACTTCGTCTACGTGTTTCGTTTCATGGCAACCTCTCCATCCGGAGTTAAAATCCAGGTGTACATGACCTGTGTTGTCAGTGTACGACTCTATCGTTGTAAAACGTGGAAAACATACCGGCACCAAGAACTCCGTCTTAATGCTTTTCACCTGCGTCGTCTTCGCTCTATCTTGGGCTTGTCCTGGAGGGACTGCAAGCCCAATACCTTGGTAATGCAAGCGACTGATTCGTACGACCTCACAACCATCACAAAACATCGACGTTTACGATGGGCTGGTCATGTGTGCCGGATGGAGGACAACGTCCTGCCAAAGCCAATGATATATAGCGAACTACCCAATGCTCCCCGACCGACTGGGCGTCCAAACTGCGTTTCCGAGATGTTCTAAAGCGTGACTTCAACGCATTTAGCATAATAAATACCCCATGGGAAAAACTCACTTGCAACAAAAGAGAGTGGAAGTCAGCCATTGAAAATGGAAAATAATATCGAAAAATTATTCTTAGATTGTGAGCGCCGCCTTGCTCATCGTCGCACACGACGGGATAGGTCACAATGATGATGGTGAAAACTACCAAAACACGCCCAGCGCCATTTTAGCTACAGAGGTAGACGGAGTCTCATTTTTTGACTCCGCATCCACTCCTCCACAAATCATGGAAATATTCAAACCCGACTCAGCCTTGCCTCCGCAAAGTTCCAATTCAACAGAAACATATGCGTGTTGCTTGAATGGTGGGCTTAATGTAACTACAAGCCTTGCAACTTTCTGCTGTTAAGAGAAAACTCTTTGACTGTTTGATACAACCAACTTCAAGTAGACTGACATAAAACTAACTTTTTGTAGTTGGTGTAACATTGTGAATTCGGACATGTATTGTGCTTTATCATGGCCTAGTTTAGGGCATTGCGATGTGCATTTGAAGTAAAGCATCATACCACCTAAAGAATACTGCTTATCAGGGACCGAGTTTGCTAAAAAATTTTGGGGAGTACAAACATAATTGTTTGAGTTTCGATGACGTCACCATGTTCACTCAACCGTATCACGACCTTTTGGAAAATTGGTCAAATTGGTGGTACATTATGGAATTGACCATTGTGGTGGTATAGCAAATAGTGCAACAAGTATACAATGCTGCTATATCTAGATATCCAGCATTTATTAGCACTGAATTTAATACGAAAACACATTAATTCTGAGAGATTAAATAGACACAATTATGCTCAACAATTGTGATAATCAATTCTAATTTGCTCAGTTTCGATAAATAAAATATCCTGCTACTAATAATCACCACATAAATCAAATAAAAAAAACAAACCAAAAGATCTTTTGGTAAATACTAGCAGTGGCAACCATGCGCGTAGCCAGAAATTTTATTAGGGCTGGGGAAAACAACAACCGAGTTTCAACATTTTTAAACATTTTTAATGCTCCTTGTTTTTAAAGCATCATCCATGAAACGTGCTTGTTTTTGGCGTTTTCTCCTGAACAACTGTTCAGATATAAGCTGACAACTATAAAGTTTGCTTTCATTGAATTGACAAGTTTTAACAGTTTTGACAGTAAAGTTCCAAGATTCTACTTTGGATCAAATGCCACCTTTGCTCATAAACCTTTCCTGCAAAAGCGCTGGTAAACCTCTCAATGCCCAATATTGCACTTGAGCAAAAAGTCATCGCGGCCGCCATTACGACTGCGCTTATACTGTATTTACACGCTTCGGATCCACGCCAACGGAGCACGTTAACTAAATCCGAGCAGCGACTTTGCTCTGAGGCATTGACATCCGAAGTTTAAGACTTCTACAAAACTTTCGCGGATATCAGAAGTGGATCCCGTTGTCGTTTAATTGTTGAGCAATTAATTCAGGTCTGTAGTTGATAACCGTATACGCTAGAGTTATTCAACGCGTTTGAAAAATGTTTAGATTTTTGATAATCCGTAAGATCTTTTGGATATGTTGAACTTATTCCGTAAAACCTTGCAAACTTACTTCATTTATGTTGTTTGATGAGGCTTTGCTAAATTTAACTGACTTCATTGAAATATAAGATGTAACTAAACTGTAAAAACAATAGAAAAACCAGTATTACAAAATTTATTGACCACGCTCAGCTGCAGGTAAAGTTAGTTTAGCACTGCACGTAATTAATTTGTACAAATCACGGGCTTCTTGAAAATAGAATCACTTATCTGCGGAATTTAAAGCCCTAATGAGAAAAACTTCAAATTTAGTTACATTTTAATCACATGCGCTTTGCTAACAAGACAGATTGCAAGCTCAAGGATGGATATTAGGGAATGTTAACGAGGCAGTCACCTCGGGCCCCTCTTTTTCAGAGATACCGTGCTCCCCTTGAGAGTTTTGCACCATTGTTTAGTTAAAAAGTTTATGTACCACTCTTAGAGCCACATTTAAAGAAGCTATGAAGCAAGTCGTATGTTTTTTCAAAATAAAGCAAAAATTATGGGAAAATGGGCCATAGGAAGCAGCTTTCAATTGTGAAGCTACAAAACTTTACAAGATTTTGTTCCTTTCGTATGTGTCTTATGCTCTTTAATTTGGTTCATAAATTGAAATGTGAAACAAAATTAACTATTTTATCCACGGAATCCCACATCTACCTTTCACAATGGCGATGTTTGGGGGCCCCTTTCTGAGAGCTTTCCCCTAAATTTTATTATGTACCCCTGTGCAAGTTATCTCAGTATCTTTAAGTAATGACAGTGTCAATTCCCTCAGCCCTTGTAAAATGAAAAGGATCTTACTACCTACGTTAGATTTTGCTGCTGACTCTTCTCGGTGCAGTAAATTGATTTGAAATAATTTACTGTAGGATAGGGTGGCAATTAACATCAGATGAAAGTTTAAACACTGAGCTTATGAACAGCACATCGGAGTCTAATATCTTGAAAATATTGATTTTTTGCTTGCCGGCAAGGTAAAGGGAAATTATTGATGGAAACTTTAAGGCTCCACATAATTGTGATTGAACCGTCACAAAACATGTCATCACAAATAAATATCTAGAATGAACGCTATTGTTGCTGAATAGTTACTATGGAGCAATGAAGAATACTTTGAAACTGAATCGCTTCTTAGCCAAAGTTTAAGCTTCAAGACATTAAGTTTATATCACCGCCATATTCACGCATTTAGTTTTAGAACTGTGCAACAACAAAATCTACGACATTGATCACGCTGACACTGGAAACAAGGATAGGTTATATCTGTAACACCGACGGTTATCACAGAAGAATTTGCGATGGTCTTGAAATGAAGCTTACATAACTTTTAAGTGGAATACAGCAAGCTGGTGCGCCAAAAATAGCTGCGTGAAGCGTTACTCCAATTGTTTTTACTTGCAGTCATTAATTATGATTACAAAAGGTCAAATACAAGTTTGTGTTCGACCGAAAGCTGAAGTAGGATAGGTTCCTTGAGGCAGTTTCGTTGATTTGCACTGAAGTATTTCTTTAGCTCATAATTCAAATATTTTGCTAGCCGGAAAACTTTGGAATTGGGGGTGGCATTGCCCCGTTGTCCCCCATAGCTACGCGCCTGGTGGCAACCGTATTCTGATGGCAGACTACAGACCAGTGCAGGAATTCTTGATTGAGCGAAGTGCATGTGCACACCGATTCGGTAATTCAAATTAACTAACACAATTTTTAACAATCGTGAGAAGTCAGTTTACATAGGAAATCTGCATACTGTTTACAGATAATCCAGTGATAATGCTCATTTTTCTAATTTATTCCCAGTTTTTTGCTGGAACAGTGAGGTAACCGTGAAATTTGCACAGTTACATTACTTTTTATCTCAAAATGTTGGGGGAGGGAAAAGATATTATGTCCCCCCTGTCCAAAAGTTGGGAGCACATGTCCCCCCGTCCCCCCATAAACTCGGTCCCTGCTCCTTATGATTGTTTTGTAACATTTTTAATCATTCATCTATATTCTGTTACAAGACAATAACTTCCCACAAGGCTCGGCATGTATGCAGTACAGCTGCGAAACATCCTCTTGACGCAGTTTTTGCATCTTAAATTTTTGCCTTGTGCTGTTACACGAAAGTACCTTTGCGACAATGCACTAGTCAATGATAAGTTCAGAAGTCTGAGGAAGCTTCAATCGGTGTCGGTCAACAACAGCTTCCATTTGTTGATACTGCTTGCACTACTACATACTATGTCAACACAACGAATGTTATGCAGCACTCAAGCCCGTTCCACAGGAGGCATTCGGGGGCAGTGTCACCCACATTTTTGTGCCGCGGCAAATTTTGTTGTAGCCAGAAAAATTTGTTTTAAACATACAACACTTGGACCTCGTTTATCCGGACTGCTTTATTTCGTCAAATAATGTCGGTTTAGCGAGGCATCCGGATAATCGGAATCCGAAAGTATAAAAGCAAAATTCTTCCAGAGCAAATGCCAACTGTATCGACAAAGGTGACGATGTAAGTAGGCTACAGTAGAACTTGCCTAAGCGGACGCCCGAAGGGAACAGAAAAAACGCTATACAGTCGATGTAAAGACGAACTGACAACTTAAGCAAATATGTAGACTGCATGTGGAACATGATTACATGAAACACTCTTAGTTTTTTTGTTTATTAGCAGATCCGATCGATATACTGTACGTATGCTAGTATGCATTCAGAATGAGATTAAACGCGAAAAAGAACTGTACAGGAGACCTAACTGCGTCCTGCACGTTCTGCCACTGTTACATTCATTGTGCGTAGAAAATTGACTTTCACACTTTCATTGCAATTTAATAAACAACTAAATAACAGTTGGCGTAATCCGAATAAGCGTTTTTTTTCTATTGATTTGACATATCCGTTCCTAATTTCCCTGTCGGAGTCGGACAGCGAGGTTTCTGGATTAAAGGAGTGAAATGCATTGGGAGAAATCCGTTCCCACCAGTTGTGTCAGATAGCGGGGATTGCGGTTTTTCGGAGCTCGGATAAACGAGGTCTGACTGTAATAAAAAAAAATCTTGCCCCCTTATAAATACATTTCCGCCACCAAACCTTGAAACCTGGCTACGGGCTTGGCTGAACTTAGTGTTGACTGAAGGAGCCACAAGCTATAACTGACCTTCGTGCATTAACGTCTCAAAACAACATTGTTTAAGTGCAAGCCTGGCAGCAGTAAAATACTAACTAAAAAGTAGAAGTGATAATGGTGTAATCTGTGAAATTGAGATATGAAATTTTTCACACTTATTTGTCCTTAACGTTCTTCCACATATACTGACACCAATACGTACATTGATAAGATGCATCAACTTGCAACTAGAACGACCTAATGTTAAAGCAAAAACTTAACCTGACGACAATGTCGAATAAAGAATCAAAAAGTTTCCCGTGCACAAGCCTCTGGTTCTGATACGAAGCTAGGAACGAAGCAGATAGGCGCAGTATTGCTTCAACTGTTTGGCAACGGTTGCAACAACAACTACGTCTATTGTAATTGTTGTAAACCTTTGTATCTTACATTGGTTTTGATACGACTGTCGCAACACAAAGCAGGTGTGAAAGCTGCTTAGAACAACCTTTGCCAAAAAAATCACCACACTTCAAGTGAACAACCTGTGACATCCGGAGCAAATAGCCAGCGCATTCAACAACTGAGACACGTTTCAGAGTTCACTTGCGCGCATCTAATAAAGACCTATGCATTTTTTATGAAAGAATGAGCTGTGCATCATTGCAGATGGCAACGCGTTACCTGCAAAGCCGATTGGCTTTCACATTTTTAAAACCTGTTGAAAAAACAGAACGTTCGTGAACTAGTCTGGTCACTCCGTATCCGAGAACTAGATATCTGATTCGAATTCAGACGTCAAAACTTACAAGTTCACATTCCAATTAAACAGCACTGAACTGCATGTGTTGTTCATATTTTATTTTTCTAATACCTTACATTTTTTCGTTTTTATTTTATCGCAAAATCTCACAGCGGGCCCCACAAAATTATCATTGTATGTGGGTTGGAAGCTAAAAAAGATTGGGAAGCGCAAGTTTAGGAGAATGCAGTATTTCTGAATCACATGCCTGTGAAGTTTTGAACATACGTCTTCACACAAGCGCTTTTGCTCCAACTTATGATGGAAATCGAAATGTTTTGTTGCAGGTCATTCGGTATCAACAGGTAATTTGATGCACTTGCAAACTGTATACCTGCTTTTGAATTCAACTTTCACCACTTTTTTCTGTCTCGCCGTTTTCTCACCTTTCTACAAAAATTCAGCAGGTGTTCATGTCTGGTGGCCAGTGTTTTTAAGGCGTTTTGAGGGAGTGACACGGTATCTCAAAATACAGTAAAATGTTGCTGCATAACCACCACCGAAATACACTTAAACCTTGCTTCATGACCATCTCGGTATTCAGACGAAATAGTTAAATGTCATAATGGCCACCAATGTCAAGCCTTGAAAAAACCTGCTGGTGGAAATACCAGACATGGCTCTGGCACCGGTTTAATAATGCAGTGCTGTACATCGTCCATTGAAAGCTTTGGTCGATTACGAGGGTTAACATGGTTGAGAGGTCGAACACTGATTTTTATGTATAAAATCTGATCATTTTTGCAAAAATTGATGTACTCCCTAATCTGACTTAAAACAGCTTAAAAAGTCTAACAAAGAAAGACATGCAAATAAAAGCTCTAGGTTTTCTATAAGCTTTCGAGGAATCAGCCGCTTGGGCTCTGCTTTCATCTTTTTGCGATGATTCGAACTTGCGCATCTATGTGTTCAAGTAACTTCACTCCATGGGTGAAAGAAGCAAGGAATCAATCGCAAATTTTTAATAGGAAATCGATTTCACGTAACACTACGCATCGTCAGTCCTATCATCTGCAATCAATGCTAACAGGTGTGAAACGTTGAAAGGCTAAAACAAGGTCAAAGAAAGTAAACAACTTCAAGTGCAATGAAAAAATAACACAACCCCAACCGTGACAAACAATACAAGAAAATACGTCTAGCTCAACCACATGCATACGCTGACGTTTCAAAACTTGTTGCAAGAATAACAAAAACTTAATAAAACCCAACGCCAGCTAACGATTATTATTAGCATCATGGAGAAAGTCGCTTTCAGATAAAAGTAAAGTAACTTCTCGCATGGCGAGACTTCCGAAATAGCTTGAATCAACATGCGTTATGATTCACAATGAGTGCGCAATACGCAAACTCAACGTTCGTTTGGTCGCTATAGTAACCAAGTCACTGGGGGCAAGACTGACTATGCGTAGTGTTACGTGAAATCGATTTCCTATTAAAAATTTGCGATTGATTCCTTGCTTCTTTCACCTGTGGAGTGAAGTTACTTGAAAGAAAGACATGCTGGAGATTGTCCCAACCAGCGTGCTATTTTTGCGCAGAACTGCAATCGTTCTTAACTTACTGAAGCACGAGTCCTCTTCTGCAGTGTTTCAGCTAAATAGAAATGTGAGTCGCAACGCATGCACGTAGCTGCGCCCGTATTTTGCATTATTCCACAGCGTGCGGATGGCACCGCGTGTCTTGTTAATAGTTGTCACTACGTAATTGCCGCCTACCGCGTGGATATCTAAAATGTCATTTTGAATTTTTGCTTGAAACCCACATTGAAAACTCAAATGTAACAAGATTTTTTTCAAACATGCCGGAACTTCCTTGCTGCTTGCAGCACTTTTTGTATTCTTTCGTTTTAGCGCTGCCAATGGTCATATACATGCACGTCAGATTTGTTGATGTTCTACCCCCTTGTGAACGTGCGCTGGGATTCGGCGCTGTATAGCACAGGTAACAAGAACTGGTAACGTAACAAACTTTGGAGTTTTAGTTGTGATGCACTCTATCATCTGGCAAGTGACGTTGACACCCGTGTGAACCATTTTTACTATCAAAATTTGCATAAACGTGTTGATACTGCTAAATACATAAATTAAAAGCTGACTATTAAACAGACTCCTGTAACTCATCCATCCAATGCAGGAAGAGGCCTCAGGTCATTTGTAACTAGTTTTCACAAAATGTTTTATGATTTCTCTGGTGCAGTATGGACATGGCATCTGCATGCACTGTACATTTATATTAATGAATAATTACATCAGACACCTTGCACTGCCAGCTAGAGTTTGTGGTACACTAGTAGCTACCCTAGCTAAAACCTATTCTTCATTACATGTCGATTGCTCATAAGTAGGGCAACCAAAAGTCAATAAAGTCAAACTTTTCTGCCGTTTCTAAAGTTTATGAAACGTCCACAAACCAAATTTCACGCTCATACCATGAGGGAATCCCAAGTTGTTAGGTCAAAAAAAAGTCAAAATTTATATTTAGGTCAAAATTTTCTTGCAGCACGCTTTTTTTCTCTTTATCTATATTTTATTGAAACTACAACAACAGATATTGATTTACTTTTGCAAGTTTAGCTGCAATTCTATAATAATAATGGGTTTGTTGCGATTTCTGACGTAAATATGTTGTTTTGCCCACTACTGGACGATTGAATATTATGTAGGATAGGTGTGGCAGGCGAGAAATGTCAGTACTTGTTTTGGTAAATGCTCAATCCATTATGCATATAGCGTTTCAGCTTCATGATGTTCTCAGGTTTGACTCTACTGTAGTTATTAATGCACTTATCTGTCCAAGTGTACG
>JGI24159J19872_10011943_pt1 | contig 11358 bp, 4 predicted proteins | sample Ectturendosymbi4_FD_19872 | JGI IMG/M metagenome (IMG submission 19872) | reverse complement strand
CTGAAAAAAGTGTTGAAAGAATCGTCTCCTCCACCAATGGTTTTATCACTTGGCATCTGACCATCAGGCTGGATGCCGTGTTCAAGACAGTAGAGTTCCCAGCAAGCATTGCCGATCTGGACTCCAGCTTGACCAACGTGGATTGAGATGCATTCACGCTACGTCGAATTTATTTGTTTTGTTATGTTGCGTTTCGATGATTGATGTAATTATTCGCTTTAGGAAAAGGTAATATGTGTTTTAATGAAGAGTTGGATTGTCAGAAAAAACAAATCGAAGGAAACTGTTTCAAATTTGATCTTCGGCTGTAATTTCCTGATTATGCGCTTGTTTTCAAGGAAAAACTAGGTCAACAGGTTGATCCTCACAACAAATCCGTTGCTAGCTATTGATACTTAGATTGTCGATACTCGGTAAAACCAACTTGTATGTGACGCCTAGCTTAACTTAAGCTGTTGAAACGTTGCTGATGATTTTCAAAATCTTCAAGCAATAAAACACACTTTCGCAATCAACGTAGGGATGTTTCTGCTATTACTTTTCAACCTTACTTGCGGTAGTACTCAGGGGTGCAGTGCTGAAAAATGCACTATGGGAACGCACCCAACAAACTAGCCATTTTCAGGTATAAGAAGTGTGGGAACGTGAAAAAGAAGTGTAGGAACGCAGCCAAAAACTAGACATTTTCAGTAATTACACAATTATATTAGGCGCTGTGCAAGAGAGAGCTTGATAGTTTGTTATTTATTCATTTATACAACGTCTGGAGCTGCACACAGGAAATCTGAGTAAAAGCACACATTTTCAAGTCAGATTACTACGAAAAAATGGTGGGAACGCCTTGGAACGCGTTCCCACCCCACAATACCCCTGGTAGCAGGGCCGGCCCTAGCAGGTGCGGGGCCCAGTGCAAGACCTAGGCGCGGGGTCCCTCTGAGCAGTGATTTTATGACGTCATCGTGTTCAGTCAACCGTGTTACGATTGTGGTAGAATGCAGATATACAGTAAAGCACTAACACGAGAATTGAGCACCTTTGCTAACGTTCGAGAGGAAATTCGCTTGTTCTGACGAGAGCGCTCTTTGTTAACAATTAAATTTATATGGCGTTTCTATTGAATTCTCAAGTGCAAGGTGTATCTGGCAAAAATGAACAATCTACCCAAACACCATGGCGCGGGGCCCAAGAGGCGCGGGGCTCAATGTAGCTGCATCGGTTGCATCGGCTTAAGGCCGGCCCTGCCTGGTAGTACCCCTTCAACGATTTTTCAAGAATCTTGTAAAGCGCACAAATTACTTTTATCATTTTCTCAAAGTTTTTTTGTCACTCGCCCCACTTTAATTTTCAGAAATGTCGTACGATTCACATGATTTACATCATGACAACACTGAACATGAACTGAAGCACAAAAAAGCCTTCTTCTTCGAAACAAATAGAATTGTCATCAAAATTTTATATTGCCTCACTGGATGTCCCACAAAAATATTGGCACCCCAACTTGAGACACTGGTATAGACTGTTATCAGCCCAATGGATAACAACTCTTCTCATATCGGCACCTAAGTTGAGAATTCTTGAGTCATGTCTTTAATTAATGACATTATAGTTCTTTTGCTGCGTCATCGCTACACTCAAAAATGTCAAGCTACACCGTTTTTTTGCTGCACCTCCGCAATTTTCGCTGCTTTACGAACCTAAGTCTTTGTCGTAACCTGCGGTTTGTATCGAATGTTTTGGGGACCTAGGCGTGCGAACAAGCTTTTGCACTTCATTTAAGAAGGCAACAAAAACAACACTAAATTTACTAGCACTTTAAGTTAGTTGCACCACACAACAACAGCAAAATGCGCTGTAAACGTCTATTTTAAAACAAGCTAAATGTAATAAAAATGTTACGTTTTTATTTCATCTAGCTTGTTTCAAAATTTCAAGCAATATTAAATTTTAAGTGATGCTAGATCTGTTTAATTTCAATTAACATCAAATCATGCTTCAATTCGCAGCAGTAAGCGGTCTATAATACGGAATGCACTTCTTAAAATCAGCGTCCTGATAAAACTTGAACTTACCATGATTTATTGGCCGGTTTTCGAAAACGAGAAACAACAGTAAGCCAAAGAAAAGGGTCGACAGCAACTTTACGCAGCTTGCTCACCACTGAAGTATGCACACATCGCGACGGCATGGCGCTATATATATCGACGCGATAGCAACTAGCAAATTGGCGCTTCGGGGAGGTCGTCTTTTCTCTCGACGTTACAAAGTAAACAAGGACCGTAACTCGTTTTCAAGAGGTCCTCCACTTTTGTACGGTTCATTGGGCTATTTGGAATCACCCAGGCGCCGACAGTGCCAGTGGAATGACATACAACGTGCCGGCAATTTCGCTATCGTAGCTCTCACGGCAGAGCAGAGCCCGTTGCCAATGCTGTGAGACAAGATAGGACGAACACTTTGCTAAGCTGAATTCAACACATGTTGGTCGCTCACAATAGGGTTAAGCTTTTGTTTGTTGTAATGCCACACACGGTTTATAACATGGAGTTGGTTTGGGCAAGCCTGTCATAATAGTTGGTAGTACCGGCGTAACCAGGCGTGTTTCCATGTCATAGAGAGCTAAACAGATGGCAGCTGGCAGCTTATGTGGTATCTGTGTAATAGGATGTCAAAATGTCAGATCGACCTTTCCACCGTACGACTTTCAGTCTCCTATTGTTGCAGATTGATGTCCGTAACAGTCGGTCAACACAAAGGCGTCTGCAGATTTTTTTCCGAGAGGGGGAAACATCGACATTTTGCTTAACCTTCTCAGGTTTCAATGCAAATGGACGTTCACAAAACGCTTTAAAAGTGCCTAGTCCAAATATCCAGGGGGAAATGCCCGCTTTGCCCTCCCCTGGTGACGCCCCATGGTTTAACGCTTTATTAGATCAATCTTGAAAAGTACTTTTGATGGAAACTGAAGAAGACACTAGTGTGATAAAGTAAAGCTAATAACTCATTTAGACAAGCAGCTCATTCACACCAGAAACAATGAGAAGCACCTGCACTTACTGGGAAATGTCTAAAGGAGCTGAAAACACATTTACAACCGGAACGTTTCTGTAAACTGAGAATTTTACCGTTGCTTATAATTTTTCGTCATTTCTAACGCACATTTGACCAAAAGCTAGTTTCTTGCAATACCCACGTGATGTTATGCAGTACATTATTTAATTTTCAAGTTTTATCAAACAATGCTATGTGAGTGAGGTACAGCATAAGATAAATATGTTTTATAGAATTCGAAAAAATTGTAATTTAAATTTTAACTTGCGAACCAATAGTAGGTGGCATTGTGAAAGAATAGTCATAAGCATTGCCCAAATTAAATAAAGATTTTGGTTGTTTTATGAATTTTACTGCATGACTGTATTTTCAGGCAGGCCTGTAGTCACTGGGGAGCTTTCGGAGGCAGTGCCCCTCAAATATCTTTATTCCCTTCCAAATTGTGTTGTTCCCGGGAAAATGTGTTTTACACACGGGCTATAATAAAAAACAAAATTTTGCCCCCCAGTGGCCACGGGCCTGCCTGAAAGTACAGTCATTGCAGTAAAATTCATAAAAGAATCAAAATGTATATTTCCCCCACCAAACCTTTAAACCTGGCTACGGGCCTGCTTTCAGGCAGAATTCAAGTTGCTGCAAACCAGGGGTGGATCCAACCTGTAAGGTTGGGGGGGGGCGAATTCAGTAATGTTTGGTATTCAAGTCTCGTAACGGCTTCGCTATACTGTAAGAGAGATGCAGGGTACTTGACAACACTTCTGTGAAAAAACGATAGAAAACAAAATGGTTTTATATACCTAATGTTGTTTTCCGACTTGTACAAAATTTGGTTAACAAAGTTATTTTCGTGGGTTTGACAGTAGGTGGAGCGATCGTTCCAATCACCCCCTCTGGGTCCGCCCCTGCTGCAAACACGTGACGTATCGTGTCGGTTGGGACCGCAGTATTACGGCCTACTTGAAGCTAGCTTAAGTAGGCTAGCAGATTTTTATTAAACAACTGCAGCAGTCTTACTTGAAACGCTAGCAGATTTTTACTAAACAGCTGCAGCAGCTTTACTTAAAACGTCCGACCGCACGTCTCAACGCAAAGGTAGCACAGCAGTAACTGCTGGAGAAAAAAAAATTATATTGACAGACTATAATTTCACAACAATATTGAGCAAATACCGATTTCGGTTTGCCTTGACATTAGCTTCAAAACAATTTGTGGACTAATCGTCTGTATAGTACCTCCTGCCACGGAAATTTCTTGACTAGTCTGTGAAATTGCGGTTTCTTCCCGTGTGTGTAAACGCTGATAATAAGCATGTACAGCGCTTATTCGCGATAAGCGACTATGTGAGGTAGTCAGTGCTACATGGGTGGCGAGGTCGTGAAAGGAGACAAACACCTAGCAGCAGTGTAACATCTCATCGTTTCGCTTCACAAGTTAACAAAGGGTGTGAACACAACTCACGGCATTCTATTGTGCAGCATTTTCAACCACTTGTCCGCGCACGAAACAGGCAAAACCTGAGCGCTTTAAACAGTTTGAACTGTGTGGAGAAACGGCCGAAAGCATTAAAAAATGCAAAGCTCATTTTGACTATATCAGCGACTGCACTGTCTGCATTGCAGCAGGTTTGTAGCATTTAAACTTTTGGAAAACAGCTAATAGCCATCTAAAACCCGAGTTTTACCTCCTGATGAATCGATTGAGGTCATTCTTGGTATCCAAGGATCGCTTTAATAGATGCAGAAAACCACCTCCCATAAAGCTGCACTGCTTGTCTCTTTGCATATCACCGATATTTTCCAGCTTTTGATAAGATTGTGACTGGATGCGAAATTCAATAAAATTAAATTTTCCTCGTGAATCCTTTTATTAGCAGGGCTGGAAGTTTCAATAGGCGCAACAGGCTATTGCGCTGGAACCTTCGGGATTCGGGTATCTGGGACGTACTGTAACAAATTTTTATGCAAGAGTGGTAAAAAAACGCACACCTACTGAAGCATGCCATATTTGTATAAACTTGGACTGCTATTGATGAGTTTGGCTCAGGGCCGTACCGATGGGGGGCAAGGAAACACAATACCCCGTGCACCGAATCACTGGGGGGCGCCGAAAAGTCCCAACAATGTCGCAAGGACTTTCTTCAATACAGCACATTTGCTCCGGAAAGGCCTTAAGTTTGAACACGGGGGCGTCAAACTTGTTTCTTGCCCCGGGTGCCATCTAGCATCGGTACGCCCAGGGTTTGGCGTATGTCCCATGAGTACGGAAGACCAACCTTGGATACGAGCCTACTATAAACCAACTTTCGAATCATGACCGCCACTTACCTACTGCTCTTTTTAGCTTCTGACAAAGTAGCGACTTTACATCAGCCGCTCTCTTAGAAATTTATTAAACCAGTCAATATCTTCCGATAATCAAAACTGCAGAAAAATTTTGCTAAATTTTCTAGCATTCAATTACATTTCCCAAACTGCGTTTGGTTTTAACTGCACACTCACGCAGATGGAATAAATATGTTGTTTAACATTATTGTGTGATTGTCAGAGGGTTGTTGTTGCTGCTCATGAAAAGTTGTTTCTAACTCCTCAAACAAACATGCGCTACCAAGAATATATTTTTCCGTTACAATAAAAATGCTTTTTAACAACACTGTCCTACACAATAAAATTTTTATATTTTGAAATTTCTCCACGTGATGGCATGGAATTGTCATGACTTTTGTAAAATACATGAGTTTTTTACAACTTTGGCTGAAACCTGCTTTCTGCACAGCGCTTCTGCATAGGGTTATCAGTGGAACTGGTGGGTGTTAGTGGTTGCTTATCCCTTTTAGATACTGTTAGCCAGTATGCACACCGCTGTGAAAACTCTACACCAGCTATGTCCAACTCGCGGCCCGGTCGAAGGTTTTGTGCAGCCCAGTTTAGGTTTTCGTTGTAGTAAAAGTATCCTACATGACAACTTGTCCTTATTTTGAAAATCTTGAATTTGACATTTTTGTTGCAGAAAAAGGGTTGGAACGTCGTTCTCATACTTTTGACGTCATATCCCAAATTTTTTTGCGTTGACCGTGTCCAATTAAATGTTCCATGTTTACACAATCGCGCTACTGGGCAATGACCATACGTTCCGACTTCGCCGGTTCAGTCGCGCTAACCATACGTCAGATACCGTTCTGGAGTAATTACTCGCACTGGTTTGCTGCTTGATTGTGTCGGAAAATCAGATTAACTGCAAAGAAAAAGTGAGGATGGCGGAAAAGGATGAGAATCCTTAGCGCCGTATCAGAAAAACGATGTTGTTTTTGCTGTTCAATATATGTTTGGTTGATCATCAACTCAATGGCCAGGTGAACTTTCATAAACGGCCAAAGCTTCGTGCTGCAGGCCAAACGTGGTTTTCAGAAAATAAACTGCAAATTAGAAGTTTGATCGATTGATTATATAGGAATGATCACTGCGTCATTCTCCGGGTTTGGAATGTTAAACTTTTGTAATTTTAATTATCATGAAGGGAAGCGTGCATGTGAGACTGCACATGGAGACACTTTAAGCGTTTAAATTCCAGAATGTGGTACAACATGCAAATTAGGCTAAACTTCGGCCAAATTTCAAAAAATACTCAAAAAAGGTCAAAAAAATGTTTGCGACCAAACCCCTTCTGAAAACGGTCAAATTTTCAGAATTTAGCCGCAAAGAAGCCAAATTCTCAACCTGTATTTTTAAGGTTTGACTTTCTTGACTGCAAAGACAGTTTGACATACCTCAGCTATTTTATCTGAATACTGAGATGGTCATAAAGCAAGGTTTTAGGGTATTGTGATGGTGACAGTGAAACGAGTGTCTACTGCATTTTGAGAGACCAAAAGCACTGTTGTCAGCCATGGTTCAATATCTTTAGGGGAGATTTTACAGGTTATAAGCAGAATTATCACAATTGTTGCTGATACAAGACACAATTGCCATCTCCATTATTTGAAAGCTTTATTGCCTAAGTGTAACAGCCGTGTTTGGCAAAAGAAAGTTATGGCCACCGTACTGAGTAAGAAGTTCACAAAATTCAAGCGTCACGTGCATTGAGATCTGAAGTATTCACTGTTGTTTTATCGTTTTTCGCGACAAAAACAAGGCGTGAACAATCACATCAAATTTCCTGGGTGTTCTAAACTTCTAAGTACCGTTGATAAACTACTGTATGCCGCTCTTGACTGCAAGCCGACCTTGAACCTAACGGAAGCATGCTTAGCTTTTGCCATAACTTTCCTACGACAATATCCCAAACAGCAGACAATATGAAACGGCACAGATGTATGTTGTTTGTGCGCACGCGTAATTATAGATTTGATTGACTGATTGATTTATTGTTTCATATGACTCAGCTAATAGACAGAAACAATACAAAGAGCCATCATACATAAAGTAAACCAACTTTCAGTGAACATTAAAGTAAACCGAAACACAATGGCAAAGTAACTGATCAATGTAAACAAAGAGTGTCACTGTGTCACATAGGATTGGTGAAGGATCATGACGGTCATCTAGTCAACCAACCCCGTTAATCACTTTTTGACAAGCGTTGAAAAATAACAGTTAGGAAATGAAAATAAGCACGGTTAGAAAGACAAACAAATACAAAACATGATGAAGTCATTTACAGGTGAGAAGAGCATGCCAATGTATATAAAGAAGTGGATCAAATCTAGTTGAGGAAATTTGGTGCGGTCAAAAAATGTTTGAACAAAGTATGAAAAGAAAAAAAAGAAAAAAACAGTAATTAATGAGGTACAAAAGAATAGCAAAACACAAAAAGCTATGTAATGTAGTTTTATGCGGAAAAATGGAATGTGCACAGGAAAGAACAACAAAGAAAAAAGTGAGGACACAAAAATAACAAACAGAGTTACATTATCCAAATTACTGAAACTCACAGGATTTTGTTCTTGATGAATGAAATGTTGCTAAAATAGATAGCCTAATATGTAGGCTATCTTTTCATGTAAGAGGTGTTTCGTAAGTTTCCATTTGGAGGTAAAAGTGGCAGAAGGCTTAATAGAGTCTGGTATTGAATACCACACTTTTGGGCCAACAAATGTAAGGGAACATTTTCCTGAAGAAGAGTTCACTCTAGGTAAAACCAGATTGTTGGAAGTGGATGAATCTTGTGGAGTGAGAATGAATAGAGCTGATTGAAATAAAATAGTTGTCAAAATGATTTGGAAGCAGCTTATCGTAATAAGACTGTATAAATTTGCCTACTGATAAGGCATGAAGCTTGGGAAGGCATAAGATGTTTAAGTGCTGGAAAGATTCTTCCAGAGATGTCTGGTTAGTTGGCTTTATTAGTCTTACAGCTTTATTTTGGAGTTGAATGGGAGGCTGAACGGTTGCGTTTGAAGCACGTCCCCAACAGCCGTTCTAACACGTAACTAAAATCTATTGACTTAGTTCGTCACATACAGCAGAAGAGCCCCTTCGAAAACATCGCAACAATCTCCCCCATCAGCTATCTACAACTGGAGGCCCCACGCTGCGCCCTAGTGCCTTGAAAAAGGTACCGCGAAATAATTTAAACAAAGCTGGTGGATACCCAACGTGGGGGGTGTTGACGACCGTCAAGTCATTTTATTCCTGCTCCGAAATTTTTGTCCGTGTCGGAGGAACTATATCAAAACCGTTCACAGTTGGTGTTGGACTCTGGCAAGGGTGTGTGCTGTCACCACTCCTGTTCATATGGATTGGATAAGCCGACACAGCCGAGTCGTTGAGAGTGCCATTGTTGGAAGCTGCAGTACAAACCTTTTGCGTTCTGCGGATGATTTGGCTCTGCTTGCATCCTCTCAGGGTCTTTAGTTAGTAATTTACATGCGCTTTATCAGTTTTCTGCTGCGTACAACCAAGCAGGAACGAAAATTAGCGATGTTAAGATCTGTCTCTCCAGTAACCCAAACCAGTGAGCACTGCAAGTAAGCGGCAACGCTGCACTGCGGCTGATCTAACAGTTCGTGTCCGATTGTTGAATTCGGTCTTCGCTTAAAAGCTTTTTTGTTCTTACTCAGCTGCTAAAGTGGTGCGTTCATGGCAAAACAGCGACTGTACCTCCAATCTAGTCAGCATCAGTGTTTTGCTGCGGGACAGACTCCGCTTCTTGCTGAGCTGTTCTTTTGGCAGTGCAATAATTTTATCTTGACTAAAACAATTACAAAATACATTGTGCACTCTCATCAGGGTGTTGGAATAGACTCCACAACACCGGGAAATGTCATACGTGAGTGTTTGGGGATGTGTATTGCGCCAAGGCAAGATGAAGTGAATGAGCCAATTGTACTGATACTTGTACCAGTAGTTCATCAGAAACATAGGCAGTTTCAATTTTTATCTGGTATCGCCCATAGAAGATTTAACCCTCTCCTACCGTTGAGTCCTATACTACGTAAGCAGTTACTTGCAAAATCGCAGATTTCGAAATCTATTCGACGCTACAGCAAATAATATCTAATATGCAGTAAATTACCACATAAAAATTTCCCGCGATATCCTCAGCAAAACACCGGGTGGGTCTGGCAAGACATCAGCTATAGGACAATTATTTTTGAAATGACATTCGTAGACGACGGAGTGCTCTGAGCCAGAAAACGAATCGGCAAATGATTTTCTTCATACATGCACATTCCGGAAGTTATAGAACCAGTTACTGTATATCAAATCCGGAACGGTGGTCCCCAACACATACGTTTACAAAGCATTACTATCAAAAGCAATTTGAAACCGCATGCTATAAAATTAGCGATTATAACATTTTTCAGAAGCGACCTTCCACTGCAAAGCTAGCTAAGAGCCTGTCTTTTTCAATGTTCGATGAACGTCAGGTTAACTGCCTCTGCACAATGGGTGGAAGAAATTTTGATTTCGTGCTCTCATTGCAAAAATAACGGTGAAATAGACTTCATACTAGTTGTTACATACCGAAGCTGTGAAACGGTTTTACCCTTTCTAAGTTCAACCAAAAACCTTACTCGAGGTGACTTTCAAACAGTCGCACACCATTTTTATTCAGAGGGTTTAAAGCATTTTATTGACAACTTCCACAGTCCGCTTGTCTTTTAATATTCATCTTCGGCTTCTTCAGCTTCACCTTCGACCGAGTCGACTCCAACTTCCTCATAATCTTTCTCGAGAGCAGCAAGATCTTCTCGGGCTTCTGAAAATTCTCCTTCTTCCATTCCTTCGCCAACGTACCTAGTTGCACAAATAAATGTTTTATTCCGAGGTTTAAAACTACAAAAACCCATCAAAAGCAGTGGCTGTTAACCTACTGGAGGTACTGAACACCGCAAGTTTCATCCGTGCGTTCACCGAAACCCTTGTAATTCGAAAAGCATGATTTCTTCGCAACATAGTACTGTACATGCTTTTTAACGCACAGAATGAAACATGCATCGGAAATACACCGAACCCCTGAAACTGGTCTCCAAACCACTGGCGTTGGATCGAACTTTGGTTCAGAATCACTGCTCTGAAGGCTCACCAAGATGAATCGTGAAAATACAAGCTAAAACATAACAGTAATGTTTGTTTGTCAAATATCAAGCGCAAACCCCAATCAAAAACTGTTAAAGAAAGCAGCGTATAAACGATGCGTTGGGATGAAAGTTTTTATAACAACGAAGCGTTTGCACAGCTAATTCATACTCTAAGAAGCACAACCTTACGGAACAAAGCAGCAAGTACCATTCTTTACATTTTACTATCGCGCAGGTCCAACATAAAAACGATCAGTACGTTTTATAGCAGGTGGTGGGATATGTAGTACATTCTGTTTCACGTTACGCAGCAATCATCGTCTTTTTCAGTTTACCAACAGTATAGTGCCTAGATTGGACTCCATAACAGTTGGCGGCTCTGCAACTGATAATAACCAGGAAGGAACGACCTCTAGCAACCAGCAGTTTCGTATTGTGACTTAACCTTGCTTCAGGCAATCACAAAACAACGAGTGTGCACCAACTTACAAGTGGTGTTCTTCACTACAAAACTAGCAGCAAGTACATCTTGTTCTCTTTATGGAAAACTCGAACAAATCACAAATGCATCGTTCAATACGATTATGATGGTTTAACTCAAGTATGAAAACAGATTTGATAAACTTAAAGGTAAACACTTTCTGTAAATGCGAATCTTTGATAAACATCGGTGCGCTGTAATGAAGGTAACTTACCAATGCACAAATGCACGCTTAGCGTACATCAAGTCGAACTTGTGATCCAAGCGAGCCCAGGCTTCGGCAATCGCAGTCGTGTTGCTCAACATGCAA
>JGI24159J19872_10011942_pt1 | contig 11360 bp, 7 predicted proteins | sample Ectturendosymbi4_FD_19872 | JGI IMG/M metagenome (IMG submission 19872) | reverse complement strand
ACGTCAAGGGTAGTCACTCTTCCTCATAGTTAGACAAAGGTAGAAATATTAATTGATTTTGCGTCCCGCCAACGATAATGGGCAATTCATGCGGCCCGTGAGAGTAAATAGATTCCCACCCCTGCTTTACGCGCTATCCTGCCATTGACCTGGCACACGTGCAGGAATTGTCGCGTAAGAAGGCACGTGGTCCATGGCGCAGAATAAGTGGAGATGGGCCCCCGCTGACCAGTCGTGACCTTACAAAGGGGGTACAAAAGCGACTAATGGAGTTTCTTTCGAGATTTTGAGCAGGTTCGTTTTTAGTGAGAAAAAACGGTGCATGCGAAATGCCAGTCTAGTTTTATAGTTTTGAGGTGGTGATAAGAATAATGGCCAAAAGTATCTTTTTGATATTGCATTTTTACCCAACTGTGTTTATTCGCAAGTTGTCATAACATCTTTTTTAATGAAATGGCGGTTCACTGTTGCACACTGTTATTTTTTTTAAATCATTCGAAAATTTCTGCATCACTAACTTTCATGTTACTGAACACGACGATCACGTGAAATATTGAAACACATCCGTTTGCAGCAACTTTTAAAAATATATCATGTTAAAGAAAATTTTTGCTTCTGCGAATGAATTTTATTGTGAATTTCTGAGGTGCTGGTTTGTGAACGGTTGTTATCACAACATTGGTTCATTTTGAAAAGTTTTGTTAGATTCTCTTTGAAATTTATGCACAGCATAATGCTTTTCCAGGTCAACAAGTTGCCAAATACAATATCACCATTTCCAATTCTAAAGTATCAGTTGGTGATGGTGCTTCATTTTATAATAATCCGACCAGCGACAGCTCTGATGAGACATCTTATACGTTTGGAGGTGATTGATCAAAAATAGTGACTTTTACTAAATAACTTGTATGAGCAAATGATACGCCAGTTGAAGAAATCGTTTGGAAAATATCATTCGTTACTTTTAGCTTCTCATCAATATTACTTGATCATCAAAAGCTTTTTAATATTACAGTTTATGGATAAATGTGAAACAAGTGTGGCATTCTCCACGTGCTGTTGTAGCACTTCTTGCTGAGTCATCCCCATAAGTTAGTGTATTTTAAGTGGGTGGCAAGTTTTTCAATTGCTCCTCTTTGAGGTGTTCAGTGAAGCAGTAAGAAAAAACGAATTGCCAACCTGTATGAGGGAATTCTTTCCCTTCCNTAGGCGCAGACATGTTTCCCAGCACGTGTTTGTAACCGACTTGTAAACGANTTCCANAAAGAAACCCCGGCATCCAGGTTTGCATTCCGGATAATGAACTCAGTATATCGCATGCATGAGATCCAGGCCAGCACATGTTGCGCGTTGACTTGGCTTCATTCACGCTGAATGTGTTCAAATTATCATCAAACATCTTAACCTGTGACAGTTCTTCACTTTTAAATATCACAGTAGTTTTCCAACACTGCGCAACAAGCGTCAGACCTTTCAAACTGTTGATATAAAAGCGACAAAGCTGAAAATAAAATCCCACCTTTGCATTTGAACATAATATAGCTTTTCTTGTGACCCGAATTGATAGTGCTGCAACCTGTTTGTTGGCGTTGCTTTGAATGCGCGGTTCACCACGAACGGAATGTGCGCGAAGAACAACACCCATATATAGGTGGCACGAACAAGCAACGTATTAAGGTGATCGTGGCGTGCAAGCTCTGCCGATACTAACTTGTGAACGATTGAACGTAAGAACTAGTGTACGCGAAGAGTGATCGCGGCGCGTGATCACTATTGTTGTTTGTTGTCAAAGTGCGAAGCTTTGCGCATATGCCGCTCGGGCTTTCCGATCGCAACAATAGCATTCATTTTTATGTTAGCTTTCGTTGTGAACATTCGGGGCTTTTTATCCTCATTCATGGGTTCCTGGAAAAAACTTTTTAAATCGGTTTTTCCCAACTAAGCTCTCAAGAAATCGTTATAAATCAAGAAAGACGGTACTATAGCTCCTGTTCGGTGCTTAGTGGCATTCAGTTGATTGTAGTTGCTGCATGGTCGTCATCCACCTGGGAGCTTCGTTACATGCTGATAAGAAATCAACGATTTGCTTCATCTATCCAGTGGTTCTTAGTTTTTTTTTCTGTTTTCACTGGTCCTTATAATGCATGGTATTTGGACCAATCAATCTCTGCTTTTCTTCACCCAAATAAGAAAAAATATGAGACAAACTGTGGAATGACGTTTGTAACTCTGATTTACACGCATTCAAAGTCTATGTTTACAAGTAACTCTCCGAATGTGTTCTGATGAATCGGATACTGCGTTTGACTTCTATTAAATGACATTGCGCTGCAAAAACAAGTGTCCTAAGGATGTTACACAATTTATCAATCTGTGTGGACTTCCAGTGATCAAAACAATTTTGTTTTCTTGCGAAACCCAAAAAGCTGTAAAGATCGTCGCGCAATTTGAGTCTGCGTGTCGACGTTCGGCTACAGATCATTAATTTCATAAAGACGTCTGCAGATTTTTCAATTCAGCTTCTTTCTTGGCAGGCGACCTGGCGAAGGAAACTCGTGAACAAGCACGAAGGGATTGCGAAAAGATCTATTCACCCCCTTGTCCTGGGAAAGGCAAACAACACTTGTTGTCACCGGTTCAACTTCAAATTTCTGAAACTCCAACGAGACTTGACTCCGAATATGACGACACAGGTCATTATTGCCGCAGAAAAGATTTCGAAAGAATGTATCAACAACCCTGTGGTAATATTACGGATCTAGAAATGCTGGATCGTGCCAAACAACAAGCAAAAGAAGAAGCCCAAGACAGACGATTTCGAAATGAAAGGGACAGAGCAGATTACATTGATAGAAATGGGAATATCATTGGAGTTGTAGGTAATCCGGGCATAGGGAAAACCACATCTGCAAAAAACTGGGTTGGTCAATTTCTTTCAGGAGAATTTGTTATCAATGTTACCTTCTTGTTTTTCATAATGATCAGAGATATCAATTTCAAAGAAGCCATCACCTTATTAGAACTTCTGTCAAGCAATCTTCCTAACTGGGAACACTCAAAAAAATCAGATAAATACTGGCTGCGGAAAATTGTGAGTGATCCCAATGTTGTCATTGTTCTCGATGGTCTTGATGAAGCAGATGTAGATGATTTTGCGATTGCAGTTCCTTCGGTTAAGACTCATAAACCTGCCCAACCCTTTCACATTCTTTTGAACCTAATATCTGGAAAATTGCTGCCTTATGCGAAAATAATCGTGACATCACGACCCAACCAGTTTTATCGTCTGCATCTCAAACATAGACCCAAGTTTGTTGTTGAGATACTTGGTTTGGATGAAGAGGCACGAAATCAACTAGGTCGTCAAATTTGCCATGATAGGTACGAAAAAATCCAAGAAACCCTTCAAAAAAACTCTTCAATAGTTGCTTACTGCTATGTCCCCGTCAACTTCATTCTAACGATCTTTTACCTCATGCAAAATAGCAGTGACACAGATTTTCTGTCTGTGACTAAAATTCTTTTGTCAGCTTGTGGCAATTATTCCCGTGGAGAGCAACTGAAAGGGAAAAACGCCAAATTGGCTGAGCTTTCGATTCTAGCTTATACAGGTTTTTGCAACAGGCAAATAGTATTTAAACGAGATAATTTCATTCAAGCTGGCTTGGACGACTTCACTGTTGATTCATTTCTGAGTATATCGTTGGCAGAGTCATTTAGCTTTGCTCCAACAATAATGGAAGGAGACAAAAAAATTTATTTTTCTCATCTTACGTGGCAAGAATTTTTCGTTGCAGTCTATCTAATGCTGGTTGCTACTAGAGATGAATTCGAGAAGGTTCTTAAACATCTTTTCGACGATCGTTGGGAAATAGTATCGAGATGTCTTTACGGTTTTTGCAATTCCTCTGCGATAAAGTTGCTCAAAGGAGCAACAAACATATGCTATGAAGAAAGTCTTCGGAAAGAAAAAAGTGACTTACTCATGAGTGAGGCTGCATCTTATTTAGAGCAACTATCCCCCCAACAGGCGAGGGAAACTAACGAACGCGAAACGAACGACCAACCTAAAGTAGAATTCCAGAAAATCCAAACTATTTGCAGCTGGATTCATGAAGCGAATGAGACAGACATTAGTGAGAAACTCGTGCCTCTCATTCCTGATCACATTTCCTTTGTGGATGGAACTATTCTTCCAAGTGATATCTCCAACCTGTTCTTCGTTTTGGAATCATTTTCTAAATCTTGGAAGTTGGAAGTGAATAATTGCCAATTTCCAGGAAGTGAATTTAAGCGTTTTTGCTCGGAGGCATCTCGTTTGAACACATTGGTAGGTTCAAGTTTTTGTTGCAATTTTTTACATTTTCCAGTCTGAGGAGTTCTATTTACTCAAAGAATACTTATCTGACCACCAACTAAACTACCCTGTTTTTGAAGACCTGTGGTGATTCTTCATTTATGAAACGTCATGCGATATATAGCAATGAAACTGATCACAAAAAATCTTCAACTCAACAGTAGAATCTCTTGAAAGACGAGTAAATTTATTTCAAATTTGGCTGGCTGGCATTTTCGCGTCGATTTGAGGTAATTTGTTCCAGGGATTCAAAGTAGGAAACCACTCACACCCAACGTCAACGTTTGTTCCAGTATTTTCGCTTGTAGTTGTTTGCCATGATGAGTAATTTTTTGTAAGACGTCTGTCATCAAACACTAGTAAGCTTTGATGCTTACTTCAGTAGTGCTGACAATATAATTAGTTTCTGTTAAAACAACAAAATTTTTGAATGCAGTTCATGTCATGCTGAAGAATTGAAGTTCATCGTGTGATATAGCAATACCTGAAATTTGGCATGCTCTTGTAACTTAGTGAATTTTTCCCTTTTTAAAAAAAACACTCTAGGTTTTCACCAAGAGAAACAGACTAATTAGACTGTTCTTTACACGACCAGCAGCCCACTTCAAAAACGCGTGCGAGCCAGTCGTAAAAGTTTGCAACCCAATTTTCCACAGAACCTTTATGGAAAGAAGACTGTTTCTTATAGGAAAATAAAAAACATTAAGGACAGACGGTGTGGCGAGAGATGTTGGACTGAACGATTAAAAAGTGTGAGCTTTAGACAAAATAATAGAAACGGGCGGTTTTGAGTGATATTGTGGTTCCGAAAAAGTGGATGAATTTTATTTTCTCTGTTACTCAGTTTTGGGGAAAAAAAAACTACTTAAACCCATCAGAGAGAGATTTTGAGACAATTAACTTCAAAATTAGGACACTCACAAATTTTCAGTTCAATATTGCTGCACCCCCTCTCCCTGGCAACCCCCTTCACGTGCGACTATGCTTCGTACTATGCCATTCTAGATGCGGTGTTAGATCGCTTTCCTTACCGTGTCCATATATACTTCCCCGGTGCACTTGATAATCTAGCTGTGTTTTGGTGCCCCAGCGTTTGCTGCCTTGAAGCGTACATCTGGCGCAATGAACTCATGGCCACTAAATTTATCTATCTGTGCCTAACCGCGCCTTCTAAAGGCTGCGCGAGATCTCTTTCGTGCAAATAAACCTCCCCTCTCTTTCAAAATGTTGTCCCCGCGCGATTGTATACTTTCCAACAAATCAAAACCTATTCAAATTTTCGTACTTGTTATTCTACCAAAATAAGTGTAATTAATGGCATGAAATCTTTAAAAACGAGGTTATTTCTTTAAATCTTGCAGTCGCAGTAGAATTCCTCCTACATGATCTAACCCCGATAATGTGACTTCTCTGTCAATTAGATTTAAAATTAAAGTATTTGAATAAAAGCTGATTAATTTGTTGATTGTTGTTGTGTTGCTGCACTTTGTTCAGTTGAAATGTATTTTCTATCAAAACTGTAAAAAATAGCTGCAGGAGAAAGTCCACTAAGTTTGCAGCGATCAGGGACGGTTTTAAGCCGATTTGACCGATTTTTTCTAATCGGACCCTGTGCACCGCCTAGGCACATACAACACAAACTTTCACTTTCTATCGAAGCTGCTTGTGTAGTGTCGGCGCGGGTCCCGATGTGTTTTAAGTTGTTCTGAGAGACCAAAGCGGTTCTCAAAATTTTCCAACGGTCTCTCAAATTACAGCACAAACTCGCTTCACTACCACCATCAAAGTACACCAAAAACCTGCTTTACAATCATCTCGGTATTCAGATGAAACAGTTGTGGTCTCTCACAATGCCTTTGCAGTGAGCAAGGTTAAACCTCAAGAAAACTTGGAGGGGGCCACAGTATTTTGTAAGCGAGGGATCCGTTGCCAACGAAATCCAAGTGAACTGCTCGATTTTTAACGCCCTCATCAAAGTTCTGTAGTAAGAACTGTCATTGTTTTCAGTAGTGTATAGCCACGTTTTTTCACTATCACAAGGCAGAAAGGGCTTAAGTATTGAAGCTGTTTTCTGTTTCATTTATGAAAGCGTTTCGTGTTTGGCAGGTCAGGTTAAAACATTTGCTGCAAAATGCTGTTCGATAGTGTTGAACGTTGCAAAGAAACCTAGTTTTTGTTATGCATGGTTATTTCAGGTGTGCAAAAAATAAGTTCCTTAAAATGTGACACAAAATTACTAACAGTTAGCCATTTGGAAAGTGACAAAAGTGACAATTTGGTTCAAGTGAAGTAAGCCTCATGATGTTCTTGTGGTGAAAACTGCATCATGAAATACCGCCGAAACAAAGATTTATGGCATAAATCTTAGAGATTAGCGTCATGATTTCTAAGATATAGCCTATCAAATCGAAAGTTGCAAAAAGTCTGAAAAATGGAATAGCTTTCGTGGAAGTTTTAGGCTACTACCGTACTTGCCTGTTTTGAAAAGTTAAAAAGTAGGTTTAACTTATTGGGAGATCTACAATTACTTCATATGTTTCTTTAGTGTTAATAGAGAAAATATTGTTAACCTCCGGGATACTCAAAAGCTGCTCTAACAAGCGGTTTGTACTCATTTAATCGGTACTCTATTATAGTCGTTTTCACTGTAACCACTTTCTACGTGTAAGGTATATAGTAATAAGGATAGTCAAAGTGGAAGTTTATGTACGTACAGGAAATAATACAAGTCTTTGCGAAAGTGTTGATTCTGACCGATAGTGCAGCCAAGAATTTTGTTCGGGAGGGGCCAGTCACTGACGTCGTCTGGAGTCCGACTGTTCCTTCCGTTTACTGTATTTTCGAACAGTTGAAAATTGGTATAAAAGTACCATTAAAAACGTTAGAAAGCTGGGCCATTCCGTGTCAATTCTCAGGAAGTGGTCAGGGCACCCTTTCCAATTTTCCTGAAATTTCACTCAAATTGTCATTACCCCATCTGATGAACATCTGCAAAATTTGAATGAAATCTGTCAAGAAAAGGCATGATTATAAAGCTTTTTAGTTGGGGGCGTAGCCGGTGGGCGCAAATTATTCATATTTGGCCATGTTTAAAGCCTTATTACTGCCAAACTACATTAGTGAACAACCCCAATTTATCAAGGATGCTAGTAACTTTGCCGCATATTGAAAAAATAACATTATCTACATTGTGACTGTCAAAGGTCATGGCCCCCCAAAGTTGACTGTTTCTAGCTCTTGCTACAAATTTTCAAACATCGCCACAGTTTTATTTCTTGATAATTTTCGCTCATATTTGGAAAAATTGTTGCTGACAAAATTAATTATCTTTGACCTTAGAAAATTTTATTGCAAAATATCAAAAGGTTTGTGAGATATCTTGGGCCAAACTTGGTTTGCAAAATCAAACAAACTGACCCCAGTGGCGTACGCAGAAAATTTTCATGGAGGGGTTTCATTCAGTGGCATAGGGTAGTCATTTGTATTTGGTGTGCGCTTTTGTGACGTCACAATTTGACGTGATATTCATGATTCCAAACCAACGTTTTGGCGAAGTTTGTTGACATAATAGGCGTATTCTTCTGCACACACTCCCCAATAGGCATATTCTTCTGCACACACTCCCCTTAATTTATGTGTCATTGCACTGAATATAAACTGTCAGCGCTCCAAGTTACGATATCGGAAGAAAATAAACTAACGCTACGACGCAGCAGTTCATAACTGCAAAAATATCAGGCTGCGCGTCAAAACAGGGGGTTGAAACACACTCATCACTGCTTCAGACCAATTTACAACGGCAAAATCAGGCTACGCTGATGTCTTTCGAATACGGGCAATCAAGCGTAGAAGGTGTGTGGCTGGACTGGCTGGCGCACCCCGCCACACCCCGGTTTGCAAGATCGAATCTTGCTAAACTGCGCAGGAATTGAGAATGCGCATAAAGTACGCAAGAAAACTTTCAATTTTGTGTTATGTATAGAAGTCCAACAACTTTTAGTTTTCCTTTTTCCCTGCTGAGACATTATCAAATGCCTGAATGGTTCTATGTTAAAACCTGCTGTTTTTGAGCTCGTGCAACAGTTCTATCATGCTACAGAAATTGGTAATGCAGTCAGAACTTGCGCTGATCAGCCTTAGCAGACAAAATGAAGACAATTGTTTCGGATTAAAGTGAACTATCGCAGAACACAATCTTAAACATGCGTAGTGGACGAAAGGTCTGCAAAACGTGTTGAGATGGTTTCTGCACGCAGACAATAACCCAGATTCCCAACAAAATCTAATTATTACCTTGTGACCCATTTGCAATGCTCCTTGAAATTTGCATGCAAATTTGTTCTGTGGTATCTGCATTAAGTCGGCAAATTAACAAGCAAAAAGTATGCGAAAACAATGGATCTCCTTTGCAAAGGTAATAAAGTTTCTGTAAAATATCAAGCTCAAGGGGGGAAGGGGTTAACCCCAACTCCCCTTGACTGGCGCTCTTACGGAGAAAAGTCGTAGGATGTTTTTAATCAGAATGACCGAAAAAAACAAAGTGCTAAAAGTTCGTAAGGCGTTAAATTGGCTAAAACCTGGCTAAACATATTTTGGCGTAAGCCGCGAGAAAGTGGGAAATCAAAGAGGGGGGCGAAATTGCCACGGACCAGTTAATCTGCCCATCACTGCTGAGTAATTACAACAACTGGGGTTGTTAGGTAAAGCACCAAATATGTGAAATGCAGTTTTTTCACACACACATAACTTGTTTGTGCATTTGTTAAATCAGGTTCCTCGTTTCTCTGTCAGCTCCATGGAGTTCGATGATGCAGAATTTCCGAGTCTTCTGAGAATTCTTCCACAAATTCCAGATGAGCTGACGTTGGCGAACTGGGGGATCACTCCTCCCATGATGGAAAAACTGGCTCAAAGATTTGTCGAAACTGAGCATCACGTAAGTGAGGTTCAATGTACTAAGCACGCTGGGAAAAGGAAGACTAGGAAAGTCATGAAGTAATGAACATGAACATGTTTTGAAACAGATTCAACGCCTCGACCTCAGTGACAACGAGATCAGAGATGAAGGTTTAAGATTTTTAATCAAAAGTTTGCATCAAATCAAACAACTGTGGCTGATGGGTTGCGATCTTGGAGCTGAAAGCGTCCGACTCATCAGTGAAAGATTGATGGAAACTAAGCATGAAGTAAGTTGAGTTTGTGATGTAACAAAATCCTTATGATTCATGTGTGACGTAACAGTAAAGAAGCATAACATGAAGCTAATCGTTGCAATGATATGTTCCTTAGTTTTCCATTCTGAGCAATCTAAATTGTAATTAGGAAAGTCATGAAATAATCAACATGAACCTGTTTTGAAACAGATTCAACGCCTCGACCTCGGTGGCAACGAGGAGATCGGAGTTGAAGGTTTAAGATTTTTAATCAAAAGTTTACATCAAATCAAAGAACTTGGGCTGAGTGATTGCGATCTTGGAGCTGAAAGTGTCCGACTCATCAGTGAAAGATTGATAGAAACTAAACATGAAGTAAGTTGAGTTTGTGATGTAACAAAAACATATAATCCATATGTGACGTAACAGTGAAGAAGCATAAGGTGAAGTTAGTCGTTGCAATGACGTGTTTCTTAGTTTTCCATTCTGAGCAATCCAAATTGCAATTAGTCAAGTCATGGAGTAATTAACATAGAACAACATGTTTTGAAACAGATTCAACGCCTCGACCTCAGTTACAACGAGATCGGAGATGAAGGTTTAAAATTTTTAATCAAAAGTTTGCATCAAATCAAACAACTGGAGCTGAGGAGTTGCAATCTTGGAGCTGAAAGCGTCCGACTCATCAGTGAAAGATTGGTGGAAACTAAACATGAAGTAAGTTGAGTTTTTGATAAATGAAGATAAAATATAAAACAGGTGGATTGTTGTGTTTAGTTGCGTCATGAATGGTTGTCATAGTAACCTTGTTTGAATCTTGTTCATTGTCATTGACAGTGTAACAAGAGATAAGTAACAGACTTGTGAATAATTGTTGTGAAAAAAGCCTTGTTTTTGAATAATTTCCAGATTATTATTCAAAGTATCTGCAGTGACGCAAGTTGCGTGAAGTTGTGTTTAAATTTATTAAAATTATTGCAAAATACAAAATTCTTTCATGCATTGTGTAGTAAATGTGTTGTATTTTGAACCAGTTGGATGTTCTCCAACTCTTCAACAACCCCAACATCGGAGATGAAGGAGCTCGTGCATTGATTCCATGTTTGGAATTTATTGCTGGATTGGGCATCGGTTTTTGCGGAGTCTCTGATGCTGTTATGGAGGAAATAAAGGCAGAAAAGCAAAAACGTCCAAACTGCGCCTGAACTTCACAGCAAACAGCTTCGTTTCTGGACGCAAATTTCTTGAAAATGCGCCAAGAACTTTTTTGTGAACCTTGTAAGCGGAGAACTTCCAAAATGCATCTGAACTTCATGGCAAACATCTTCTTTTTTGGACACACAAATCTTGAAAGTGTGCCCAAAATGTTTTTGTAAACCTTGTAAGCATAGAACTTCCAAAATGCATCTGAACTTCATGGCAAACATCTTCGTTTTTGGACACACAAATCTTGAAAGTGCGCCCAAATATTTTTTTGTAAACCTTGTAAGCGGAGAACNTCCAAAATNCNTCTGAACTTCACAGGAAATATCTTCGTTTTCGGGCGCATAAATCGTGAAAATGCGCCCACAACTTTTCTGTAAACCTTGCAAGCGGAGAATTTCCAAAATGCGTCTGAACATTTTTTACAGCTCATTGCTGTATGTCCTTGCTGTGACCTGAGAACGGCTTGAATAATGAAAATATGTCCCGCACATTTTTGAAAAAATAAGGAAATTGCGCTTTGTGAATATTTTCTTTTGCGAAGGAAATGCGTCCAATTTGGCAAGCGCCGGTTTTCAGAATTTGTCGGCTGGCGTCCAAAAAAAATGCAGGAAGTGCCGTTTTTTTCGGCTTAGAGCATAGGTTCT
>JGI24159J19872_10011941_pt1 | contig 11360 bp, 8 predicted proteins | sample Ectturendosymbi4_FD_19872 | JGI IMG/M metagenome (IMG submission 19872) | reverse complement strand
ACGATTACGATTGACGATTACGATTGACGATTACGATTGACGATTACGATTGACGATTACGATTGACGATTACGATTGACGATTACGATTGACGATTACGAGTGACGATTACCCCATGTCTGGTAGCACTGTTTAAGTTGGCGATACTGCATTCATCACCAAGCGTTTCGGAGTATACGCTATCTTCGGGTGAATAGTAACGTATCCTAAACTCCAGACATGCCCTTATCATAGGCGACAGAACTGCGAATATAAAAGCGTTACTGCGTTGTAGCTTGATCGTTGGTTGTTGCACGCAGATCAACTCAAACTTGGCCACATGTCGTTTTGGCAGAAAACACGCAGTGACATAACTAGAGGTTTAAGCCAGGAGGCAAAACTTAACTGAAGGGGGCTCACCGTAGGGGCCACTAGCCAACACACGGAAAAAGGTTAAGAAATAATAGTGAATCTGGAGGTGGGTGTCTACACTAAAACCGGAAATCTGCGGAAAACTCTCCGAAAATCGCAAAGTAAACAATCACCTACTAAAAACCAAAAGAATACTGAATGTCAAAATGTAAGCTACGTGGGGCCCGGTTTTTACCTTTAGCTTGCCAGGGGAGCGGCTCGCCTCCCTGCCACCCACCGTCAGTTACGCCGCTGGCAACACATTGTTTCCAACTTCCACTCTTCTAGCTCGTCCTTGAGCTTTATTTTTCTAATATGTGAACACCTTCAACCTACAGCTCGACATTTCTGTTAAGTTTCTGACAAAGAAGCAGGGGTGGACCGTTAGGTGCTTGCGGACAGGTCGGAAACATGCGTGTCCCTTGAAGCAACAAGGAGTTAGCAGGATTGCTACTGACTCAGATCCAACAAACATGACTTATATCATTGAGTTTTCCTGTAACTTGTGCGAAATTTGACGGCACCCAGGACAGTTGTGTTTCAAGGGATCGTCATCAGCCATGTTGAAGCGACCCTACTCGCAATTATAACATGTGAGAAAAACTAGCAATTTTCATCAGCAGCAATTGTTACACAAAAAAAATTGTCGCTTTCCGCGCGATCCAAACGAGGTACAAGCGAAGGCAATTTGTCATTCTCGTGTAACCTTTGCTCAGTCTAAATGAAATACAAGAGTCTGCCCAACAGAAATATTGGGCAGTGGAAGCCGTTAGGGAGTCATTCAAATATTTGCATTGCATGACGCTGTCAATGACGTTCACGACGAAAATAGCTTTTGTAAAATAGGTTCGTCGAATCAGAAAACATTTTTCTCGGAGAAGACGAGGTTATTTCAAGAAAACGACCGTGTAAGCATGTCACACCTTGTATTGCTATTTCAGCGCATCTTAAACACAACGACCAAGATATCGTGCCCAGATTGAAACTGTGATCTGTGACTAGACGGCACGATGTTTTTTTCTCGATTATTTGAGAGGCTTATGCTGTACAAAGGCCGTTGAGATTTTGTGAAGTATTGATAATCTGGGGAATATGGATAATTACATAATCCAAGCGCAGACGCACAAACAACTCATCATAGACTTTTAAGAGAAGCGACGGACTCAAAAACAGATTTTATGCGCATGCATTCGATTAGGGTTTGCTGAAGTTTCATAACCTCACATACCTGGGGCGAATCCAGCCAGTAACGTTGAGGAGGTGGGGCGATCTCCGTAAAATTTGGGAATCAAGTCTCATTATGGGTTGACTACTGAGAGAAATAAAGTATATTTCACAACACTGCTGTGACAAAACAACGGACAACAAAATGGCTTTATATCGTGAATGCTGTTTTCCGATTTAAACAAAATCATGGTGAATAAAATTACTATCGTAGGTTTTAGTAGAAGCAATCGACCCCCCTCCCATGGATCCGCCCCTGTCACAAGCAGCCTTGCAAAATGGCTAAACAGTACATACGACCTCTAAAGGCCGATGGTGACAAGGCTTTAATTCACTGGCGGTCGTAATTCGTAAAAATAAACGTAATACGGCGGGCAATGGCGAAAAGATTGTGCATCCCCTGCGCTAAAACAAAGGCAAAGTTACTAAAATTTGCTTGCATTGTTACCTATGAAAGTATTTCTACACGCTGACCGCAGTACCGGATTAACAATAGTAGCAATTGCTACGAGCCCCACGCTTTTGGGGGTCCCGCGGTCCTTTGTGTTAAATTTGTTCTGTATTGTATGCAAGTGTGGATATTTGAATTTATGCAAACTCTCAGAAAGTAGGCCCTATATTTTACACATGTTATACAAAAACTTTATTCACTGAAAGCAAGTTAAATTTTTCATTTTGTCTGAGAATTTGCTTCGGTTTGAAAGTCAATTTCACATTGAAAATTTTTGAAGTCATTTGATTTTAAATAAATATTACTTTGTCTGCACAGCTGCTGAGGGGTCCCTTTGGCACGTTTGCACACATTTTTTGCTTTATTTTGTTAAGCATATGGCTTGCATCATAGCTTAAATGTGGTTCTAGAGTAATTAATAAGCTTTTTAACAAAGCAATGTAAAAATTAAGTGCGAAACTCTCAAAAAGGGGGCCCTCACGGCATCTCTGAAAGAGGGGAGCCCGATGTGACGGCCTCGTTCGCCTCCCCTAATATCCATCCCTGATTATATGTATAGAATAAAGTTTTTTTACTCATAAAGTTTTTTTCATCATTTCGTGCGGCTTACAAAAGCGGCTTATATCATTTCGTGCGGCTTACAAAAGCGGCTTATATTTCTTTATTTCTTTACCTTATCGAAAGTTATAGATGACGTTGAGACTTTCCTTGGCTACGTTTTGTCGACCAAATTCTTTTTTCGCATTCTCTTCAATGTTGCCAATTAAACGCGAAACGTGCTAGTACGCCAAAGTATCTGAGGCTTATAGGTAACCTATGTTCATGTGGGGTTTAAAAAAAGGGCGGCTAGCAATCGAGTAAATATGGCAAGCGAATGTTTTCAATTAATTGCTTTTACATTAGACTACTGTGATTTGAAAATTAAAGCATTTTACGTTTATTTGCAACATTAAGGACCACTCAAGCAATGAGACCAAATTGCATCAATTTCCAGATATTGCTTGATTGCAGTGTTTTGAATAGCATTTTAAGAAAATGTTATTACATCACACTGACCTATTCTATAAGTTGCGTTACTCTTTTCGTACTTTCAAATTAGTTTGCCAGTGTTGCCAAACCTGGGGTTTTGCCCCTGGATCTGGGATTTTCAATGTTTTTCTGGGTTCTTCTTCTGAAGATTTTGGGTTTTTAGGAATTAACTGCATGTGGCGGTTATTTACGATAGTGCATAATTGATTAAACTTTATTTCTACTCTCATCAGTCTTTATCTTGTTTTATCGAGGTACCTTAGTCTTCAGCATAACTGATGTACATGCACCTGACGCCGTACGAGCGGTAAATATTAGCTCGGTGCAATGAGTTCAAGTGTCAGAGATACTAGTCCATAGTCCTAAATCTCCAACAGTTGCTATATAGGACCAAGTTTTTCGTATTCACAAAATTCAGTATGCATAATGGTAGTCACATGGATGTCCACAGAAATCATGATTTAACAGTGGTTCTCTTGTCCAAGTGTGTTTTTTAACTTAGGGCCCCGCGCTGTTTGTGTTACAAGCCAGCGCCTCTTAATCCGGCCCTGGACGACCGCCTTCTCATGGCTATAGCGACTCAAACACAGTTCGTATTGGATGGTACATCGTCTAAACATTACGTTATTTTATTTCTGATATCATGCATTATTCATGCTTCTGCAAAGCAACGAATTCTTGTAAAAGTCCTGTTCCGCTTTCGCGTTGAGAGCATCTTTGAACATTATCGATTTCCAAAAGTAATCGCCGACAGAGTTGCTTCGACTGGTGAGCAAACTTTTAGGAAGATTAGGTCATCCGAAGTGCCGCTCTAAATCACTCCGCAAAGCAAAAGAGCCCAAAGTCTACAAACATTCATTTTCAAAAAACTGTAAATGTTTGATATCATTTGATTTCTCCGAACAAACGAATTAATCACATGATACGAAATGATCATACACTCGTTAAAACCAGCCGATGTAGATGTTATAAAAAAGCAGCCCCGTTTGGTTCTCGGAAAACAACAATCTCAGGACTGTATATATTGGTTTGAATACTTTCCCCTGGTTTTCGGTTTAAATGCAAATCAATTTTGCGAAAAATCAAGCAGAAGAACTAAACTGAATATACCTGCACTTGTATATTACCCCTGTTTAAAGTTCCCAAAATTTAATAAAGCTGTTTGAAGATACCCAAAATTTAATGAAGATGTTTCACTTGGCCCAAATTTGAATGGAGCTTTTGCCATTTGGCCAGAGTTGATTTAGTCTGTTGGAATTTACCTAAACTTTTCCAATTTATGGAAACATTTCTAACATCACCCACATTTGAATGTAGTTGTCCTAATTTGCTCAAATTTAATTGGGATTCTGATTTTATCCAGATTTGAATAAGGCTGTTTTAGTTCACCCAGACATTTCTAAAATGTACTAAATTTTCAATGGAGCTATTCTATACAGACCAGCTTGTTTGAAGTTGCCCACAATTACATGAAGCTGTTGCATACTGCCAAAATTTGATTTGACTGATGGACTTCACCCAAATGTTTCCAATTTATTTAAATGCTTTTATTTTAACCCAAATTTGAATGAAGCTTTTGTCATTTGCCCAGATTTGATTGAAGCTGTTGGACCGCACCCAAATGCACCTAATTTACTCAAATGTTTCTAATATTCCCCAAAACTTTAGAAGTTTTTTAAGTGGCCCAAATTCGATAAAGATTGTTGGAATTAGGCTACTACATGATTCCAGTTCACTCAAAGACAGTATCTGTTTTGTCATAAGGGGCAAAAAATGGCAAAAATAGTCTGAGATTATTTTGCCGTTGTGTTGGGCATTATTTTGCCTTAGTTGGAAAATAGATTCTACCTCATTTACATGTGAATGTAGCTGTATACTTTGCCCAAATGTTGATACTTTTTTGCCCGAATGTTGGCCAATTTCTCAGCGTTGGGGATGCGATCGCATCCCCTGCATCCCCATGCCGTACGCTTATGTGCAATTGCATTGCAATTTAAGCACATTTTTCAGTAAAATAAAGCAAATCGCAAATATGCTGACTATTGTATTTGTGGATTTGACGAGTGGAGAATGTAACATATTGCTTGACATTGCGCTTGTGGATTTGTGGAAAAGTCTTGTCGCGGTAGTGAATTTGTGGACAAACATAACTCTTGTCCTGTCGTTTGTGAAATTTTGGACAAATTAGCGCCATCACGACCCTTCAGATTAAATCAGATGTCGAAAGAATCGCTTGTGCAACAGTGAAGTACAGTTATGAAACCTATCGTTTGAAACTAAAAAGTTCTACGAATCTTACAAATCGTTTCACATGCTTTGGTGCTAAAACCTTTGGCACAGGTTTCTTGGCAGAAAATCTAGCAGTCTGCTGGAATCATATGCACCAGGTTTGTACACAGCCACTGCTGCATGAGGTATTTGCGAGAATGTTTGCGTCGAGTTGGCAAAGATTGCCATGGCAACAACGTCTTAAAAACAAGTTTTTAGTGAAAACAACGTGGTTGAGAAACGCTGCCTTATTTATTGTCATAAGGCATCCCATCTTGATGGTGCATTTCAAAATTCAGCCGTTCCTTTCATTGTCAGCAGTAGTTTCGATTTAGTTTAAAGTCTGGAGCATGAAATTTTGGTTAGCTTTTACAAATTTATCTCGAAAGGGTTTAACTGCTTTTCCTGATTTTTCTACTAAAACAAGAATTGCAAATGGTCCAGCATCTTCTTATTCTTTCGTTTCTTTAGCAATTTCTCCGTGAACTAAAAATCTTCTCGAATTTTAAATTCAAATATGTCCCCGAAAATGGTAGTTTTGTAACGAAATATTTTGTGTTTTTTATCTTCTTCTGGCCTTAAAGTTAAGGTAACTTGCTTTAATTGTAACTAAGAACGACAAACACAGCCGATTCTTTGCTCTTGCAGCAGTTTTCAACATGGATTTGTGTTAAATTTAATCACTTCCAGCCATCGAATATGCTTAAAGTGGACACTAGGAAAATATGACTGGTGCAAAACATCACATAACATGCTTTAAAGATGTGACAGAAGTCTACCAAAGGCAATGCTTTGGTGTGGAGGAAAATGTCCGGATCTAGGCTTCAATTTTATCTGAAAGGTCTGACACGTCGGCGTCACCACAGTTCTCGACACGTTTTCGACGCCTCTCGTTTCCCTGCACATAAAATGAAAGCATATACAAAAGATCACTTTCGGAATTCACCAGGTTTTGCTAAACACTCTCTACGTCGATAGATAGGAGAATAGAGTATTTTGTTCGTGCGAACATTCGTTATAATTGGTGCCAAGTAACATTACATGTGAGGTGCAATGTTCCGAATTTTCATTTATGACATTCCAAGTATACGTCAAGAAATCGCAAGTTTCTAGAAAATATTTTGATACGATACCAGAGCTCAGGCTACTTTCGGTTATTCGACAGTAAATTTTTATGACGTCGTTTGACCGTGTTTCGGGCTGCAATTCGGACTTTTACCAGAACAAAAAGAATTGGAAAAAAACGATTCAAACCTGAAGAATATTTTCCAGCATGTCAACCAGACCGCCAAAATGATGCTGAGTTTTTTCCAGGAGTTTTGTGTTGGATTCGATCACAACGTCCATCATAACCTTTGAGAGACAGAAACATATTTTTTGCTGACTTGTGAAGTAACTATTTACTGTCTAAGCAAGTATAGTTTACGCTATTTTTACTTTAGGAAGGTGAATTGTTGATATTTGCCGGCATCAGCTGAATAAGTGCTGACTGCAGTGGATACCAGCACATTTGGTGCCATACGTCCTGGCTGAATCTCATAACGAAACGCCTTATTCAATAAACCTAATGGCATATGCAAGACCCTTCCAATTACCCACAAAATGCGGCAAAACATTCCACAAAGCGTATTGCATGTGCAAGTACCTCATCGGACGTTGATATTGCTCATTATTCTATCTGCTGAAATTAAGTTTGATACACACTGGTGTGTAGGCTTACCCTGTTTTAGAAAACGATTTTTCGTTACGATGTTTCAGACTGGGATAATTGTTCAAGTGTTTTTTTTAAATACACTCCCAGGCAGATTCGCGAACTGTTACAAGATTACGCCGATTAAACTCTTTCCACGCAAACTGCAAGAAAATAAAATATGTGCTTTATTTGAGCGAAAAGCTTTCACTACTTCTTTGCAATACACTGAAGCTAACATTAAATTGATCGTGTAGTTCACTTAACCTAAAAATTGTATTATTAGTGGATAATTTGAGACTTTTTGAACCTCAAAACCTAAATATTTTTTCTGCTAAATATTTCAAATTTGTATTTCAGAATCGAGCTTCAGTCTCCTGCTCGAAAGAACTCCATAAATGCTTTCTACAGCTCCACAGCATACACAGTTAAACCATAGGTCTTCTGACAAGGGGATACAAGGGTGAAAATTGCTGACTTTCAACCATCAAAAGCGCACATCATAATCAGGAAGGAAAGGCACATGAACTCATAAATATGGCAAAAGAGAGGAGTGTTCTCCAATTATTTCAACACATAACGTTAGTTTGCTCGAGTTTTGTATGTGCTCAGATATCGAGACGCAAATTGTAGGACCTGTTACCAGGGCCGCAACCACAGGAAGGGAACAACCAGGCACTTGATTCCTTCCGAAATCTTCAAAAACATATTTAGTTGTTAGGTGCAACAAAAAGTTACAATCACTTTGCTCTGAAAATAGTACAACAAGTTACAATCATTTGCCCCTCCCGAAAAAATCCAGCTGGTTGCGGCCGAGCTTGCTACAATGCAATTAGTAAACAAATTAGCCGATGTGGCTTTGGCATTCAAAAATATACCCTATCTATATCAGTCGAGAGTTACAACCAATCTATGTAAAACAGATGAAACCTTGGTCTGGACCTTAATCATGTGCTCAATGTCCTCTAGCTTCTTGCCAGTCACTGGTTCTGCTTGGTCTGGCGCTCTCTGTCCCTGTGGAAGGACAGCATAAAATCTCACTATCATTACATACGCAAAGACCACCGCAGTAAAGATTCATTGTAACACAAATACACATTACATCTAACCATTTCATTATTTCATAATCATTGAAACCGAACTAAAATCAAATAAGTGTACACAGCGGCGTAGCAAACGGGAGGGGGCTTTGGGCGGCAACTTCTGGGAAGTGGCAAGTTATTGATACAAAATTTCAGTTTTTGTGCTTAGAATTCCTAGCTAGACTAAAAACTTGGAAATGTGGTTGTGAAGTGAGCAAATTGATAAAATGTTTACTCAAAATTCTGTATCAGATCCAGGGTGCTAATCTACCCTGTTGAAATCAGAAATTTTTAACATACTTACTTTGGGATCAGCTGCCTCTAGTCCCTGCACCTTCCTACCCAAGCAAGGCCATTCACCCAACTCAGTCAAAAGTCCTTTCAACAAAGGACAGAGACGACATTCGACCGCAGACCACCAAACATTACTGGTGTGGTAGTTCAAGGTTAAAATTGCCCCTCCACTGAAAATCTGATAAAAAAGACTTGCCAGAAATTAAGGTAATTCAAAACTACCTTAATCCTTTTTCTTCTATCGTTCGATCCTTAGCAACGCCCCAACGGCACATCATTACATCACCTGACACCCATCGGCATTGGCGGCCAGAGGCGGATCCAGCCAGTGTGATTAGGAGCGGGGCGATTTCAGTAATATTTACTAGTCAAGTCTCATGGCTTCGCTACTGTAAGAGAGATGAAGTATTATTCACAACAATCCTGTGACAAAACAGTGGACGACAAAATGGCCTTATATCGCGAATTATATCGCTTATATCGCTGTTTTCCGATTTTTATGAAATCATGCTGAATAAAGTTATATTTATAGGTTTTAGGGGGGCTATCGCCCCTATCGCCTCCTCCTGAATCCGTTCCTATTGGCGACAAATATTTCTAGGCACGTCTCATGCAACTGTTTCATGTTCAGCAGGGGCGTAACGAGGTTAGATGGCGCCCGGGGTAAAAGACAAATTCGGAGCCCCCCTGGTCGAACCGGCGCCTCGTGGTCGAAGTTTGGCGCCCCTATGGTCAAATCTGAGTTCTTTCGAAGGAAAATTTACTGTATTGAAGAAAGTACTTGTGACATTGTTGGGACTTTTCGGCGCCTCCAGCAGTAATTCGGCGCCCCTGCAGTGATCCAGCGCCCCCATAATGAATTGGCGCCAGGATAATTGTTCCCCCCTTGCCCTCCTCGTTACGCCCCTGATGTTCAGTGGGAGATTTTCAATAAACAAGTGCCGCAAGCTGCAGCCTAGTTATTAGGTGAACATATCAACATCAAGTTTAGACGGGTGAAGTGAAGAACTCTGCAAAGTTGAAGTTGCTCAGTTTTAATATAACTGATTGTTCTCCATATTACGTATTGATATTGAAAACTGACGTTCTTGAAGCAAGATATTGCAGTTGGTGTGTTTGGTGGGGAAAATAGAGCTCAAATGGTAGGCCTGAACTGCAACCAGGGACGTAACAAGGGGGGCAAGAGGGCACAGTGCCCCGGGCGCCAAATCACTGGGGACGTCGAAAAGTCCAAGCAATGTCGCAAGTACTTTCTCCAATACAGTACAGTTACTCCCAAAATACTTTAGGTTTGAACATGGGGGTGCCAGACTTCTTTCTTAGCCCTGGCGCTATCTAACCTCGATACGCTCCTGAAAACGTCACTTCAACAAGAAATACTTACAAACTGTGTTGATAAATTAGAGGCGATGAACCTTAATCTGAAAACCCAACGAAAGGGCAAACACTATGTTTGAGATTTGATTGTAGCGAAGGCTAGTTTAAAGGGGCTTTAGCCGAAACAGTTGCACAACTTGGCAAAGGCTGTACTGAATAAAGTTGTTAAGCTAGATTTCCATCGAACTTAAGACGTAGTAATCACTGCTGAGCAATAAAAAGGCGTCCCGCGCGTAATAGGGTTTGGTAACACAGTTTTCGAAATAAACGTCTGTTGCCAGCGGACGAAGGCAGGGAATAACAATATGCACGCGCAGTTGGAAGAAGCACAACGCAACAGCTAGAACAAATTTGCAGGCCATGATGGAGGCTGCATGACAACACATCCCAACCACAACCAGTTATAAACCTATGTGACAAATTTTGTCTAAATGGGTGCACACCATAAGAGGGCCCCGTCATGTGGCGACACAGTTAACGCTTGAACCCTGTTATATATTCTAAGAAAATAAAACACTACTGAAACGTGAAGTGAACAATGAAATATTCTTTACATTACTGAGATTAGATTATCAAATTTATTATCGTAGCCTACTACAGTATATGCAGTATATAGTGTATACACACATATATACACTTTGTTGTAGTTAAAGAGGGGGATACTACACGAAATATAAACACACATAAATGGTTGCATCTGTAGAGTAGGTATTCCGTCATCAATTCTCTATTGAGTCCCCGCCAGTGGCGTACGCAGAAAATTTTCATGGGGGGTTTCATTCAGTGGCATATGGTGGTCATTTGTATTTGGTGCGCACTGTTTGTGACGTCAAAATTTGACGTCATATTCCTGTTTCCAAACCAAAGTTTTGGCGAAGTTTGTTGACATAATATGCATATTCGTCTACACGCACTCCCATAAATGTATGTGTCATTGAACTGAATATAAACTATCAGCGCTCCAGGTTAGGATATCGGAGGAAAATACACTCAACGCTACGAAGCAGCAGTTCATAATTGCAAAAATATCAGGCTGCGCGTTAAAACAGGGGAGTGATACACACTCATCACTGCGTCAGAGAAATTTACAACTGCAAAATGAGGCTGCGCTAATGTCTTTTTGAATACGAGCAGTGGAGCACAAAAAGTGTGCGGCTGGACTGGACTGTTTGACGCACACCTCGGTGTCAAGCGAAGTTTCAGACTTCACGCCATGTGCGCATGCACAGAGAGAATTCTAGCCTACATCAACTACGCTGAAAAAAACTGATGATTAGGGCTTAGGGTTTGGTGTTTACGTAAGTGTGGCGGGTTAGGGTTTGGGTTAGAAAAAGAAAAATAATTGAGGTCTAAGACTAAGTCCAAAATTTTTCAGTGGCTGTAGTTATTAATAAGACACTTGCAGGAGTGATAGTAAAATTTCCTGAGTTCACCGACAGCTTTCGTTCAATGATTTCTAATAGATACCTCACGCTGTACCGTGGGCAACGCAGAAGGCACACAATTTGCGTCACGTTGCATGCGTAACTTGCCTTCGTTCTGTTTCTTTTGTGCG
>JGI24159J19872_10011939_pt1 | contig 11360 bp, 9 predicted proteins | sample Ectturendosymbi4_FD_19872 | JGI IMG/M metagenome (IMG submission 19872) | reverse complement strand
TATGCGCCTGTACATCAGCTAAACAAACATTTCAAAGTGCCCATTATTCAAAATTGTTCCTTTCTACTTACAAGCACTTTTTACCAGTTAAAAGTTATAGAACGCGACGAAATAAAATCAAATAAAAATACAAGACGAAGTGCGTATAATTCCCGGTACAAATTACAAACATAAGAACGTCACCGACTATTTTATTGTCCGTTTGCCGTCATTGATGTCTGCATTGTCCAACTTGCCGTGACATCAATTTTCGTGCCACACTCCTGTGAACAAGCGTTCACAAACTGGTAGCTGAAGCTACGAAAATGCGCATGTGAATCAGTCAGATTATCCATATTATCCATCCTTGTTGCATTCCTCCCAAGCATGATTCGAATTGTCGTCATTTGGTGAACCTCCTTGAGAAACATGCTCAGCAGATTTCTGTGGCTTGTAACGATATCTCGGGACAACCCTGGAGGAACTCAGAAGCGCTTGGTGGTGGCAACGCAAGTTCAAAATAAGAAAAATAAAATTCTGCCTTATAATTTCAGTTTGACGTTCTGAAAAAGGTAAAGCAGTTTTGCTTGCTTTGTGGGGAATAAACAAAGAATACACGTACTGTATATTCGATGCAAAAATGAGGTTAACCTTTGACAAAATCTCTTTTGACGTATTACTTGTAACAATTTCAAGGCTCAAAGTTTTATTGTCCTTTCTGCGATGTCCGTCCTGCACAACTGCGCCAGGTCAAGCAACAACGCCAAATATTACAATGAGATGAAAGCAATCGACACCGTAGCTTGGTACGCAAAGAACACTGCTGATCTACAGGTTGGTGGCTGAGAACAACCACTCCTAGTTTGTTGATTGGTGTTTTTTGCAGGAATCTTTTCGCAAACCTGTTGTTTTTCAGCAAATGGACGTTCTTGCTCCTCTAAGTGCAATGACGCTAGCTTATATCGTGGATGAGGAGCACAACGACATAATTTCTGCTGATGACTCCCTCATTAGAATCATATTAAAGGTGTGATGACATTGATTTCGTTAAATTTAACATCGTTTCTACGCTTATAGAAAGACTACGCGTAGTCTGTTTTTGCAACGCAATCTCACGAGGGAGGAACTTTTTTGGATAACTTTGGACAAGCCGTACCGGAACAATTTTTGTTCAAAACCCCGAAACANAACCGTTTTCGAATTTTCAGTCGTTATTTTCTTTTTTCAACAGTTGCAGTACGAATGTTGCTCACCTCATTAGAATGCAACAATGCGACATTCACCCCAAATACACCGGTAACTGCGGATGAAACAGAGAATAAAACATGCATTTTACGGATGTGCAAGATTGCACTTGTGTTATATCGTTTATTCGAACACCTTGTTGCTTCTGAAGAATGCGCGTTTTTTTGGTTCTTCACCAGTGACCCGTAAAAATTAAACATAATGGAACAACCGGTTTCAACGAAATTTGACTTTGAGTCGTCAGCTCCGAGCACAACTTTTCCTGAGTTGCGTTGCCCATCTCAGCTTCCAACTGCCAGATATAACAAATCGAAATTTACCTAACTCTTGTTAGTAAATCATGTAGTTTTGCCTCAAAACAAAACATGTGTTTTGCAGAAAACGCACCTTGACTGCGAGGTCAGAACGGAACGGACCTCGCTTATATAGTGTGATAGAGGGGTGCTGGGCTGTAACCAAAGTGCTGCTGCTGTCCCGCTCTTTAGGACATTCTCGGCCATTCGTGGCAATCACTATAAAAATAAAACGGGTCCAACTATAGTCCAAATGCAGAATAACAACCTATTTTAAAGTTTCGTGTCCAAGCAAGCAAAAAAGGCATGCCTTATTTATTGACTTCGTCTCTGGGATAGCTGCGAGTATTGGCACAGGAACATGGGTCACATCCTATCAACAGCAATGAAAGTACCGAAAGCTTAAATTGTTAAATACTATAAAGGTTAAAAAAGCACTTTTTGTAAAATAGAAATTCAACATTTTGCTTTGTCAATGTTAGGTGCCAGTGGGACCTCTGCATGCAGCCATCCCATTGGTGTATCTGCAATACAGGTTGTCTGATTATGTCACGTGCAGGCAAACACTTTACGCATTTAAGTTACCTTCTTCTGTGTGTTTAGCTTCTCTCTGGCTCTCTTGCGTCTTCGGACCATATCTGCGATGGATTTTCTGCAGTTGAACTTACTGAAGGTTTGGGAAAATTAGCGAGCAATGCTGACAACAGCGACGTCATAATGAACCTTGGTGTAGCGAAGCACCTAACAACCTTGCTCAAAGAAGGTCAGTCCAGAACCGTCGCCAGAAAGTCTTCAATACGTTTGTGCAGAGGAGCATGACATTCTAAAAATTGACAAAAACTCTACTTATTTATAGTGTTTCATATTTCAATTTGGTGGGGCTTGGAACCTTGTTTGGTGGAGCTAAACCCACCAAAGCCCCCTCCCCCCGTGGCGACGGGACTGCATGGGTCAGTCACTGTGACTGCAGTGAAAGTCTGTTGCTAAGAAGTAGTTTGCCTACCGTGCTGCTCTTCAGATATTTTATGTGTCGTTATCAGTCAACTATAGCGTTTGAACAAGCTAAAAGCATGGCATGACATTCGTAGTAGCATAGTACGGAACTTCGTTGCACTAAACAAATCCAGATCTACGTACAGTACAATGTTTTAATGCATTGATTGTAAAGCTGTTGTTGTGGCAGAGCAAAGAACTTACCAGCAGAGTTCCTTGCACGAGCTTATTATCACGATGAGTTTGGCACCACCACACATAAATGTGCGGGGAGCAAAAATATTGTGGACAAACAAAGTTTATCCACTTTTTCAACTTTGTCCAAACTATGGCTACAAATTACCAAACCACTTTTGCCCAACTTTTTCTAGGCATATGTTGTTGTGAAAATGTAAAACACCAACATAAATCAATGTAAAAAGACCAACATAAACATAAGTCATCAACACTCCCATGAATAGCATTACCCAAAGTTTAAAGTTTTAAAATCTTTTGTAAGTTTGCAACCTTCTAAAAACAAAAAATGGGGTCTTTCTTCCGGCGATTACTTTAATTTTTAATCATCAGGAGAAAGACTTCGTTTTTAAAATTAAATCATGTGAAAATTGCTGTGAAGCAACATGAGCAGCAAAAAGAAATTCATTCTTCCCAACTTTTCAACAAACTGTCCTCAACTTTTGCGTGATTGTGCTTACTTGTTACAAATTCCGCCCAGTTTCTCATATAGTTTTTCAGTTACGTAATGGACATTGTTTCCCTGCCGGCCGCATCCTGCATCTGTACCACCGCAGTTAAAGTTCTGTACATTCCAGTGAGACTAAACAATTTGTTCGCTTGTTTAAACAGTAAACATCCTGAAATTGTCATTCGCGTAAAGCTTTATGTGCGACGTAGAGAGACTTTGCATTGTAGCGCCCATGTCAAACTCTTATTCAAAATAGAATTCTTGATTTTGTTCACTCTGACTCAAAAGGTTTCAATGGAATTTAATCTTAATAAAATGTTAAGTGCTTGATGATTACATCAGGGCAGGAAACATCAAAGCGCGGGTTTACTATAAAGATATCTTAACTTGATTGGAACAAGTGCAAGTCCTGTTTTTAGGAAATACTGAGGAAAAGGCTTCAGCTGCAAAGACAGTGTGGATTCTATCCTTTAGCGATCAAAACAAACCAAAAATTAATTCCGATCGAAGTCTCATCGAAGCATTGGACGTCGTAGCTCAGTCTGAAAATCCGTAAGTATATATGCTCAAAACAAGGCGCTTTTCAGAGCCACATTAGGGATGTTATAGCCAGTGTTTTGTAAACATTTCCTAAATCAGGTTATTTTGGATCCTGTCGTGACCTCGCTAACCACAGTAAAAAAGCAATCAACATTACGCAAAAGAGGGCCTTTGATTGTTCTATAAATGTACTTTTCTTTAACCTTTAAACCCAGGGTTCTCAAACACGCGGCCCGCCAGGGCGTTTTGTGCGGTCCGCGATGCTTTTTGGGAATTTTGAAATAATTAACATACAAGTTAATTATTTTATTCATCGGTGCTTGACGTACTCGGCTAGCAAGTGAACAAGTTCCTTTTAAACGAACGTAGAGAAGGCTGGACATGATTTTCCTATAACTCATGATACCTTTCGCAGGAAATAAGATGTTAAAACTGTTTCCAGTAAAGTTTAGGTACCGCCATTGTTGCGTCATCATCGTAATGCGGCCCTCGGGCAGTCATAATGCTGGTTGCGGCCCTCGGGTTACTTTATAAGTCCTTATTTTGCCCTCGGAACAATTTGAGTTTGAGACCCCTGCTTTAAACCTGTATTGCTTCTGCAAGCGCTCGCAAAGTTAACCCAGCAGATGTTACTCAAGTATTTGAAGGAAATGTAAGATTGTTATGATAAATAAAGATCACCATATCAGATCGAACACTTAATATTGCTAAAAATCATTTGTTTATGGTAGTTGATATCCTCCTATTGAAAACCAGTGGTTTTGTGCTAAAAAAAAGTGGGGAAGCGCTCTATCACAAGATGTTACTTTTCGCACTATCAGGACACGGGAAATTTTACGATGAGAAATTCTCAAAAAATTTGCAACAAAGGCGCCGCTATGTTAGTGCTGCGCGAAGAAGTATAGTAGTGAATAAGAGAACGCCATTCTTCCTGTCGAAAGAAGTTGTGGAGCAACGTTTCTACGTATTGCTCCCTCCTCCGCTACACCACTGTTGAAAAGTCTAACTCCGATAATTATCACAGCTGTTGTAGTTTTGTACAATTATTTTTGTAGTCTCGAAGGAACTTCGTGTAAAGCGCTATTACTAGTACTTGTAAACTATAACCACGCAATCAGATTTTTAAAACTTTAAGTTGACTATTTACGCGACCTTATTTGCGTGCATTATTGAAATATTCTACTTATGATTTGTGTTAAGACAACCTAAAGTCATACGCGTAGCCAGGGGGGGACAAAGGGGCCATGGCCCTCTCCAAATTTTTAGAGAATATGTAATTTTATGCTTTGAGAGGCGTTTTTTCAAACAAACTAGTGTTATTCACCTAAAATCAAACATTTTGGCCCCCCAAGTTTTTGGGCTGGCTACGCCACTGCCTAAAGTACCGGTTTTCCTTAAAAAACGACTGAATACCGGGTAGTTTCTGAGACTTTGGCATGGTTATGCCAGTTTCGTAAAACAACTTGCAGTTAAAACTCATGTAATATTCATTATTTCTTTTCATATTTTTCGGACGTAAGCGTTGATAATTTCAAGAGAAAAAGATTACAGACGATATCCAATAGATTCCAGATCGGTATTGGTGTGTAGCCTGGTATCTGTCCCATAAATACTAAATACGTAAAGATACGTAGGTCGGTATAGAAACGTTCTCCTACAGCTCTACAAGAATAATATTAACCCACTCCCGGATTTTTGACATAAGGACGAAACGACTCAAATCTAAGTCACTAGCAGCACAAAAATTGTAGCAAGATGTAATTGCGCTGCCATATCCATTCATTCATTTTCATGCCCGTTTTTCCACTGGGAAGGGTTGCGGGGGCAGCACGCCTAGGAGAACTCGAAATATCTCACGATTAACAGCAATCGCAAATATTTCTGCTGGCTCCGCATTAAAGACGAGGCCAAGTCCTTGGAGATGTAGTCAATCCACCTGGTGCTTGGACGACCTCTGGGGTCGCTATCCCGTGGGTGTAACCAACAGGACTTGCCTCACCAATCTTTTTGTGGACATTCTGGACACAGGGCCGAACCAACGTATAGCTGAGATCTCTCTACTCGGAGAAGCGGTTCGACGTTCAGGACTTTACAAATTTCAAAGCTGCGCACCTTGCCACTAAGCGTCACGCCGTGTACTCTTCGCAAAATCTCATCTACGCCGCTTGTACTTTTGGGAGCACTCTTTCAGTCATTACCAAGATTCATAATCATAGTTGAAGATGGGAACAAAGACCACTTTGAAAACTGACAGCTTGGCAGTGTTTGAAAGTTCTCGTTTTGAGACCACAAAGCGATAAAGCTCACGCAGAACAGCGTTTGCTTTATAAATCCGTGTATCTTCAAGCTCCGTGTTCCGTCTTTCGCCACTTGTGAATACCACCGCAAGGTACTTCAACTTCACCCGCTGCAGCGTATTGCCACTTATTTGCAGCATACACTGCCTTGGGTTTCTGTAGAGATGGGCGTCGGAAGGGGATGAAAGGGAGCGTTGGTCCCGCTTGAATTTTGAAATCTGACATTTTCCTATTACGTTTTCAGTAAAAAAAGGTTATTTTCATAGTTTCGAGTGGGTAAAATAAAAATTCACCGATTTTTCTCTCTCTTGCAAAAATCGTTTTGGCTACCCTGGAAAAATCCACTATTCCCCCTGGAAAAAATCCTTCCGACGACCATGATAATACCTGTCTTTTTACTGCTGACTTTCATCTCGGGTTGGCCGAACTTAGCAGAAAATCGATCAAGTGCATGTTGAATGCTGTTGAGAAGATGCTAGCGGTAAGAAATCCCGCAAAAAGTAAAAGGTTGATCCTGCAGCCCCCAATAGTGACACCCTCGTCGACTGGACTGTAACTGTCTATCTGTTACCAACCTTTTTTAAAGATGGCACCCCTTCCATAAAAACAAAGTGACGTTCGCACCCCCTCGTTTCAAAAATGCGTAGAAATCACAAAAGCCTATTTTGCAGTATCTTCCTGATCCTATTTGCAGTATCTTCCTGATTAAAATTACTAATGTAGGCCTAGTGATAGCACAACCTAAAACACTCAGTTGTACTATTTTAACTTTCATACCCTACTGCTCATTGGAAACAAGCCTAGTGACTTTTTGTTGTTGCTTCCCTGAAATTATGCGCTCATATCTTGGCACACAATTACTCAGAGTCATACACAAATCGTTCGAGGGGTTCAAACGGTGCCGATACCTGTTTTCAAATAAAGTAGAGAGGAATATCTACTTAGGAATATTTTGCAGAACTTTTTTCACGTGAAATCTACCGTTAATTCGACAAAAACTTAACGGTGTTCACTGTTCACGTACAACTGTTGGTACTGCAGATGAACGACGTGTCGTAGATGACCATCACGGAAGGGCTTAGAATGGTGAAACCGTTGTGGTGTTCTGTGGCACATAGCTGTTACGAGTTTGTACTCATAACCCAATTCAGCAATAAAGCTTTCTGTGAACTTGCAGCAATCTGCGGCGGAGTGTTAACGCATGGCTTGTAACTATACTAGAGTTAGCCACTGCACTCGCATGAGCTTTGTGTTGGCAGGTTCAAGTTACTACTGTTTACGTTCATCAGTAACCCTTACGATAGCAATGCATGTCATGCACAGTAGCAAGGAAAAACAGTTTCTCCTGGATACGTTTTCTGTAAATCAGCATAAATTTTTAGATTTCCCTTTTATGCAAAATGTAGGAAGAACAGAAAAAGGCAGATCAAAATAGTTATCAAAATGACTGCATGGGTGAGTCTGTCTCGCAGTTGGTACCTGTATATAGCAGGATTCAACATTTCATAAGCGTCGAAAACTTTTCAAATTACTGATTTGAATTCCTTTAGAGCTGTTATAGCAACACTTTCCTCTATTTTGTGGATGACATTTGTGCGCTGGTGATGAACAACCGTGTGTTTAGTGATGTTTTTAAGCTGCGCCTAAATGATTTTGGAGGATAACGCATCCTACGGAAACCAACCAAAACAGAGATTGCCAACAAGGTACTACATTTATTTCTGCAGCTGTCTATGGCGACTTTTTATGGATATGTTTAGATTTGTGGGATCAAGTCCTAAAGCGTTCAAAAAACGTTTTTGGTAAACAAAATATTTGTGGAAGTTTTCATGACGTCAGATTTTTCTCTACCATCAAAAAAGTGCAAATCAATAACCTAAACATTTAATCGACTAGGAAAAAGTTGAGACAGAACGTACGTGAAACCGACAAAAAAAAGACACATCGCGCTTAACGCCTGCTTGTTGCATTAGACCCAATCAAGTGTACATACTTTGAATGTCTGGCAATGTCATGCACGCACGCTTGGAACGCCAAAGACCTACTGCGTGTTTGACTGCAAAGATAATAAGAAATCTAAACTTCAAACCAGCATCACAAAATCTTCAGTTCACTGTCGCAAGAAGATCACAAGTCGTCCTGCAACATCACCATCGGATGTTGCTAGGTCAGCTAATTTTGCAGTAGAGAACTTTGGCTACACCTCACCAGCAAAGACAAGAAATTTCTGATCGATAATGTAAAACACAGCAAAAAATGTTCAAACTCGTGTTGATGTTAGTGATAAACTTTTACATTCCAGAAAAATTAAAAACGTAGCTAACGGAGCTTTGTGGATACTAAACGGAACAAGGGCGAAACCTGCTGTGCGAACACTTGAAAAGAATCCAAGAATGCCACGAGCCCCTGCAAAAAAGGTGGGATGAACTTTAAAACTACGTCCAATTAGTTTTATTCTACTACTTCCTACTGGATTCGGGATCGAATGATGAATAATACGTAAAATTTATTTGGCATTTTAAAGAAGAAGAACATATTAAGAAGCGGAAAAAGAGCAACGGCTTCAATGCCCGTACAGAATCTTTCGGATTTGTCTGAAGATAGTGATGTTTCGGACAAGGTAATCATTCTGGTGTGCATGCGATATGATTTACAGTTTCACTAATAATCGACTAACTATTTTCAAATCGTTAAATGACATCATAATTTAGAGGCCTGCACAACAAACGGCCCGCGGAAGCTTTTCTTGCGTCCCGAGAGAGCTTTCTCAGTAGAAAAGGTTGCAAAAGCCCAACTTCGAAAAATTTATTGTTGTTCCGGAATTTCTTTCAAATTACAGCGAAATAGACTTTCGCGGCCCGCAGCAAATTTATGTTAGTCAGTTTGGAGCTTGGAGTTTTCAGAGTTGTGCAGACCTGGATTTTGTAATTTGATATTTTCCTATTAACTTTTTAGTAGAAAAATGTTTTTCTCCTAGTTTCGAGTTTTTAAAATGAAATTTAACCACTATTGCCTCCCCCTGGATAAATCCCTAACGTACAATGTGGTGAGCAAATGTAAATCAAGGCCTCTGCATTGTTTTAGCAGTTCGTACAGATTTTTTTGATAACATAATTTTTTATTTTTGCTCGAGTTTAAACAAACACACAATGAAAGCATCAAACAGAAATAATTGTCCTGTTGTTTAATTGCCTGGTTTCGTGATCACATTCGTCTTGTTAACCTTAAGTGAATACCCAATCACGTCAGAAATATCTGCGAATTATAGGTACGTGCTTAAGACATGCACACTGCAATCTGCATGCAAAAACAATCAAGTAGAGCAATAACGCAATAACGTGAAACACTTTACATGACGTCATCGAAGCAAAGTTGTACCAAGACGTTTGTGTTCACCGCAACAATTGCTGTCTTGTCATAAAATTATATTATTTAAACTTCTCCGTCAACAGAAGAAGGGATGAAAGAGACATCCAAATATTTTTCAAATACTTCTGTTACGGCAATTTCGTTCTCCCACTTGGTGGCGTAGATTATATGGGAATTTGACCAAAGCGTTTTTGGTGTCACCTGAATGTGATAATAAATGATTATTCGTGAAGTCGCAATCGCCTCTGTAAGTAACCCGAGATTACGTTTTGAGTGAGCTTGACTCACGGCGGTAGTTGCAGGGAGGCTTCAGCCGAAGAAGCAAAAATCATTTTAACCGCTTGCACGTTTGCACGCTCGCAGTAGTCACTGTAATATAGTGGTCTAACTGTTTAATTCTTCAGAGTACATTCGAGCACTGAAGCAGTTCTGCGCTTATGCGGTATTATATCACGTCATTTTTTAATCGTATTTATGCGCTGAATCGTGCTATAACATTGAAGTTGTGTGGTAAAGCGCTGAAATTTTAAAGTTCATTTTGGCTTAAAATCGAGTTAGAGTGCACTGGAAGGCATAGGCGTACGGGAAGGCATTTTATTGTGGGGGGGTCGGAAAAAATTTGCCCTGAAAATAACTTTTTTAGTTTAATCCGAATGGGGCCTGAAACCTCTTATAAATGTGTTCTACACATTTGAAGTCATTTATAATGATTTCGTCTGTAACGTCAATTCGCCTATAACCTTATATTTTGTTCGGTCCCGATGGCATCTTTTACATGCATTTCAATTCGCTTATAAACGTCAATCATTCGGCAATATCGTTCTTTTATGCAATTCACTAGGTGTGCCCTTAAAGGCAAATTCTGTAGTTACCTTGCTTGTTAACTCAAGGTGGCGAGGTTCCTTGCGTGTTGTGCTCTCCCAGACAAGAACTTGCACAGTAATTGCCTTTACTGATGCAAATATGTACGCGACTTCAGCCAGTTAGCTAAAATTTGATATTAAGATCAATGCTGCAACAGATAACTGAAAAGTTCTAAAAAAGCACAAAAAATCTCGAATTAAAACTCCTGTTAATCAAAAAAATCTATCATCTTATCACCCTGCACCTTTACCCAGCGCAAACTCGTAAACGAACAAAGAAAGAGCTACCGAATTCTTATGTCAAGCTGTTAAACTACCGACATCCGATTGTTCGATTGTTACAGAAAACGAGGGCTTGTTCCAGATCAAAGCCAATATAACCAGTCATGAGTTTGGTCCAGATTACACATTACACTTGCCCAAATTACACGGATCCCCCAAGTGAATATACACTGAATACACTGTGTTGAAAATTTTTTCACCGTTCAGGATTTTTGATCAACTTACGCTTGCCTGGAAAACAGAGTTTGCCCGACAATTTTCACTGTATTGAATATACTTTTTGCATTCAGGACTTTTGAGCAACTTGCGCTTGCCCTGAAAAACAGACTGTGCCATGAATTCACTGTATTGCATATATATTTTTTATCTTTCAAGATTTTTGAGCAACTTGCCCTTGCCCTGAAAACAGAGTTTGGCCTGAAAGAGCTGTTGTCCCCCGCCTCGTGCGCATATGCTGGAAGGTGTCTATGGATGTCGCAGACGTTTGGTGCCGCTGACGGTGTTATCTCAAAAGTCATGGCAAGTAGGGTAGAACCAGCTGGGGAGGCAAGTTGCATGCCTTACAGGCGTACAGCATTTGGGCCGAAGAAGCATCGAACTCTTCACGATGGACAGCGTTCAGATAGAGAGCACGACCATGAATAGGATATGAACCCAATTCTCAGCGTCAAGTTAGGAGCTGTTTTTGAAGAGAGATTTAAGTGCTCACAGGACTGAAGCAGGACTGAAGATGTGTAACACACGAAACTAGTTTCCTTACGCAATAAATTGCGATCGATTCGCTTGGTGTGAGTCACTGTTGTGGCTTTACAAA
>JGI24159J19872_10011938_pt1 | contig 11361 bp, 6 predicted proteins | sample Ectturendosymbi4_FD_19872 | JGI IMG/M metagenome (IMG submission 19872) | reverse complement strand
AAAAGCATTGTCAAGGCGTCAATAAGTTTTTAGTTGTTTGATACAACAACAAGTTACAATCAGTTTGCCTCCAACCCCGAAAAAATCAGCTGGTTGCCGCCATGGTGCTGTCATCATCAAAAATCCTGAAAACGTACCTGAACTGCAAATACGGAAAAACCTCTTTGGCGAGCTGCCAGCGCGCATTGCTCGATTGGGTTTAATCGAATCCAGTAGTCAGGGCAATTTGGGAATTGCCAACCTTCAACTAACGGTATAGCTCTGTCAGCAGCGTCTTGCCAGCAACCCAGGCTGGTATAGTTGATGGGTGAAGCTCCTAAATGTAGAACAGTTTGCATCAACGCGATCAGAAATAAATGCAAAACAATCGTCAATCGCACGAGTATACAGTAATTGCCTGTATGCATAAGGCAGATGGATAGCATGTATTTTTAACATTTTAAAGGCTGCATTGGTGAAAAGCATTTCAACGTTTTAATACGATTTGTCACAGATAAATTGACGACCTGGTTTTAAAGGCATAATTGATATTTTAAGGTTTTGCAGAGGTAACAAGTTTTTTACTTTCTTCAAAGAAAAGTGAGCTTGCATGGGAAGAGCCAGCTGGAGCGCATGGCTGCCCTCTGCCGCTTGAACTGTTTTCGTCAATTTTTCCGGATGTCAAGTTCCAGTTTTTCGACCCCAAACACTCGTACATCGCCGACGGCCTACAAACGGAAGCCAGAAATTAAATTTATTTTCCATCGCTTCAAAAGTCAAAAGTCAGATTCATTTGTTATTACAATAAAAACAAAATTTGAATCGAACAATTTCAAACCAAGAATGGCATTGATGTTATTCCCGTGATGCCGCAAAGTTAATGCGAACCCTGCGTTTGGTGTTTACCGGCAATTGCAGTAGTGCCTGGGTCGAATCCGCTGAGTTTCAGTCACAGGACCTCGCTCTCAACAACGTTCAATCGGTTCTGGTTTTTGTTAGTATCTGAGCAACGTGAATGAAGCCTTTTTCGAACCAATAAGACATTGGAAAAGCAATATTTAACGCTTCGCCAGAGCTCCACAATGCGGTAATTTTTCGGGAAACGTGTTTCTACAAACATGCTTCTGCAGCCCTATCGTTGTGTATCCACGCACTTGATATTCTTTGAGTTCAACATCGGATTGCAGGTCAACAAGCTCCTCTTGCAGGGTAACAAGGGAGCCAATTGTCGTATCAACCGAAAATTGTTGAGTAACTCCTTCAGGCACTTCAAGGACACCCAAACAGGCCTCCAAGCAGGTTGGATGACAGATAATGCTCAAAATCTCGTCTTCAGCACACTCATCATGGGTGAACGGAACGTAAGCTATAAAAAGCGCTTCATTGTCGCGAACTGTCGACTCGTCGAGTTGCAGTGAGAAATCATTTTTCGCAAGAACTTGAGTTAATGAGCTACTTTTTTGTATCTTTGCTCAGTGATTTCCCAACGGAAATTGTCACTGAAAAGAATCAATGGGTTATTGCTTTGGCCTGCATCATTGTTTGACAAAACACGGTTAGTAGCTTTTCTTCCAAGACAGATAACAACACTTTCTCACCGATGTGTGGAGAAACACTATTAGCAATATTTTTACTCATATTGTGCGAAGCTATACATGACCTCCATTCTTCAGCTTGCCACCTTTTTTAAAACAAAGAAATGTTTTAAATCTGGAAATAACTTGTCTAGTTTCTTGGGAGACAAATTTTTTCCAGAATTTAAATAATTTGTCTACTTTTTTGGATGTTCCTTAGCCTTTCTCTTGTCTGGGTGTTCTTTATCATTATCTACTATCTCTGGGTGCTGTATTTCAAAACGCTCTTTCAAACAGCACTGTTTCGTGGCTTATTTTACATGGTCTTTTGGCAAATATGACACACTAGTAACCTGCTATCGACTGGGCTGAAATCCATACTTTTAGTGGCCGACGGAATGTCTGCATTTCGTTGATGAAACAGTTGTTTGCATGGAAAAATCTACTTGCTATTGAAACAAGCTTGCTGCAAATGCATGGCCAATTAGCATTTACCCTTCACAAGCAAACTACCCGCAAGCCTTTCAAAAGCAGGCAGTGGTAACTGTGAAGTCAGAATACGATCTTCGTTACGTTGGTAATTACTGTATGACGAAGATCAGAATCTCACTTGTGCACGTTAAGCTCATGTGATTAGTGCAAGAAACGGGATACTCTTTTCCTGACCGCTTTCGGTGTCTACGACTCATCGATTGTGAGTGCAAAGATCAACCATTTTGCACTCTGCAACGCTCCTTTTTTAAAACGCTATGGAATGGATAGCTATGCATGGAAATGCCGCCTGGGGGCGATAGAGATCACGATGAAAAAACTTGCTTTAGGCGAATAAGCCAGTACGTTGTAGGCAAATAAACCGCCTAAGAAGGCTGGAACTGTGTTGTCGCTCTCACAGCAGCCTACGACACTGCATGGCATCGCGGCTCCACCTGCAAGTCACTGCGATTGTTACGTGACCGACACATGATTCGTATGATCATTGAGATGGTTGGCAATCGCAGCTTCACTATTGCTACCGGCAACGGCAAACGGAGCAGGTTACGACGCCTCAAAAACGGAGTCCCACAGAGATCCGTTCTGGCACCGCTTTTATTCAACATCTACATCTCTGACCTGCCAAACACCGTCTCCAGAAAGTATGGATACGCTGATGACCTAGCAATCATGCATGCTGATGGAAACTGGAAGGCAGTGGGAGGGGGTGCTGAGCAAAGACATGGCAACCGTAAATGAAAACCTTCAAATTTGAAAGCTAAAGCTCAGCACTACAAAAACGGTGTCGGCAATCTTCCACCTCAACAACAAGGAAGCCAAACGTGAGCTGAAAGTCATCCACAACAACGAAACCCTGCCCTTTTGTTCCGAACCCAATTACCTCCGAGTAACTCTGGACAGGTCGCTCACGTACCGCCGACACCTCGAGTCATTTCGCAAAAAGCTAACATCACGCGTCGCACTCTTGAGGTGGCGCAGTGACTGTGGTTGGGGTGTTGGAGCAACAACGTGTTGTTGCTAAAGTCACCTTAACCCTGGTCCACGCAACAGCAGAGTACGGCGCGCCTGTCTGGTNCNGCAGTGCTCACACGCGAATTGTGACTGGATCCCTGTTTCCTTCACCAGCGTACAACCTTCTTATCCTCGCAGGCATCCAACCTGCTGAGCTTCGTCGCAATGGTGCCCCACTGTCTCTCTGGACATCTGCTCCACTCAGCGCTTACCTGTCCATCGAGTGCAAATGCACGGCGCCTCAAATTGAGACACTCATTTCTCATCAGTTCATCTGACAACAACAGAAGTGCGGCACTCTGGGCGGATCGCCGATGGAATGCGGAGTGGTTGGACACCACTGCGGGACTCCGTGCTTTCATTCCCGACACCGGCACCCATCCTCCTGGAATCTCCCTTTCAAGAACAGCGTGGGTCCGGCTTAACCGTCTCCACACCGGTGTCGGACGTTTCCGCTCNTGCTTTCACAAATGAAATGTGGCCCCTTCTACGNNCTGTGAGTATGGTACAGAAGAACAAACCGTCGACCCTGTGGTCCTCCAATGTCCAATCCATCGACATCCCCATGGACTGCACGGCCTGACGATTCTGGAAGATGAGACAATATATTGGCTGCTCAACACCTGTCCCGACATCTAGTGCGGCCAAGTAGTGGATTGTAACAACTGGCACACACGACGAAGCAGAAGCCAGTAAGTGCACGAGCAAAACGCACATAAAACTAAAGAGCACAAACAACCGTACTTGCCTTCACAGCTTACCTGTTGAAAACTAGGGTGTAAGCATTGCAGGTTGGATAGGAATGCTTTTGACATAATATTGCGCATTTTTCAGAAGAGATCGGATGCGACGACAAAATTAAGGAAAATGAAGAAGAGGAGTCGTCAGAAAATGCATTCACATTAGGAAAATGATCCCAACAAATTTTATCTGAGGTAAAATAAAGAAAAGTTGCTCTCGCTTGCCTTTCAAAGATGATAAGAAATGTGCTGACGAAGAAAAGACTAAAACTTGTCAAGAAATTTACCCAGATTCTATATTTCAATTTTCTATGTTTCATCCACTATCTGATTGTTTTTTGCGGTGCAAGTTAACTACTATATACGATAAGCAACTTTATAGAGGTAAATTTGTTTGTTGCTTTGAATCGTGACTTGTCAATCATCAAAGCACAATATGTATGATTTTTGTGCGAGCCAAAATAGCAGGTTTCTTTATTTCTTTTGGCGTTTCATGGCTTCACAAAGAAAAGTTATTTTTAACTACAAATTATACAATTTCAATATTTTTAAACCGTGTTGCATGTGAAGACAAACGCTGTGTACTATGTCAATCATACATCGTTCGCAAACGTAGAAAGCTTTGAAGGAACAATTCCTTGAACGCCAAGAAAAATCAGGCGAGTTTGCAAATTCGTTCCCGATCACCATGCACCGGTCTGGACCAGAGGGTTCTCTGATGACGTCACCGCTGGGTGACGAAACATAACCCCAGAAGTGAATCAGTCCATCAGAGGTCACTGCGGTGCTTGTTTCAACAGACGCAGTGGTTGTGGATTGTTTTTCATATTCGCCACTTCCGCTTCCGCTTCCTGAAGGAGTGGTAGCTTGAGTGTAGGATTCTGTAAAATAGTAAGTGAAAGTCAGTATCGAGCTGCTATAATTGCTTGACCTACTTTTTAAATAGCGATAGCGGTATTGCCTCTTATTTTTGTCAAAATATTGGAAACAGTGTCGAGTTTCTAACTTGGGTCACTTCCCGCTGTGCGATGCTTTTTTCGGTCAAGGTGAAATAAAAAATTCAACAAAGAGTTGCAATCAAACAAAATTGGGATCAGAATTTGTTCATGCAGTTGCTTCGTTGTGCAACCCGATCTTCACATGGCTTCGAAAAACAATTTTTGCAGCAATGAAATTATTCAAAACCGCAGAAATCAAAGACAAAGAAGATACTAATTGCTGATTAACTTTGCTTCCAACCACGTTGATCTGGAATTTTTTCGTGTTTACAATACACCTACATATTTCACACTGATGCAACTTATACGAGGAAGTCTACCCTACGAAACCTAGCAGTTGTTTGTCTATATTGTTTTCCTATATTTAACCAGAACTGTTACGGGACGGTAATTTGATTTCTGTCCGAAATAAAATACCTGCAATTAGACTTTTCCTAAAGTACATGAAATAGAGTTTATGTTATCTTGTTAGCTCTTGGGCTGCATATCTTTCTTGTACGTTTCGAAAAGATGCTCTCACGAGCGTGGAGCCAAGAGGTACAGTAATGCGAGGGTCGAATCATCTTGCATTCAATAATTTGAAAATATTTTAAGTGGCAGTTCATTTGGTTTGCAAAATCTTTGACCTGCTAGAACATCTGCCAGCAGAAGGTCGGTTTCATAGATTGATGCAATGTGAGCCTACAACAAAAAGCTAAAAAATCGAAATTTGCAAATTTGCAGCACGAGTGTTTAGGGTCTTCCCCGTTTTCTAGAAGGGCGTTTTGAGCTGGATCACTCTTTNCTTCAACAATGAATTGCTCACAAACAACGTTGCGCAACATAGAAAATCATAATGAAGCAAAAGAAAAATTTAAAAGATAAAATNGTTTTGAGCTATAAAGAAAGTCACGCGGGGTTTTTNAGGCAATGACAGCAGTGGGTTTTCACATATTTTTACTATTGTTTTGTGTTCGCTAAAATANTTTTCTGCCAACGCACTGATACTCGTTGAAGTTTCACAATTGCAAAACTACGTAATGCTAACGTTCATTTCTACGTTTGGTCCCACAATGCGTAGATTCGAAAGGCTGTTTGTTAATTTGTCAATTCAAAATTTTTAATAGAAATTTTCTTCGTTTCTGTTATATATAACGATGCTCTACACAAAATTAATTTGAACATGTTGAAATTTGATCCAAATTTCCAAACGACCTGTTGAGAAAGACCGGATATGCATATTGCCACCGACTTTTCTACTGTGAAAAGTTCCAGCTTTCTTTTTAAGTCAAAAAAGATTTACGTGCAATGCCAAATCATCTATAAAACCACTAAACATTCTTACACATTCCTTGTCATTGTTTTGTTTTGCTTGGACGGACATTTGTGTGATATGTGTGTAGCAAATATCTTCGAGACTGGATGATCGCTCTGAGAAAATTCCAAACCGAGACCTGGCAAGGATCACAGTCACTGAGTTGCCCAGTCATCAGTAGATCGCACATGCATCCCAAAAAGAGAACCAGGGAAGACGTGGCCTGTCGGTCGGGTCCGGGTTCATCTGCGTTTGTGTGAGAGTGGAGAAATATACTCCACCTGTCTATCGGTTGCCTATACCCAGGGCCGGCCCTGGCAGGTGCGGGGCCCAATGCAAGACCTAGACGCGGGGCCCCTCTGAGCAGTGATTTTATGACGTCATCGTGTTCAGTCAACCGTGTTAAGATCATGGTAGAGCGTAGATATAAAGCTTTACCACAAGAATTGAGCAGGTTTGCTAACGTTCGATGATATAAGAGGAAATTCATCGCTGGTTCTAACGAGAGCGTTGTTTGTTAACAATGAGATTTATAAACCGTTTCTACTGAATTCTCGAGCGCAAGGAGTATCTGGAAGAAATGAACAATCTACCTAAACACCATGGCGCAGGGCCCCCAGAGGCGCGGGGCCCAATGCAGCTGCATCGGTTGCATCGGCTTAAGGCCGGCCCTACCTATACCTAGACTAATTTCCTTGCACAGCTGAAGAGCTCAGTCTGCCCTTCCAAATAGACCAATTGGTACATAGCTGGATACATAGCTGGAGCCCTGCCAGGTGTCACCACTTTTGGCAAGATAGGACGTGGAAATAACGATGGTTCAAAGATATTTTTTGGACTTTCTTGCAAAACTGCAAAAATACTGAACAGCAACCCCATCGCCGGTAGCATTTCAGCGACAGTCCCAGCGCTGTGCACTGCCGCGCACATTTTGAATTTCATCAAAACCTCAACACCTGTTAAAAAATGAATAACTACTTTTGCGTAATGCGATGATTAGATTTTTAGCGCAAAATTACAACTTCTTTTGTTTGCAATTGTTTACCACCGATATCGTGATTATATCAAGCAAAGACCTTATATCGGTCTATGTTTTGATTCGACACGTTTGGGTTGTGTTTTTTGGTAAATTATTAGGGTAGTAAAGTTTCGCCAAGGATGGCTATTTCACAGAAAAATATGGCTGATATTAAGGCATTTTGAAGTAGTTTAATGCAACTCAAAGTTGTCAAATTTGCAATAAAACAACTTTTAGTTCTAGCACTTCATAAATGAATTGCCACCTTGGACACAATTGACCCACTCCGATCAATATAAAATGAATATACAATTTCAGTAGCAACCAACTTTGTGTTACACCTTGATTTATTCAGGAAAACTAGCTTCGATTTGATGTGTTTACAAACACAATTTCCTAACATGATTGAAACACAGTGTTGTAGAAGCTGAAAAAGGGTTGGTATGAGCGATGAACATTTGAAATGCTCGTGTTCTTAAAAGGCAGCACCACTTATTTCGGCTCAATCATTTCATGAAAAGCTCTTCTTTATTGATTGATTCAGGCACATTTGTGCAATATGGAATTTGTAAGAGTTTTTATGCAATGTTTTTATAGACTCTAGTTTATTCTTTGAAACGTTACTGTAATTTAGGTTCACAATCTTTAACTGCATAGGTGAAGCAGCTGATTTTCCGCAAACTTGGCCTCCAAAAACGTCTTCACTCTCATTTTGGGTATCATTTTCGTAAAATAAACGCACATAAAGCAATTTTGCGAAGGTTGGCACAGATTTTGCCCGAATTTCCTCACATTTTGCCCGGATTTTAGGGGATTTTGACCGGATTTTCACCAATTCAAGACTTTTGGGGTGCGGTTGCACCCCCTGCACCCCTGCCTGGTTGACTGCATACAATCAGGGGTTCTCAAACTTTTTCCCGATAAGTACCCCCGAGTCATAAAACAATCAACCCGAAATCCCAGGTTAGCTGGCAAAGCCGTGGATTTCACATTGTTGCCTCGCATCAGCGCAAGATCAAGCAAAATCTACACGGAGTTTTCAACCGGCACGCATTTTCCTCTAGTATAGGATGTTAAAAAATAGCAATACATGAAAACTCAACTGCCATCCAAGTACACCTGGAAATCTTCCCGTGAACCCCTGGGGCTGCGCGAGCCCCGGGATGAGAACCCCTGTAGATGCACAATCAGTGAAGCCCATTTCAAGCAGTTTACGTCATTTTAACTTGACAGCACATGCAAAGTTTGTCAAACAAGGATCGCCGTTGAAATTTATTGAGCGAAAGATGGCTGTTTGTTCAGAAATCTACAAAAGTGGTTTCTGAAAATAGCCAGGAAAAGAAAATCATATATCACATCGAAAAAAAATTGTATCTGGAGGAGCCGATTAGGTTTGAGATCATACTTGCAAAAATGTTCCTCGGTAGAACTACTATGCATCGAAAATAAAAGTCAACAAGTTGGTGTCAGTTTTACTGTCCGTGAAACGGTTTTGTTCTGTACCCATCTAATTAAGTCATTTTCAACGAATCAGTGGAGATTGGATATTTAGCACGTTTTTGTGGATTTATCCGGGTGAAGAAATATTTGCCCTGCTTTTATGGAATAAAATTAGTTTCGGAAGTAGCGATAGCGCCGCTACTATGATTAGGAATGAGCGATAGCACCGCTACTTTCTAAATAGCGGTTGCCCACCTTCGGTAATNGTCTCAGGTACATTGACTGGTCGTCCATCTGTCCACTGCCACTGTCCATCCGTATTGGCATCAGCGCCAATCCACAGCTCAATCAATGGTATTGGTGAGACCAAAGAGTTGGTAATCGCTTCCGAAACAAAATGATGAAGATCCGCTGTGTCAATGACAGCAAGGCGAGCTTTTTCAAATTTGTTGCTGAAAGAACTGCACCTGGCACTTGCTTCAGCGTAAGAGGCTTTTTCTTGACCAATGTAGAAGCTTTTGCTGTCTGTCGACGTTATCCAGACTGCACAAATAATCGGATTACAAGATTTAGCGAATATTTATTTCTTAGACATGCGACATCACATGAGGCAGATTGAAATGTCCATGAAGTGGCGATTAAAGCAAGTCGTATTGTAAAGTTTATCTTCCCACACTTTTGCAATACCACCTATTCTTCGCCTTTTGGCCTAATTCTGAAAATCAGCAAATTCAGTCACAATTAATGACGCAAATAAGCTGCGATTACTACGTTAGTAGAGGCAATAGACGCATTCTCTCTTTCTTTCGGTATCATGGCTGATCCAGCCATCTACGTATTATGATGTTTTCCCATTGTGTTCTGTTACGTGCAGTCTCCCATAATTTCTGAGGACATAAACCTTTAGAAGTAAAACGCTGGGCACCCCTTACATGTTTTCCTGGGATAGTACTACTTAGAGCAAGATCTTCAGGTTCTCCTTTGCGTATAACATGGCCCAAAAATTTGAGCTGTCTTTGTTTTACAGAACAAATACAGCTCAAATTTTTGTTTACGCTCTTGTCTCATTCTTTGAAGGACTGACAGATTAGTCTTTTTTTTTAAATCGAAATTATTTGAGGATTTTATTCAACATTTTTTAAAAATTCCTTGTTCAGTAGAAGCGAACAACCAGATTCCAACTTGGGCAATGCCATTGGTATTATTTGATACCTATTTTTCAGAATGAACGACAGATTTGGAGCGCTACATCTGTAGATTCATGAGCTAAATGCCAAGATATATAGCACGTATTGCTATCGATCTTTTGTTGTTGGTTTTTAACAATGTTCTTATGCATTTGTTCACCATATCAACATAACGATTACAGAATTTCCAGAGTATAACGTTTGATCCCCACGCTTGCTTTACAGCAGCATTAACTCTTTCGTAAACCTGAAATCGCTGTCAAGCTCCCAAAGCGCGAGCATCCTATACCTAACTAAATGTTGAAGGAAACTTCCGTTTGAATCTGAATGAGTTGGAACCTGTAATAGTATTGCCCAGGCCCGCCAACTGATGTTATTTAACAACAGCAAGAGCAAATTAATTCCACAAACAAGCTTTCAATTTATCGATGTATGTCAGCAGCTAGCTAAGAGCCACGTTGTGGGCATCAAGATGCTGTTTAGGATACCAATACCTAATTGGCTGACAAAAAGGATGCGTGGGCAAATTTTCATTGTTTTACTATAAAAGCTATTTGGTTGAAATAAAACATATGTGAAGTGGCACATTTCGTCTTTTAAGTGTCAGGTAAGTGAACCAAGCTGTTACAGGAAAAATATACAAACCTGCTTTCTGAATAATACGTTTATCTGCAGCAGTAATCGTGCTTTTGTTTTTCAGGTTTATATCGCTGCATATATCTTCAATCTGGTTGCAAGGAAGATATTTACTGGCACGCTGAATATTTAAGCAATCTCCCGATGACAGAAACATACCCTCGCCACAAAAAGAGTTGGACAAAACAGTATCTGAGAAGCAAATTTATTGTAAGAAACAACGGGCATAATAAAAAATAGTATCATCAACAAAAACCACTTTACTGAAACTATTGTGGAAGAGCATTTTTCACTAAAAATAGATCTGGTTGAAATGTTTATTTTGCAGTCAGTAAACAATGCATACCGGTTGAACACAAAAATATTGCGAATTTTTCAAAGTTCGTATTTTCTATCTTTTAAGAACGTCAAGTTGCTTTTACTTACACGCTTGCATTGCTTAGCAGCCGCGTATCATTGGATTTCTTTGAGTCAGATGAACAAAATACTTCTCTAAGTTACATCAATTTACCTTCTTCTAATGATTCTGACGAAGTAAATGGTATTTAAAGATTTTCCAAAAATAAGCTACTGTGCATACTGTTTACTGTTTACAATCCTCGACTACATTTTTTATATAAACTGTGAAAAGCTCATCGTATGTTTTGCCTAGCTACACGATAACGTGTGCACTTTCCGACAACATTTGACTGTTTATCTAAAGACAATCTACAAAAAATAATTGGTAATTCTAGACGCATTTATTTCAGAAGATTTAGTTTGATCTGAAAAAAAGCATTTAGATCATTCATTTGGAGAATTCAACAACTGCAAAGCTCTGAAAAAATCACCTATATAGCATGGGTTGAAAAATTTGATTTTTCGAAAGATAGCCAAATAGTTCAATTTTTCCCCCCATCACATGAATGTCGGAATGCTTAAAACTGCAATGGCTTTGAGGCAGTTTCAACTATAACTCGCCGACAGATCGCGATAGAGAGTCAATGAAAATA